>Ga0209671_1003847_pt1 | contig 14633 bp, 8 predicted proteins | sample WorMetHERISLAND2_2_FD_187401 | JGI IMG/M metagenome (GOLD analysis project Ga0209671, IMG submission 187401) | Marine gutless worms symbiont microbial communities from Max Planck institute for Marine Microbiology, Germany - Olavius geniculatus... | ecosystem: Host-associated > Annelida >... | reverse complement strand
TTGCAGGCCCATGTACATTTTCCGGGAACATCGGAATCTCAGAAGAAAACCAAGACAACGAGCAATTATTGCTTCGCTCTTTTACCGTCACACGCAAGAAAGCCATTTGCATACTCGATCGGATGTCTGTGCTCTTTTTCGCGCAGTAGGTCTAACTTGTTCGCCCATCTAAATCACTGCGCGTTATGTTAGCTGCATCAATATTTATTGTTCTTATAACTGGCTGCGGCTGCGGAATGAAGTGGCCGTGTGTGGATCTATGGGCCATTCGTTGTGCATGAGAGGCCTATCGTCGCGTCATTAGCTGGCCTAGCTCTTACTGCTACGACAAATGAGACGTGTGCGTTCTCGGCTGTTCGCCATTCAGCTTCATAAATCTCTGCACCCGACCAGCTTCTAGGCCTGTAGCACCTGTTCCACTGACGTCACGGATACGTCACACTATACGTCATGTCCGACGTACGTCACGCGATCGCGACAAGATTACTGTATAAGCACTGTGCATTGCAAAATGTCACTCACGCCCTGGAGTTTCTACGACAGTCATGCGCTCGCTGTGTTTTCAGATCGATGACCTCCAATATTGTAAAAATGGCGTGAAGACGTATAATAGCGCACATCTGATTATCATAGTGCGTTTCTGATATTTTGTTCATATTTTGTGCATAATAACGCCACTGATTTGTTTGCGATTATGGTGCTGCATAAATCAGTTACGATTGGTTAATTGAAACAGCAATTTGTTGATGTTTTTGTTTTGCTTTCTCGCTAACTCGGCTGGTTCGTGACCAATTCACTTTCCTCGGAATGCATACACTCATTAATTTGCCCTGGCAGTCTGATGCTAGCGGTTAATAAGCTGAAAGCAGCAATAAACCAAGTGAAAAGTCATATTATTTTGTCCGGCAGCTCTGGATACAGCTATAGGTATAGTCTGTCCCAGGCTGCTGCTGATGCTGCTATCAACAGAACAATTCTGCAGCCGGTGGCCACTGCTACACCGCATCCCATCAACACTAATGAATGTTTTATCGACCGTTCAGCAGTGTATATCGTCCGTCCATAGTACTCCATACTAGGACTAGGTCTATTGCGACGACACGGATCCGGCAGCCTGCTCGTCTGTTGACAATGTGTTGCGTGCTGTTTGTAAAAGACCGGCAGAGGACATATAGCTAATAGGCTACATCAGTAGATCTATATGTACAAGGATATGCAGTGTATTGGGACACTTAATAATGTCGTCATTAGCCGAGGTCAACAGTGTCACTCACCGCTTACTAAAGACGGCTAGATAATATTTTGACCAACTGTACACAAATAATGACAAAATACTGTCGGATGGCTTATTCGGACCACTTGAGCCGTTTTGCATCTTTTTCTACCTACTGTCATATGGACATTGATGGACATTGAATATATCACTAAATGTTTGGACATTTTTGTTACTCGTATTAGACGTCGGCATGGAAGACGTTTACTACATCTGTTAATTAGGTCTTAATTACATACGCGAAGCCTTCAGCAGGAATTCACGAAAAGAAGGTTTTACGTATATATTATGTCGTGAAAATACTCTATTAATAGCGGACTGTGGTGTATTTTCCTGCTTAGTCGACGTGCTTGGTGAAGCGAATTTTACAGAAGCGTAGTGGAGTGTGTCGCAGAACAGAAATGATGCGTGACAGAATGAGTGAACGAATGATGCCATCAACTAACCAGTGCTTGCATGATCACGTGCTTTCGTCGCTCAGTGTAGGCCTATGCTATCTCCCTTGCATTCAGCCACATCTCGCATTCACCACTTGTTGCGCCCGGCTTTTAATGACCTTCGTATTAACAATAGCTGCCGCCGCCATTACGCACCGCAGCAGCTTAACATACCCAGCAGTAGCACTGCTGCATGCTTTCATCATATGCACCAGTGCAGCACTGGACCGCGATTTTTTGTAGATTTTTTTAAAATGCCACCAATTGCGATGCATATTTGCCTAAATAGCGCTTTGCGTATGGATCGTCTGTCAGTCAATGTGTTAATAATTTGTAGTTTTTTTACATAGATGATCTAAACGCATTTACGCATTTTATTTTGGAATAAAATGTGAGAGAAAGACATTTTGAAATATTTTATTCCTATCTAGACCTATTTTACATCTGTGATTTGACGATCAGTTTAATGTGCTTTTCGATGTTTTTTAATGTCACTCCCCAATCGTCAAAGGGCGCAATCTCTATAGACGGCAGCTTGTCGGTCCCCTATTTCATCACGTGATCATACCTCCCTCGCCTTCCCTTCCCCTGATTTGCCTAACTTTATCCGCGTACACATTAACAGAGTGAGAGCGCGTGTATAGGCCTAATACGGTCTGGCGAGATGCTCTGCGAATAGCGCTTGGCAGAAGCTAAGGGTGCTTGCAGCATGACGTCTCCAGTAGAAACGCGTTTGCTAATCGTCTGGTTTGCACGATGATAGCATAACTAATACTATAGTCGCATGAGTACGCCGAGGTCACCTGGTGCGGCTTTTCTACTAGCAACCATTTTCACTGCAGTACCGCGGAGCATGTACCAAATTAATCTGTACAGAATTAAGTCATAACTAGAAGGCGCTCGCGAGAGTGCATATCTCCGCCAAGTGAAGTGATTTGAACATTATTAGGCCCTTACTGCAAAATGTAGAAGTTTTCACAGGAGGGCGCCACCGTTCCTGCCGGTTGTGTATGACATGTGCAGATGATGATGAGTCATCGTGTACACACGCACAGACAGACAGAACGACCAATCTCTTAATCTCCTCCAATGTTCACTACGTCCTCCTTGGCGTTCTAGTGTTCTGTCTAGTGTCTACAACAGTTAGGCTGATGGTGCATTGACACTGGTCAGTTGGCAAGCAGGTGCTACGTAAAGCCGAAGCAGAATCAATGTTCCTGACGTGCGGATGAATCTTCCGTTCCAAATTCTGGAAGCGCAAACGGAGAAGGAGCGCTTCCCGAACTGGATTCGTGTTTTCGCGACAACAGCTGCGTTGGTTGTGGAGGAACGCAGCTGTCGGCGTGCAGAAAAATCTTTAATGCTAAATTTTACTATGTTGCTGAAATAAGTTTACGCTGGGCCGCGTTCATAAAGTCCCTGGCCATCGGAAATTTATATCGTCATCAATTTTAACCGATGTTCAAAACTGACTTTTTTATAAGTACTAGGCCTATTATTTGAGAGCAGAAAGTTTAGAAATAGTCAGAACTACTAAGTAAGTAGTTGGTAATCGTTCGTCATCTATTACAGTGCAGAATATATGAAAGTCGTGCAGGTGGATATTGTTCCAGGGCATCTACTGTAATTGCTACGATGTCATCACTCTTCCGCGAGCTTGACACCAATATATTATTAACACCCGGTCGGTAATTCGCCAACGCGGCGTCGTGATAAGGTCACGTTATTTTCGCAGCAGGGAAATGTTGGACGGCTGAACTATCGGTGCACTCTACTTTAGTTGGTTTTGTACTCAATCACTTTTGCATCCCGTAAAGTTTCTTTGCAACTTTTGCCAAATTTTAGCATACAAAATAGCACATTTTCGCAAACGTTCTATAAACATGGTTACGCCAAAAATACTGAAACATGTCTGAAATTGGGGGAGGCAAAAAAACTTCTAAAATTCGGCCCGATTTCGGACAACTTTTCTGCAGGACGGATGAAGATAAGGGAAAGACGGCGTTTGCAACTACAATCTTTTTCACGTACGAAAGAAAACGTTAACCCAAAACAACAAAGTTTAGGCGTTTAAAATTTACCTGCCAAAAATCGGCACTGCATGTGCAGCTTACGTTAATCTCATTTAATGCGTTGGTCACGTGTGCGCGACGTTACAACGAACAGAATTTTAAATCGTTCAAATAGATTTTGCAGACGGGCATAGAGCACCGGGCGGCCTTCACGCTGGGCTCTGGCCCGAATTTCTACTTGACAATATTTTACATTTCACATGTGACAGACCTCGAACCGACATTCGTACGAAAAGAATTTGCGTTTCTGCAGCGGCTTGTTGACAGATTTGAGCTGTTGTTCAAATGGCACGACGTCCAAGCTCCCCTGATGTCCATACAAAGTCCATATTCCGGACCATAATATTCATGCATACAGAAGTCCGTGAATCGGGCGCGTTGCTCGCGTACGCAAGCCGTAAAAGCGAGTTATCCGCTGACGTTTACTAGCGATGCGATGCCCCGGGGTTTTACAGACTGTCACTTTTGCTTTGCCTTTACAGCAATTCTATTGGCCTCTCCTTAACTTCGTACATCTCACTGCTTACCTCCATCTTATAGGGTGTTTATACGATCGAGCAAACATCGAGCTGGCTCAAGCAGGCCTATTGGAACCCGCCCCTGGCTCAAATGTAGGCCTAGGCTTAGGCTCTTAGACCACAGCTGATCACGTAAACCTTCTAGTTACAACCCGCCCGCTTTCCTAATCAGCATGCTAATTACCATAGAACGTCGAGCTAGCTGCTCGATGTTTGCTCGATCGTGTGAACGCCCTATTACTGTCCATTTCCATGGCCTACTGAATAAATGTTTCAGCAGCCAATGTCTCATGAGGCCTCCGCTCGTTTAGAAAAAAGGGTTTTAATGCTTTTTGTGCGCGAGAACTAGCATAGCTATAACGCGTTTTAGCTGCGGTAATTCTGTCTGTTCGTCTCTCCGTCCGTCTTGTCTGTCACGTCCCGGTACCGATCCAAGACCAGGTGAGATAGAGACTTTTGGTTTTAGCCATGTGATAGCCCAGAGTCTCTAGTATTTCGTGACCGAATTCATGCCGCTTGGTGAGGGGGTTCCCCTCGAACGAGGGTGTGAAAGAAGGGCACCCCTTCTAAAAACGTTTTTTACCGCTATTGCGTCGTGTAGCGTGAAAATGGTTGCACATAGACACATAGACATGCTGCTTATCATAACAAGCGCCGGCGATTAGCTTTTCAGAAATGTCGACAATGATGGCCCTCAGTGATTTTAAACTCCCAAAATACGGGGTTTTAATGAATTATTCGTGATATCTGGCTGCTAAACACATTTTAAGAGTGAATTACGCCGAAATGGCTGGAGATACCGAAGCAATCTGCTAATGAAATTTTCGCCATTGAATGTAGATTTTAGCAGTCCAAGTTTTGACCCCCCCTCCCTATACGTTCAATGAGGCCTGCACATGCGGGTGTCAAAGAAAGTCAAAGAGACGTACACCCTAAAAGTGATTATTTTTCCGCTGTTGGCTTGTCTAGTGTGAAAACGATTGCAGATAGGTACAGACATGCTGCTTATCATAACAAGCAGTGGTGACGTGCTTTTAGTGGTATTAATATCGATGACCTTGAATGACTTTGAACCACAAAAATAGGGGTTTTTAGTGTTTCTTGTGATTTTCGGCTGCAGAAGCGTGAACTACGAAGATGGGTGGAGATAGACCAAGACTACCTGCGACCAGGAAGTGCTATAGTCTCTCGCGCGTCTCATGAGCATTAGCTTAGATTTTTTGTTAACTGTTGTTGCGATGAGAGTAAAACCAGGGGCGCATTCAGATATTTGCATGGAAGCCCTGGCAGTGGAGACTGTCGACAGTTGAGCCCTGGCGCTTGACGTATGCTCTGTCAATCTGAACGGAACGCTCTAAGCACTGCAGCTACTGCTGTCTGTCATGAGCTTGGACCTGCATGAACGACCGTGACAGCGGATTTACGCGTCTACTGAGCACGCGATGACACGGGGACGGCGTGCCACGTGTGTGGAGATCGCGACATTTCACGGATTTGAAAGTGCACTGTAGCGGACGAGGCGTCCACTCCCATGCTGACAACGTTGACAGCTAGCGCAGAATGATGCATTGCCGGCGTACATTAATCCAACTATAGTCTGCACTTCGCCTTTCCAGACTGCCTCCGCTATAACCTCAGCTGCTGCGCGCGGTTCTTTTTATGAAGGTTCCATATCGGTTTCTGCAATTTCATCAACTATGTCTGCACTGCACTCAGTTGTACCGTTAAACTGATTGCCCCCCACGATACTTTGGCGTTTTAAATTTTAGCTCACCACCATGCAAAATTCGGAAAGATAATTTCTTGTTCATTCTTACACATGTGTTTAATATTTAGCAGGCATAAAAAATCGTGAAGTTATTATAAGGTCAGTGAAATTCGTAACGTTCACAATAATCCATTTGTCCTTCACCTTTTAGCCACTTCGGCGTTATATTTTGTTTCTCTATTTTTAGTTAACTTCATTGGTTGATTGTTGTGTTGTGTGGATGTTGCTAATCCAGCCAAAAATTGTTGACGCAGTTGAACCGATTTTGTTCGTTATTTCCTAGACATCCAAACAATGAAAAGTGAGCAGTGTGACTGTACAGATTCGTAGTGGCAATAAGTTAAATAAACTCTATTATACACCGTGTCTCCCCCCCCAAAAAAAACAAACTACTTTTATTTTAAATAGCTCCGTGAAACATTGGTCTTTTTTTTACCGCGAAAGCAGCTACTGCTTTCAGCGCGTCTTAGCCATCGCAATTCTGTCCGTCCGTCCGTCCGTCTGTCTGTCACACGGGTGGATCAGTCAAAAACGGTGCAAGCTAGAATCACCAAATCTTCACCGTCAGCTGCCTAGAAGACTCTAGTTTCAGGAACCGTAAAGCTTTTCCATAAATTAGAAGGAGTCACCCCGAACGAGGGCCCTAAATGAGAGGAGTGAGCAAAATTTGCGATTTTTGGCCAATAACTCGCTGTATCTCAGTAACGGTGCGAGATAAGGCCTATAGGTTACTATTAATCACTAATAGGAAATCGCATACTGGCTTTCGATTGGCGCCGAATTCAATAACCTTAGATGACCTTGAACGCTAAAATAGGAAGTTTTATAGATTTTTTGGCGATTTCGGGCTGCGACACAAGTCTGTATCATTCACAAGGAGGCGCCACGGTACTATCATTATGTGCACTTCGGCATGACTGTAATAAAGGTGTTGTATTTTATCCCAAATTCCCGCAAATCTAACTCAAACAGCGACAGATTTTCGTTGTACGATTTTGTTTTATTGTGAGCGCAATAATTTATTATTTAGTACATTTCTGATGCACAGTATTTGGTGAAAAGGTTTGCATATCTTACAGCGTAATTTGTGACATTTTGTTCGATGGTGCTGCCATTTCGGGAATTGGTTTACAACACCCAGCACTAACTAACGCTGACTGATTGCATTGACTGATTGATTTGTTATATTTTTACGTGCGAAAGCAGCTACTGCTTTCATCCCGTCTTAGCCGTCGCAATTCTGTCTGTCCGCCAGTCCGTCACACGAGTGGATCAGTCAAAAGCGGTGCAAGCTAGGATTACCAAATTTTCACCGTCGGCTGCAAGCTACTATCGTTATGCGATCCAGATAGAAAATTTGGTATTTGTATATTAACTTAGCGTGAACACCCCCAAAATTTTCAGCTAAACTACTGAACCGAAACTGCTATAGGCTTTCGCGCGTCTCGTGAGCATTAGCTCAAATTTCTTGTAATTTTTAGCACACAGCATCGCAGAGAAACTTCACTCAAACGACTACAGTTTTGCCCAGCTTTTCATTATTAGTACTGTCTCTACACTACCTGGTGAGATACAGAAGTCGTAATTTGGCCGTTTACAACAATGAATTCGTACTGGGTACAGCATGCGTCGGCTCAGAGCGTCTCACTCATTTTTGACGCGTCGTTTCAGATATTGCCGACGAAAAGGATAAGATGAATAGGATTGATGTTGAATAAATAACGGATTTTCAATGATTTTTTAAAGCCGACGCATACTCTACCCAGTGTGAATTCATTGTTGTAAACGACCATAGTACAACTTCCGCATTTCACAAGGTAGCGTAGCCACAGTATTAAAATGAGGTGGACAAAACTACAACCACTTACGTCATGTTTCGTCGCGATACTGCATGCCAAAAAGTAAAAAAAATTCGCCAATGTTTCATGGAGCTACTCAAAAAAGTGGCTTTGGGTCATTCTGACACAGTGTGGTGTCCACGGCACGTTGACAGTTTGACATTGCGTTTCGCTGCGCTGTTACTTTCGGTTCTGCAGAGAAACGGATGTTGACTTGATGGCTATGACAATATGTTGACGTGTCGCACGAAACCCGGAGGCAGATATCCTGCTGACGTCCAAGCTTAGGCTTATATAGCGACCTCGCAGAAACCCTGGCTGCAATGAGCACGTGATATATGGCGAAGACTTTGGCAGTTTATGTGTTTGGTGCACCGGACAGTTGACGTCAAAAGAAGTACTGAATTACTAGATCTTTTGCAGTTATAGCATAGTGCCTATTGTGAAGATTTGAACAGCTGAAACGATCTTGAAGGTCGCTCAGGGTCATCAATAATTGCCCTGTGTGGCAGTAAGTAAGTAGGTAGAAAATTGATAAATATTTTATTGCATTAAACAAACGTAAAACAAAAGCAAACGAGTATACGTTACCACAAAATAACCGTTAACAAAAAAATTAACGCAGTTTAGAGCGCCTAAATTATTGCTGGGTAGGCTACACTATAGCCCCTGTGGCCTCATTGCTAGAAGTATCCCGCCGGTGGCAATGTACACTTACTGATGCCGTTGCTAACCACTTAGTTTGCAGACCGTGAGAAATACTGTCCAGATCTGTGGTCATAACACATCAATCATAATAGTGTCGCCAGGTGCGCGATTTTGTCTGTCTACGCACAAGTCTGCGACTTTCTTTTCACTCACCGATGTATCACCGACATAAGTTTAGACTCCATTACTAGTTGTCGACTGTTTTGACTCGTTGTATATACGGTTAGTTAGTGGAGTTTAGGCAATAGTGAGAAGCAATTAACAAGATATTAAGCCGCAACAGACGTATATTTCTGACCTGTCTATGCACGCTCGTTCTCGTTATGAGGACGCGAGATGGAGGGGGTCCAGACCTATAACTGTTCGTCGCGGATTAGTGACGTTAATTTCATAGTTCTACGCGACTAGACGATCGAAAATCTGCAGCGCAGCGTGATGCTACAGTCCACAGTCGAGCGATCGCTATACATGTAGAGCAGTCTTCTGCATGCCTGTTGTCGAGCGTCGACACGCTTTAATTAGCAATAAATTAGCAATTAATTACCCGTATCGGTGTTTCTTTTGTCTTTATGCAGTCTGTAGGCTAACTCCCATTGATCACTTTGTTGTACTGTATACTCTGTATTTCAATATTATGAAAATTTTTATTCAGCACAAACGATAGAGAGAGAAAGCGAAACATATCAGTCATAACTTGACTAGGCATTTAAAAACATTTTCTGCAATGCAAGTTCATTGGAACGAAATCTAACACACAAACTTACAGCGTTTCCGTCCTGTGCAACGTAATGGGCCGATATTTCAAACACTTTTACTGTAGGCTGCCTGAAAAGCCAATTAGACGAAGTGTTACGAAACGTGACAAAAATGGGTAAAGAATATGTTTATGTGTGTTATTTTAATTGAGTAATGATTTGGCTTGGATAAAAATGTAATATTTCGTTGGTTTTGTATTCCTGAGGTAGCGCAGCAGCAGACATTGGGTGAAGTAAAAAAAACTGAACGATCACTTAACAGCCAGTTGTGTCGGGAAGATTGTGGTCGAAAACTTATTAAAATCTGATAATCGTTCTTGACTGCTGAAACTGCAAGTTCACGAAGTCTGCAGTGCATTTCATGCGGGAACGAGAAGTTATGTTTTCGGTTCATAATCGGACCCAGAATGTTTCGCATTGCTGGTCTTCTCGGCGTAAATTCGTGATTATCGGCGGTGAATTAACTGATCCAGTGACGCCCGGCCCGCAGGCATAGTGACGTCACGTCATCAGCTGCTGATGCTGCTGGCGGTGTGATTAGAGATGCGCGCGGTAAAAACTAAAAATTTCGATTCGAGTCGATATCGGTAACAGACAGAAGCAATCTTGCATCGTGTTTGTGGCATACAGTCGTGGGTTTCGCGAAAGACAGTTAAGTTGCACTTTCATTTGTATATGTATGTTCATTGTTTACCAAAAAAACCATAGACTATGTAGCCGCTGTAAAGTTGTGTTACTAAATAAAATACATATTTTGTCAAAATGATTGGTTATTTTTGGTCATGATAAGAACAAGAAAGCTTAGCTAACGCAAAAAACGTGCGAGAGCGGTGCGTGTATGAAGCCCCACTGCGAACAAAGTCTAAGTTCAGCGATTCCAGCAATTAACATTCGACACGATGATTATGAAGTTTAGTAACGGCGTTTCATGTACACTCACTAGATGGTGATTGCTTCATTTAGGCTACATGTACGTAGAATATATGTATGTTCCAAGTCTATACACTACCCTGAATGGCTGCACAGTGACTGTTGTTCGCACTCAGACAGTCCACTTTGCTGTAGTTGTGCCGCAGGCGATCACACTAACGACCATATTCCATCCTTGATTATCAGCCATCATCATCATCATCATCAGTAGTAGCAGTAGCAGCAGCAACAACAACAACAACAACAATAGCGTGAGTGCCATTGTTTCCGGGCTGTCCATTCAGCGACCGTCACTTTTTCGACTCGACCAATAACCGCCGCTTTATAAAAGACATCGGCGCCAATTCGGCGGACATCCTTTTTTGGTAAAAGCGCTTTTCCGCTAGTCCGTCTCGATTTGGTTGGATACAGATATCGACCAATCATCGGTGATTGTCACTATTTTCTTCCCTGGTATAGATAATCTATACAATACCAGTAACTAAGAAAAAAATAACGGTGAAAGGATAGAGAATCACTCTATGAATAAGTCTGAAAATGAGAAGGCTGTAAACAGATTCGTTTGTTGCCGAAAAAGTAACATCATCGCGTAGCATATCGCGAATGTCAGTTCGAAGACACCGCGGACGAAGTTTGTCGAGGAAAAGCATGCGTGAATTAATGTTGGTCGCTTTTGTTGTATGCAGACCAGCCATGATAACTAAGAAACAACAAGAGTTTGAATCGGTTTTACATTTTGAATATTAACAAAACTAACAGCGAAAAGGTTTTTTTCTCGTGCAAACAAAAAACGAAACATTCCGCACTTCGTCTTCGGTTAATGCGATATCTGCAGTGCCTGCCATGGCTTGTGCATTTTAGCCTTCTAGGAAGGATTAATGATGAACACTTGTAATCAACGTTGCCTGCAGAACCGGTCGTTGATCACGTGATTACGGATTAGCAGGTGGTTGCTACAATGTTGATCATTACGCTGAGAATTCTGACGACAGTCAATCACGTTAACTGTTCACTTAATGTCCGTCCGTGTGTCTGTGTGTACGTCTCAGCGTCCGTCTTTCTGTCTTTCTGTCTGTCTGTCTGGCTTTCTCTGTCGCTGTGTCGGACGGTCTATGAAGTCATCTGTTCGGTCGGGATTTAATTTCGATTGCAGCGCGAATTGCGGCAAATTTAATCGAACGCAAAGCGGTCAGAGGCGACGGCTGCCTGGTCAGCATGTCCAGCCGGACTGTGGACTGACCACTGCGGTCATTGGAACTGCACAAGTCAGATGCGTGCATGATGCAATGCCGTTTTAACACCCTGACATTTGCATCGTTATCGACGTCCGCATTTAATATTCCGGGTGTGTGCCTTGTTGCAGAAGATAGGGGAAAGGGTTTAGGGTCAGTGGATGGTGCCCTGAGATGGTGTGATAACATAGCTTATATACAGTGTAAACCTACATGCTGAACTGTAATGCTACAGTAGATCTATTTATTCTGTTTCATAAAAGACAAACGCTGTTCGCCAGTCGAGGCCTACGTTATTATCATCTTCCGATTTGATTCTCATCTCCGGTCATTTGGAAGCAACCTTAAGGAAGTTGCTAAACTTCTGTGTTCTCAGGTCAACTCAGCCTCCTATTCTCAACAGGATGGGAAATGAGTAGTCGCTTACGGGCTACAGGGTGAGGCCCTAGTGTGGCTGATTGGGGTTGTGGTATTATCTGCTAGCTGCAAATCGTGGGTCCAATTGTGGACTGAGGCTCGCAACGGGTGGCCGCATAGTGCGCTGCGGTATTATTAGTTCATGCCAATCAGCCGCTACTTCCGAAATTGTAAAGCGCATCTGGTCATAAATCTGACTCATGTAAACGCGCGTACAGAGTGACGTAACAGAACTGAACTAAACTGTCATGGTTTAGTTTTTAACAAACTGACCAATTGGCGAGGAGTAATGCATTACAGTAGGAACCGTCTAACGACGTCAACCAATAAGCATTGAGCTCGCCCTGCTTGCCAATTGGTCAGTTCGTCAAAAACTATACCCTGTCAGTTCAATTTAGTTCAGTTATGTCGTTGTGCACGCGCCTTAAGAAACGCTATAGCAAGTACCAGACTGCTACGTTTCACAAGCCGTGTGTACATATAAAAACTGTGGTGACGTGTATTCAGGTTAACGGAGCAGCGATCGCCGGACAGTCCGCGAGCCGCCGCCGCAGCCGCCGCTGTCATAGGCAGTGCCCGTCAGAGCTCGACGTCCTCAGTCAGCCCCCGAGATCAGCGTTCCTCCACGTCTTCCACGTCGCCGCAGCCCTCGCCGGCCGTCGCCGCCGCCGTCGCTGCCTCTGTGTTTCCTTCCAGGACGGCCAGCGCTGACGAAGCTTCCACCTCGTCGTCCTCCATGCTGAGTCGGTCGCCAGGGGCTGCCCTGCCTCACCAGAGATTCTCCGCCCTATCTGCTGACACATCACCTCAACGCACCGGCAGCTACCACGGAGACTTTCATCGCAGGAACCGCTTCGCCGAGTCGCCGCTACGAGCCGCCAGCGTCGACGCTGCAGGCAGGGTAGGAGTCATTTGCATGTACGCTATACATAATCACTTTTTGAGATATCATTAGGGTACATCAGGTCAGCGCTCTCATTTGCATGCGGATTGCAGCCGTTGTTATAGGCGTAAACTCCGTCATTAAGACTTGCTCTGGATTTAGGCCTAGTGTACAACGCATTGTATAACGATTAACCCTAACCCTAACCCTAGATTAAGGATTAACGCAGTGTTGACTGTTAAGCTGAGCACTGTGCTATGCTCCGCCCTTAACAGTGTAGTCTCCGTCTTTCACTCACAGCGACCACAAAGATACCTCCACCCCCGCTCCACGGACATGAATCGTCACACTACGTGTACAACAACCTGATCTGTCCCTGGGCTCTGGTGACAGATGTTATACCGCAGCGTAGGCCTAGTCTGTTTGCTTCTCTTTCGCACTCGTGCACTCCGCTAAAGTAACTGGACCGAGCGCCTTTTACGTTCTGCCGTAAATTCTTAGACGGTTCCAGGCACGCGGCGCGGCGGTGACGACGGTAGAAAAAAATCTCCGCTGGCAACGCGTCAACTTGTCTGTCTCTGCTGTGTATAATCAGCGCATGATACTTCCTGAGCTTTACGTAACAGGAGATTGGTGTTTTTTTCTCTGCCAGGTTTAGTGTGTGCACGTCACGAAAGTAACGCAAATAAATACGCACGCCAGATATGCGGCAAAGGTGAGGGAGGGGTCGAAATTTTTTTCTGCCGTCGACAAAGCTTAGGCATTACACAAGTTACTATCGCACGTGCTGTTATTACGCTATACTTTGTCTCAGAAAAAAACAGTCAAAATTGTTTTTGTCATAACTTCGTCAGATTTTAACCAATTTTAATAATTTTTTTGCACAAAGATGTCCATGACAATAGAATTATGTATGGCGCACTGTTTACCACATCACCTAATTTATGTCAATGCACTACCGTGTGAAACACAGATGCTTTGAATTGTTACATTACGCGGCGGTTATTTGTATCGGATTGCTTACCTTTGCATCATCAATTCGACAGAGGGTACCACGTGGTTTAATAATTTTGCGGTATTAAATATTTTATAGTAAAAACAGCATACAACAAAATAGCTGACTGATAAACTTAAAACACGTCTAATCGATAAGTCAATGTCGTTTGATCAGTCGTTTGTTGATTCCGTTATCAGCCAGTGGCGTTGCATCTAAGCCATTGTCTTTGTATGCGGGGCTCACGTTGAACATGAATTCTGACGATTTGCAACTGAGTTGTTATACAAACTTATAATTTTGCTAAATAATTTACATTGGGATTCATTTTGTGCTTAATTTACTCGTTACAGCGTTTACTTGAAAAATAACTCAGCGTTATGCAACAATTTGGAACATCTATCTTTCACACAGTAGTGCATTAACATAAATTAAGTCAAGTAAAAAAAACTAAGTGCATCTTGCATAATCACATCGTTTGGACTATCGTCTTGCCAAAAATTATCACATTTAGTGAAAATTTGACAAAATTATGAGGCTCGCAACGGATGGCCGCATTTGCAGCAAAAACAATTTTGATTGTTTTTTTTTCGGAGACACGATGTACCTACGCGTCATTTCGACGTCCGGTTGTCTCGACTTTTTGAACTGAAAATAAGACACTTTTCTACTGTTTTTAATTTAAGATTTCAAACGGCAAAAACAGACAAGCAGATGGGCAAGAAAGACGCGTAATGCGGCTTAAGTTATAAGACGGCTGATATGCCTTTGTTTCGGTCTCTCTCTGTCTCCAAGACATTGCTAGTAT
>Ga0209671_1003844_pt1 | contig 14634 bp, 6 predicted proteins | sample WorMetHERISLAND2_2_FD_187401 | JGI IMG/M metagenome (GOLD analysis project Ga0209671, IMG submission 187401) | Marine gutless worms symbiont microbial communities from Max Planck institute for Marine Microbiology, Germany - Olavius geniculatus... | ecosystem: Host-associated > Annelida >... | reverse complement strand
GCCGTCTATCTTCTCTTGGACACACTACGCAAGCCCCCCCCCTCACTGCTTCCAACTACTATGATGTAAGCCTTAAACAGCTGGCAAAGAAATTAGCCAAAATCAAGTTTGGACTAGCATTCAAGTGAGACACCGATACAAACGTCGAGAATGTTCAATCAACCGCAACTGCAACGACAAGGTGGCCACAAAGTAGGAGAGAAAATCCCGTAAGTTTTCCAGGCTTTTTCAGAGCCATAAGCTTACTTTATTCCACAGGTTATCACAACAAAAGTAGGCCTAATTGTAATAATGGAGAGTACTGTGAGCTCCCCCTGAGGGGTCCACAAACGTATTCTAGATCATTTTTGCGCCCCAGAAACAACATCTGGTGACAGTTTTGTTTGTCATAATTTTTCCTTAACGCCGCACATAATTCCCGACAATTTGCAGAGTTTCCCAGGTTCAAAAATTTTTCGGAGTATTCCAGATTTGTGGCCACCCTGAATGAGTATCAGCTAGCCAAATCTAGCACTAATTACAGTCTAGGGACCGCAGTTTTTTGCAACAGGTTTATCCAAATTCCCCATGCCAGTTTGCAAAATTCCGTGGCTCATGGCGGCAAATTGTTCCAATTCTGCCGTGTCCTGTTTGTGAAAAAAATTAATGACTTATGCAATTATTTAAAGTATATAAACGTCTGTCTATGTGTTCAATAATCACTGATCATGCCTCATCGGTGGTAGGAATATTTTACTGACTGCTGAAGAAGTCAATATATTTAAAAGATTGGCAGATTGGTCACAATTTTCTTAGAAAGCTTTTCACAGTTTGATTTAAACTGGAAAACAAAAGTAATCATTGGCCATCACCAATTCTGCAAAATTCAACCGAGACATAAAAATTCGGCAAAAAGAGGTAAATTCCACGACTCATCTCAAAATTCCACGCCCGTGTAAATCTGCGGTCCTTACTGACAATGTACTGTAGCAATACAGCACCTCATCTCTAAACACGAAGCGACAATTACAAACACAACACTAAAACACCAATACGACACTCGCACAGAGGTCGATACAGTCAACCGAACCTTAATTACAATAACACAAATTAAAACTGGAAAATAAGAAGCTGGACCAGACTCCAGAAATAGTCACAAAATTACAGCAGTCTACCATAACATTCTGGCAAATCATAGCAGCATGAAACAGAATGGCCTATCCAATGAAACCGCACAGTCTGCAGCAATACGAAGAACCCCAGAAACAAATGCAATTATTTTTAGTACAGTTCAATCATTTTTCCCGAGAATGTTCTTGAAGATTATTTGCGGCACATTGCCACAACTGTTGCTAATTTTGTCACCATTGTTCAGAAGTAGCACAGCTCTGTTTCTGTTGTGCAGGAATCTTTTCTTTATTGTCATCATCAAGCCAAATGTACTGGAACACAGTGAGTGACTGCGGAAAGAGGTAAAATCAAAGAAGCCTGCCGCGACACTCGGACGAGCCACAGTAGCAGTAGAGAACTTTGTCAGGCACGCTGCCAACCTCGTAGCTGTAATCCCAAGTCAATTCCGACCCGGCCTTGATAAGACTGCATCATATAAACACAACAGTCTCATCAATAGAGCCCGGACTTTTCCGCAGAAAATTCTGCCAAAGTAAGACCCACAGTTTTAGGCAGTTTAGTTTGATTTTTCATGTGATATTAATAACATCATCAAGCCAATGATCTACTTCGACCAAGTTTCGAAGAAATATCAAAATTCTGTAGCAAGGGGCAAATCAGTCACAGCCAGATAGGTCAGTACTCGATTTACCTACCCCAGAGGGATGGAAGGCTGAGTTGACCTAGGTGGCTGGTTACATATCGAGATGGTTTACCTGCCCGCGAAGCCACAGTCACCCATCCGAGTCCTAACCCGGACTGGCGTAGAGCAGCTTCACTGATCGAACACAGCATGTTACTGCCATGCCACGCCAACAACCAGGAACCCGCCTCAGAGCTACAGCGCATCACCTGCCATATGGGATTGCACCATTTTAATGTATAACGTTATCATATTTTGAAGTCAAAGCACAACAGAATCTCTAACTACCAGTGTACATAGGCAACCCAATACCAGCCTACCAGAAATTTACGTTCAACCCCCTAGCTAAGTTACTACTTTCTCTTCTTGTTCCTTCTCCATCGCTGCTCCTAGTCTCCGGAACAAACTATCTTCGAACACTAGATCAGCTAGTATAGCAAGTAAGTAAGTAAGTAAGATTATTTAGAAGGCGCAATTTAACAATAGCCACAATGCGCCACGCTCTCAACGCCCGAACAAAAATGTCTTTAACTGCCATTTAAACTGTTCAAAGTTAATGTCAGTTTGTCTCAGATGAGCTGGCAGACTGTTCCACAGCCTCGGACCTGCAGCAGCAAAGCATCTATCTCCATAGCTGCTGCAGGTCCTTCTGACGACACATGTCCTCGAGTTGGCAGAGCGCAGCTGACAACGACCATGTCTATTGTCTATGTAGTACTTTGACACTTTTAAATCTAGGCTTAACACTGAACTACCACAGTCTACTGCACCTGGACAGGTCAGCGCCAACACAGCACTTCTAATTCAAAACTGACAATGAAAAAATCACTGGTGCTATATCAAATTGTTTTTACATTACATTGTAAAACATCGCAGCTGTGTAAAAATCATATATGCAATGCTATGCATGTACGTACAAAGGTACGTAGTTCGACTTACCGCTGCGCGAAGAATGCGACCCACGGAAAGCGCAGATCATGGGTGTCAACAAACACGTTTTGAACGAACAGGTTAGGATCACAGCTGTGCTACTCACACAAACACAAACATTTAAATTACGCGAGTTCATGTTTCATCTAGAGACAGGACTAACGCAGTACGTAATGCTTTCTCTTAAAACAAATACCAAGATAATTGCAAACATGAACTAAAGTCTAACTTCGGTTTTATCTTTTTCCAAGAATCAACATTTGCAATTATCTACCAAAGGCAAAGGCAAACCACGCCGTGCCCCATGAGAAGCATAGATGGGGTGCTCATCTACCATGCGTTGGTCGTTGGCCCGTAGGTGGATAGACCACTTGAGTCCGTGATGCATAACCAGTGTGATGCCAGACCTTCCCAGCCGCAGAGCGTCACCACCCTTTGACCGGTACCAAATTATACTGCTTGGTGAACAGAGGCACATGTGTGTGAACAACTTGCCCAAGGTTGTTACCTGGCAGTGCTCTGGCTCGGAGTCGATCCTGGGACCTTTCAGTCACCAGTCCGGCCCGTTACTGTTACACCATCAAGCCACTACCAGATAAAAAAATAATTGAACATGTTACCAGATAGTACCAAAGTTAATATGAACATTACCGATTAACACTAGAAAGCTGCATGCAATGCACATGAATATGCATTTTTCTTAATCCAAAAAGATTAAAGATTTTCTAATCAGTTTTCAGTTCACTTTCTTATCTGTGGATAAGAAAAAAGTCAATCAGCAAGTGTCAGATTAAAGAAATAGACTAATTCTTGCACTGTGTCTTAAAGTAACAAGACTCTTAATACACTTTCACAGAAATCCAACAATAACAAGTTTCGAGCCAGGTTATGGATCAGACAATAGGTCTTTGGCCTACACAAGACTGCACCTGATGATGATGATAAATATCAGCATATTTTGGTTAAAAAAAAGTCTCTATTTAATAAGCACTTAACAGCACTTGTTACTTTACGAGAAGTTTTAAGAATGCAGTTCCAGCTGAGTTAGAATTCAATCACACGTCATTTTGTCTTAGACTGTTGTTTCCTGCATGTCCAGGAATGCCTTAGTAGACATTAATGGAAGTTAAATGGGTGTCAATAGCTCTACGGGAAATCCACCAAAGAGCTATAAAGCTGCCATATAGGATCACACAGCATTAGTGAACATGCTCCAACTTAACCGTAGCCAAGTAGGATGGTACCCAATTTACCTATCCCACATAAGATCACATACCTCGCTTTGACCACTGGCAAGCAAAACATTACCTAATTCAAGTACCCCCGACAGATGGTGGTAGTCTGGCTCAGTTGGTAGTGTCGTTGATTGAATCAACGAAGTTAATCAACACCAGGCCCGGTTAGTACTTGGATGGGTGACCATCCCGGTGTGTAACCAGCCACCCAGGTCAACTCAGCCTGGCATCCCTCCGTGGATAAACACAACGAGTACCAGCGAAACAGGCACGCTGCGGGATGCGCTAGCCACGTCTCCGTGGTCTCGTAGTGTAAACTGGTGTCTGGCTGAGGGCCTTACGAAATGGAGATCAGCGCCACCCAATGGGCCTTAAGGATCGGGAAGTACTTTACGTTTTGTTACATGACAGTAGTAGTAGCAGCATCACTTACATTGAAATAACGTCCAAGGTTTCCCACGGACTTAGCATCCATGATGTAGCAGTACTCATCGCCAAACAGCGATCTTGTTGGCACGAAACCTGATGAACAACAACAAATAAACTTCTACACTGTGTATGGAAAAAAGTAACTCCTTAGGCATCGTACAATAAAAATATCAAATCTGAACGAATCTGAATAAAATTTTGTACACATACTCCGCAATGAATTGCTAAAGCAAACAACAAATTTTGTTGAAAAATATTATTTCCTAGCAGAGTTATTAATGGTTGAATATCAATGACAAAATATCTTCGTTGCCAATATAACATACACAAGTTAACACCTCTGGAAACTGTACGTTTGCAAAACTCCAACAAAAACATCAGATTTTGGCAAAATTGTACTTCAACAATGCATCATTTATTGGCAATCAAGGTGCCAAATTTCAGTTAAATCCGCCAAAGCAAACAATAGTTACAGCGACTTTTGTGAGATTACCCCAAAATACTTCATTTTCAGTCTTTGTGTCTGACAAACGTTAATTGTTTAGGAAGCAAAAATAAAGGCAGATTTATAATACGCTGCAACTATGCCTTGTACCAAAGAAACGAGTCCATTTTGCCATCACTCATCATAACAAAGATGCATACTTTTCTTCGCAGGCTTGCTGTTGGGCTTTGCAGCTGTCGGGTTGGGAAGATTACGATGAACGATGAACGATGAACGTGCCACCGGCTGGCCGTCACCACCGGGCTCTGTACACAAGTAAATAAGTAAATTTACACAGCAAACACATGACACAGTAGTCTTCAAAGGCTGCAAGCACAGCACTGCGGGTCCCGCCCGGCTGTTCATTTGTCCGTCGGTAAAGTAAAAAAAACAAATAAGTGTACAGAAACCAAAAAAGATGTAAACATTCCTACAACAAAAATAATTGGCTTGCTAATTTTCAGTTCAAAACGTTTAATGTTAGTGTCGGAGTGAGTGTTACACAGTGGACTGGACAGCCACATAATATATATGGCTGATATCTTTGTTTGTTTGTGGTATACAAGCTATAACGATGCATATCATTTCCACCAAAACATTCACCTATGTGAGGTGGCAGGGGAGATGGTCATTTCCCTCCCTGGGCCTGTCAACCGCAAACGTTTCCCTCCTCCCGTAGACATTTCCCCCACCTGTACGTTCCCCCTACTTTTCGAGTGCCTAGGACGTCCCCCCTAGGCAAGTAACTACATATTATCAGAATCACTATGATAATGCTATGATAATGCGCTACATAAATGTTCTATTATTAATAATAATGATAATAATCAGTGCCAAGTCTGAGCAGAGATTCCTTGCAACGCGAAAAGCAACTCCACCTTTGAAAAAACAAGAGGGGGAAATGCCAAAGTGCCACCGACCAGGAGGGGGAACATGTCTAGGAGGAAATATCCTACACCCCTGGCAGATGATGTACCTAGCTCTGCAATGGGTTTCTCATCAACAACTTTAACCTTTTTAATGTTTAAATCAAAGCAATGACACGCACAAATGTCCTGGTCCCAAAAAAAACCCACGTGTTCAATTTACCTTACCCTAGTATCATAAAGCACCTATGCATCTTTAGAATCTGTATTATCAATGTTATAATTATTAAGAATTGACGGCAAGCAGCTTCTACAGACTGAGGCGTAACTTAGAGTAACTGTGGGAAATACAATAATTTTTATCAGAAGTGGAAAAGATGAATTATTTATAACAGCATTAACATATGAGCCAGCCACATAATTTTGTCAATTTCAAAGTAAGAGAAGCATTTATTAGTACGTAAAAAGAACCTTTGCTGGTAGAAGCAACATCTTCATTGTCATCGTCTTCGACATTGTCCGTGTTCAGCGATGTCAATTCTGTGACATACACACATACATCGGTTTTTACTGCATTGATGATATCAGCAAACCCCCACCACGGTCAACCACCTTGACCTGGTCGTGGGGCCAAGTGCCCTGAAGACCCAAAAGATTTCTGATATCCGTAGAACAGGAGCCAAACAAGTGCAAACCAGCTTTACATGAGCAGTTATCGTACGCTTTACCAGTGCTAATGTATTGGCTAATCTTTGTCTTTAAAGGTCCATGGACACCAAAATTAACTTACCATTTTCCTAAAACAGCATAATTTTCTGAGAATTTTGACAGTAATATCGGCACCCAGTGTTTGTCAACATGAAGAAACTTACATTTGAAATCTATGATTTACGAAAACGATGCAGAAAATGAGACGCCATGTTAACAGGCTGATGACGTCACCGCATGTACCCGTAGTCAATGTGAAATACGCACAGAACATAAGCATTATAAAATCACATTGCCTACCTATGTACTGCTGCAGTTGTCATGCGATACAGTATTTTTTGCCATTAAAAATATCAAAATTAATTGGTAAACAGTGACTGGGTACACGTGGTGATGTCACTTCTGGCCACTGACCTAGATAGATTATTTTGCACAACGTAACGTAACGCTGCACTTTGTTACAATTTGTGATTATTTTCATATATTTATAAAGGTTAAATTAACATATTATATATGCAAAGTGAAATGTTTAAGTCAGATCTACATAAATTTCACAAGTGAGTTTGACTGTGGCCATGGACCTTTAATGCTGCTTTCGGCTTCACAGCCATCCGTGGCTTCAAAGCCGTTTACTGTTACCTTTGGTTACATTCGAGGATGTGCATTGGTCAAAACTGACACAGTCTCAGTGCTGGGTGGGTGCAACAGACTACCCACCCGAAGGTAAGGTTAGGATATCAACAAACAACAATAACATAAGAACATGCAACAGAAGAAGTCAATGCTAAAATAGATTACTCAGGCACTCGCCCCTAATCAGACTGCCTAAATTTACACACGATTGACAAAAAACGATAATATAGTTCGCTTAAGTACAATTATGTGTACACTGACAGAATCATGCCAATTAGACACAACATTACTATTAAGACAATCAACAATAAGACAATAAATATATAAGAAATGTATAGCATTGACTGCCATCGAAACCAATAATCTGATAAAACAAAAAATAGACACAACAAGGCAGTGATTAATATTAAGCTGGGTAATGTAGTGTCTGAAAAGAAAACAAATCACCGATTATAATATGATAGCAGTGTTTCTAAGAAGGACTTGAATGTTTTAAGGTCGATATGAATCATATGGAGACAGGCAAATAGTATAGGGACCACCATCCGACACAGTGTGTCACTGAACCGTACAAGTACAAAGGCACCTACCAAATGGCATCTGTTGCTAGGATAGCCAAGCATACTGTTTGTCAGTGACCTTGGAAGTCATCCAAGATCGATGATTTTCATTGCATCCAAAAAGGCATATGCTATTACCTATTAGTGATCAATAGCAACCTAGGCCCTATCTCGCGCCGTTTAGCCACAATACATCCGAGACAGACAGAGAGACGACAACTTGTACCAAGAGCTCGACCGTTACTTAACTATGGATAACTAAAAATAAAAATGCAAGAAATCATCATCATCATGATCGCGGCGAATGCTAGAAGACACACTGTACCAGTGATAGTTATCATGTTTGATGACTCGTCCTGGTTGTCCATTGCCGAAGCCTCTTGTCTGGCCACTTCGTACTGTTCCTGGTTGTTAGCCATGTCCACCACAGCTGCTGACGGCTGCTGGCCTGCTGCTGCAGCTGCTGCTGACTGCTGGATGTTGCCAGAGACTCCCTGGTCACCACTGGGCTCAAGTGCTGCTGCAGTCTGTTGTACGGACACCACTTCAGACGGTGTTTCCTCACGGTTGGTAGAACCGACCGCAGTCGACAACGCTTGTGTCACTTGATAACATACAAACACACAGCAGTTTATACACCAGTTGTGACGTTAACAGTATTTAAGAACCGACTCACCAAGGAACGAGCAAAAATCATAAAAAGCTGATATTGCCCACATCACTGCTAAATAATATCATCTATTCAGCCCCCAGAGAAGCACAGTTTTAAATCGAGACAGCGTCATTTGCGCCACAACGTGTGAAAATCCGCAGAGGGTTCTGACCTGTAGATGACGTGACCAAAAAATAAGGCATACACACATAAACAGAAATTATGCGTGTATTTCACCCATTTGCCAAGAAGTCCCAATGGATAAATATGCATGAAATTTGGCACATGGCATCATCTTAAAAATAAACTTAAAACTCACTAGTTATCCTGCTTTTATCCACAGTTGACAGAGGACAGGCAGACAGACATATAACAACTCATAGTAAGGGCCAAACCTTTAAGTTAACAGCTTAACGATCGGCCCAAAAAATAAAGAATATGAATCGCAGCAAAGCCATTTCACATTAACAACAGCTGATCCAACTATCTGTATCAATGAATCATTGAATCAATCAATTAATCAACTGATCCGCTGACCTACTGATATTGATCAATTGATCGATTAGTCAAAACACATTCATACAGCACATTAATATTCTGCATATAAATCTAAAAGTTAAATCCCCAGTGAACAGAACTCAGTTGCCTCATCGCATGCAGAAAGCTAATACAATTGTTAAATGAGCAAACCAGCTTTCAAACAATTCCCACAACTAAGTAAACTGCATAAGTTAAGAGCAGTATCCAACATCGCATCAGAACAAGAACATGCAATTAACAAAAGTGACTGTTATTTCCAAAAAGATGCAAGCATGATGCAACATACAGGGTGGTGAATGAAAAGTGCAATGTGGTAAATTGTACAAGGTTGAAGTACCTGGGCAGATATCCCCCAAAAGTGAGGTGTTTTGGGGGGGAAAACCCAGCCTAAAACCCACTGAAAACCTGCCCATAAAACCTATCCCAAACTTAATCCAATTTTAGTTTGTTGTTCCACTAATGATAAAACATTTTATCCCAGCTAAGTTTCTGAAACATTTAAACTGACAAATTTGCAAATATTGACATAAGTTAGCTGTGGGGAGCAAACAGAACCTCATGTCAATCAACCAAATAAGAACCCACCTGGCTAAAATTAAGGCACGACGAGTTCACCTGTCTTTTGCAGCAAATAACACTGTGTGAGATCCCATATGGAAGGTGACACTCTGCAGCTCTCAGACGGGTTTTCATAAAGAGATTTACATACCTTTCACCTTTAGTCATCTTAGTTCACTCTAGGAGGACTAGACATAACCTAGTGCAGCTTATAAAACAATGGCTAGTAAAAAAGTAGTCTAAAGTACTTCGTGGAGCTTCCCATTTATGAACAGACGATCATCCATCTGTACAAACGTTCTGAATCATGTTATAATGTAAAATGTTAACAATCAACAAAATTCTCAGTCACCGGTGCCGAAGCTAACATTCAATGAGGTCAAGTTTTGCTAAGCTGAAAGGCCAAGACAAAAGTTTGCTCATAAGACCAAACTCTGCTTTATGTCTCCGTGGAAGACAATCAGATTTCCACAAAATTGTCAGTGAATGTTTAGGAGGAAACAAGTATTCCACTGGTAAAAAGTTAGATATTCTTTGCTACCGATGACGTCATGCTGACGTCATATTTTCGTGTTTGTAAACTATGGGTTTTACCGTTGAAGACAAATCTTTGATAAAATGTTCGCGAGTCAGCAAGGGTTATGGAGTGGCAAGTTTGTGCAAGATGCTTTCAGACAATAGATGGTTGAATACTGATAGAATAAAATGTTTTAATAAAAAAAATTGACATGACCGGCAGTATCAAGCCGTTCAACTGATAGCGGGCAAATGGTCATCCACACAGTGACGTAGTGCGCGTATGCCTGCCAACATCAACAAAGCTGAGGATCTCAGCAAAGAAGATAAACCACAAAAACAGTTCACAATGAAAAATTGGGTTCAGTCAGCATAATGACCAACTGGTGTGTTTTAACATTGCACCAATGTCTGTCTTCAACGGTAAAACCCACAATTTACAAACACGGAAATATGACGTCACATGACATTACCGATAGCAAAGAATATCTATTTTTCACCTGTGGAATGCTTGTTTCCTCCTAAACATTCCGTGAAAACTTTGTAAAAACCTGAACATTTTCCATAAAGATATAAAAGAAAATGCAGTGGGCGTTTTTGTTTCTGAACACAGTGGAGTCTTGAATTGACCTTACTTAAGTTGAGATCTAAGTTAAGACCAAACTTGAGCCAACCTGAGAATTTCCAGCATTGAAAAAATACAATTTGGTCTAAAGTAAAAAAATTAGCTTTAGTGTTAAAACAAAAAAAGTCTCAGAAACTTACAGTTGGCAGCACCAATATTGTCACTTCACCCATGACTTTAGTTTTATGCAACACATCATTTGCATGAATTGCAGCATAATTGCTGAAAGGTGTTCATACAATAAGAAACTCAAAGTTTAATGATGTTTATATGTATTATCTGTCTATTTCCAATTATTTTTCAGAACAATACTAAACCTCAAGTCCAAGTTTTAAGTCCAAACTCAGCTCGTAGTTTAGACCGAATATACGAGCCGAGCTAAGACTTTACTTTAGTCTAAAACTACACCTTAGCAAAAGTTGGCCTCAATAATTGTTAAAAAAACTCGAGCAGCTGCATTATGTCGCATGCAGGCAGAATGTGGCATCACTTTGGCATATTATACAGATACCTGTTGGACGATTTCTAGAGACACACCTTGGTCTGCGAACTAGCAGCCTTGGGCGCGAGATTATATCTGACAACACCGAGACAGCGGGTGGTCAAAAGCGTGTCATAATGCGATGACGATGCCAGAAAGTGGCAAAGCGCACCGCAAATAAAATAAGTAAAATTTCGAACTTGAGCGCATCTCTAGCCCATTTATATCTATGGTCATGTAGTTTTATCTATGTAAAATGCGTTGCGTCATTCGTGACGTCATGTTAATCGAAAATATTGACAAACGAAGCGATTGAAATGCGGTGGATACGGCAGGCAAAGAATTGACAAAGGAGCAAAAGAAAATTATTATAAAATTCAGTAATAGTAATTCTAACAAAGGATTCATTTTGAATACACTAAACGTAAGACAGGCTTGCGTACGGAAGTTTCTGAAGTGATGGAAATGTTGAAAAAAGCGTAGAAAAGTGGCTTCAAACTGGCAGAGCATCGAATCTGAATGAAGGAGCTATTGGAGAATAATTTGTCTTGTTGTAGCGCACAAAAAAAGGCACTGGCTGAAATTATAAACTATACGTAAATGATATGCTGACTCAACGATTATCACCACGAATGGTACGACATCGCTTGCATTCCTGTGGTTTAACCAGACGGAATATTTGGAAAAAAACTGTAACAAGCAGGGTTAATTAACCTCGCCATGTGTTTTGGTGTAGACAGAAGCTGAGCTGGAAGGCAGATAACTGGAAATCAGTTGAATTTATAGATAAAACTCAGATAGTAATATGACAGGATAGAAAAGTCAAAGCTACTTATGGAGAAGGCTACATGAAGTCTGGAATCTCGAATGTCTTATGAGGCAGCAACAGTCAACATATATCACCATGTTCTGGAGTTGTATTTGCTACAAAAAAGTGGTTACTTTTGTACCAATTGGCAGAAATATTGACTGCTGTAACTACGTAAATGCACTCGATGCAAATTTGTGGCCAGGTGTGTGCAAACGTTTTGCTGAAAAGCACTTCTTTTAGCAGGATGATAAAACCCTGTACATCTCTCAGTATTTACTCATCTGTGAAAAATAGAAAATCCCATTTTGGGTTTTACGTGGTCAGCACAATCACTGGACAAAAATATTATTGAAAATATGTGGAAAGTCATAAAATCTCATGTGCAGAAGAAACTGTCAGCTATTAACTCTCGACAGGACTCTATCAAGTCTGCTCTAACAACCTGAAGCAAAGTTCATTAAACCTCTATTCTTCAGCTCTACGCATTCATTCCGAGACGAATTTGTTCCACTATTGTGCAGAAAGGATTTATAACAAAATTCAGAAATGTCAGGTAAGCGCTTTTGTTGAAATAATGTTGTTTACGATGTTTGAATTTAACTGGCAAAAAACGAATTGAGTGTTTGCGTCGCCGCCATTATGACACACTTTTGGCCGCACGCTGTACAGATACACGGGTTTCAGCAATGCAACCTAAGCTACGTTTGGTGTACATTTTAGCCAAAAAATGACATCATTTTCATACGCCTTAACTTCGTCAAATACTAAGAGATTTCCAAATATTTTCACTGTCAGCACTGGTAGAAAATTTGTAATAGTAACACCATCACCAAAAATCCTGCCACTCCTAAAGTGTGTCGCTACACTACCTGGTAAAATGCCAGTGTCTTACGCAGATTCCAAATCAGACCACGATCATCCGAAGTTAAGTGTCCCACTCTCATGGTGACAAAATTCTTTAGCTTTTATAAGACCCAAGATGAGAGCCTTGTGGCTCGAGAAGAACTTTAAATTACTTTAAGTACGTCTACGATATCATATGTTCTAATGATACATGCAACAGCCACACTGTAAGCCACAAATCAATAACAGTAAATGCAGAAAGCATACAAAATGTGAGTGAGTAGAAATTTTACTCCATGCTCGACACATTACAGGCTATCTCAGTAGCTGAAAACAATCATGAAACAATGTAAGAAGACAACAAACCGTTAATGAAAACTTGGTCTTCTTCAACTGCGCTGCTGCGCCCGTTTGCATCACTCACTGCTGGTCGACTGTCATCTGGAATGTTGACCAATGGACTTGCTGCGCTTGGGCCAACTAAGCCTGGTTCTTCTGCTATCTCATCTGTATCCATTCCTTCGGCTGTAGGATAACTGATGTCTGCCGAGACATTGGCTGCATGAGGTAGACCCAAAGCTGGAAATTCACTCTCCACTCCCGTGCCCGGTTGGATTTCCATCGCGGCAAACTTTTCCGTATTTTCCATCAAAGCCTTGGGCTTCTGGGCATTTTCGACCGCCATCGCCGGTTGTTCGACGTCCACGGCCATCGCCTGTTTGGTGTCCACGGCATCATTGGTCTGTTTATCCACAGCGGTAGAGTCATTGTCGTCGTCGTCTGACGAATCACTGATGGTGATCGTGGAAGCCACACTGTCAACCCAGGCAGCCGTCTGCTTGTTACCCAGGCCTGACTTCTTGCCATTCTTCGATTTACCCAGTGACGAACTGAACACAAGCCAACATCACAACTAGCTAGAGCTGCAACGATCTAGCAAGAATCAGTTATTAAAATTCGCTACAATTCTGTGGCCTTCATAAGAACTTTTACAGTTATTAATGATTTAGACTACTGCCACTCGAGCAACTTGTTTTTAACCATCAGAATCTTTAGTACTGGGAGTATAGAATCCAAATTTTTTTTAAATTATAAAAATAACTAGAAATTTGGGGCAAAGCCCAACGTGAGTCCGCCCGGCACCCTAAGTCCGATTGGGGGAAACTAGGGGGAAGGGTAAAATTTTCTTGGCACCAAAGTCACGTGGCCCGAACTCAAATGCATTGGCATACACCGAACGCGCATTGTCGACTTAGGGTAGGTCAACATGAGCGCTTATAACTTTGTTCGTAGGGAACGGAATTTCACAAAATTTTTTTTGTTCAACGCCCAAAAGATCGTTTTCGTCAACGCAGTTTACATATTGTCACTATCTTCATCGGTTCCAGAGATATTTGTGCTCAAACTCGGAAGTTGTCGTAAATCGCACCGATTTTTGCACGTTTTTTGCCCTCCCAAATTTTAAGGGGGACGGTGCCCCCAAAAGTTGTACTTGCGTTAACACCCCCACCTAGAGACACGTCAAGTGCCATAGTTTCGTCGGGCTACACCCCATAACTCCGAAGTTATAATAACTTATTTATTCCATATTAAGCCAATTTTTGACCCCCTTTGAAAAATGTTGTAAGAAGGGCCCCCGTCCCTGGTGGGGGGGTGCGCTACTAAAAATTGGTCATTCTCTAGCGCCTGTAAAAATTTGGGGGCGCAGCACCCGCTAGGGGCCGAAATATGGCCTTCCAAAAATTGGATTTTGGTGGGTAAACATTAGCCGCGTAATCTCTGATGTTAGTGGACTGAAGTTCACAATTTTTTTTATTGAACGCGGAATTAACTGTATTTGATAACGCTGTTTACCGCTTGTCGATATCCCTATGCAGTTCAGAGATATTTGCGCTCAAAGTCGAAAGTTGTCGTTAAACGAACTAAAATTTTGCGCGTTTTTGCACTCCCAAATTTTAAGGGGGCGCTGCC
>Ga0209671_1003843_pt1 | contig 14636 bp, 11 predicted proteins | sample WorMetHERISLAND2_2_FD_187401 | JGI IMG/M metagenome (GOLD analysis project Ga0209671, IMG submission 187401) | Marine gutless worms symbiont microbial communities from Max Planck institute for Marine Microbiology, Germany - Olavius geniculatus... | ecosystem: Host-associated > Annelida >... | reverse complement strand
TGAAATGAAAGCACGAAGCCGACGACGCCCTGTACTCTAAGCGGTAGTCTCCGTAACCGCCGCTGCCGCCGCCGTTAAGACCACGGACCGCAACCAAGCGTTAAGTTAGCGGTCCCGGACCGCTAAGGTTCCACGCCGCCGCCGCCGATAATGGGGTGTTTACACGATCCAACAAACGTCCAGCAAACTTCCAGCAAACAGTGCTGTCAAAAGTATCCAACTTGAGTACTTGGTAAAAAGTACAAGTAGCCTAACTGGCCAAAAAGTTACTCCGTTACAAAGTAAAAGTAACTCCCAAAAAGTTACTCAAGTAAAAAGTAAAAAGTAGTGGTCTAAAAAAGTAAAAGTAACTTTTCTGGTAAAGACAGCAGTTTAACACTGTTCAATATTCATATTCTTTTTGTTTTCTTACGAACGTTATCTCAATAACACACCATGCTAATTAATGCACAAAAACAGATGTTCTTCAAATAAAATAGGCCTATTGAAGTTTAAACATTCATAAGTCTCTTGGTAATTAAAATTAACAAGGAGACTAAAGCTGCGCTATTAAAAGTCAACGGACAAAAACAGATGTTTCTAATTAAAGCAACAGACTCAGTTAACTAACTCGCTCTAACTAACTGACCTAGTGACTGCGAACTGACAAGGGACTACTAGCAAACACTGCCTAGCAGCCGGCCCAGGAACGATCGCTGGTGATAACATCAGTTGCCGCTGTAGCCGGTGTCGACTTGACCGACTACCACCCCGCCGTGTAGGCATTCATTGTCCACTGCATTTACCACTACCAGCACGGCCAGTGCTGGGGTGACCTGACGCTGCATCTTGCGCTGCAGTGGCCCCGCACCACAATTCATGCAGCACTGCAGTCTATTCATCAGCTCACAGACGGTATCAGCCGCTGACAAATGGACAATGGACATCCTTTGGTTTCAGGTTGCGATTTCCTGGTATATTGACCCATTAGCGTGTACGACCGAGTCATAAATTTTTACTTGTAACGCAAGTATTTGGGAATGTGACGAAGTAAAAGTACAAGTAACCAACCGCTCAAAAAGTTACTCCGTTACTAGTAAAAGTACTTGATATTATTTTTACTTCGTTACAAGTAAAAAGTAATACTTTTTTACTTTTTACTTGTAACGAAAGTATTTTTACTTCGTTACCGAACAGCACTGCCAGCAAATGTATTCATAATGCACGTGCTAATGCTGGAAGTTTTCTGGACGTTTGATGCCATATGTTATAATGGAGCTGGACGTTTGCTGGATCGTGTAAACACCCTATAAGCTAGCGGTCTTAGCAATTTAACGAAAAAGATCAAACAATGTGTTGTGCTGACACTGCTGCAAGCAGAGCGCCAGCGTGAGTGCGCGCGTCCTCGTCAGTCGTCATCTGTGGTCACGGTCACAGTTTCAGCTGCCAATGGTGACTGAGAATAAGTGAATTAATATTAATAAGCATGACTTATGAGCATTAGATTTACGTGAACTTTCATAATTTTGTATCATTACCTGTCCCATATTGCTATAGCATAGCATGGGACAGCTTATAAAATCACTTCTGTCACACTGTCATTCTCTCAGTCTGTCTGTAAACACTCCTACGGCCACAATAATTTTGATTCGAGTTTGATGAAATTTTGGATAGTGATTCGGGGGCAAAAAGGAGGATCGAGTTTGTTTGGGATAAAAATCTGATAACTCCTTCCCCTATTTTACCCCCAATTTTGAAAAATTTGCATTACGGCCTATGGGACTTCAAAGCGGTATAACTCGGTCCCCGTAAAAGATAATTGCGCGCTTTTTGCACCTACCCCCTATATTTGGACCCGGGCTATCCGATGGTGTCATTTAAATTTTTCTCCTGCCGACCCCTGTTGCTATGGCAACGAATTTTGGGACAAAATTGACTAACTCGGCTCCCGTGAAAAATAATTGCGCGTTGTTTTCACCACCCCTATTTTCGGGCCCGGACTATCCGATGTCGTCATTTAAATTTCTCGCCTGCCGACCCCTGTTGCCATGGCAACGAATTTTGGGACAAAATTGACTACATCTCGGCCCCCGTGAAAGATAATTGCGCCCTGTTTGCACTTACCCCCCATTTTACGCAGCTGCTATGCTATATCGTGGCAATGGGACAGATACCTCGTTCCGCAGAACGTATTTCTAGTTTTTATAATGAACAATGGTTTCGCGTAAGGTTGAGAAGAATAAAATGAATGAATGAATGAATGAATGAGAATACGTTCGTTAGGCCTACCGTACGACGTAGCCTACTTTAACACTTCATGTACTGCGGAACATAAATTCATTATTAGTCTAGCTCATAATTGGCATAATAATTTTGGTGGATATGTACGCTCACGTGGCAAGTCGGATGTGTGGAAGCATTACGGCCCGGGGAAAACATTCTGATGAGAAAATTTGTGAATTTTGCTTCTTAAAACGGCGCACTATGGTGTACTTTATGTTTCTAAGCGACGGCGGGCCCTCAAACCTCGCGGGGCCTGGGGTAACTTGCCTCCCTATCACGCCATCTTGACCGGCCTGCCAGTGACAGACGTCTTAGCGTTTCGGGCTGCTAAGCCGTCGCTAAGGCTTAGCTGTCCGGACCGCCGCTAACGTTAACGGCTTAGCGGTTTTAACCGCTAAGCCAGCCGCTAAGGCTCCAGACCAGCCGTTAAGGTTAGGTTCCGGGGACTACTAAGCGGTAGCCTTGTTTTTTGTCTGGTAACGTTTTACTAACGTTCATCCTAACGTCTTATATATAATTGTAGTGACATGAGGCCAATAGAGTGAAGTCAATAGAGCAGGTGGCTGCTGTAGCGCTGCATGCATAGGGGGCCTACATGAGAATATATACCGTAACTATAGAAGTGCTTTACAATCTCGGAAGGGACAGCTGATTGGCATGAGGTAATGATACCGCAGTGCACTATGCAGCCATCCATTGCCCGCGTCAGCGAACATTTGGACCCGTGGTTTGCAGCTAGCAGACATACCACCGCCCCAAATCGCCACACTAGGCCTTAACCCCGTAGCTCGTGAGCTACTCATTTTCCATCCCGGATGGTAGGAGGATGAGTTGACTGTCATTCGTCGTTTCTCCTCGTAAGTCGTCGCGACGTGTATCCCATCTCCGTGTCTGACTGTGCAGCCTGCCTCCTCTCGTCTTGTGACGAGATGTATGCGGCCATTCCAGGATATTACGTCCTCGCCCACTACACACTTCGTCTAGTGTGCAACCAGATGCGTATAAGCCGCCAGCCCAGCCGTTAATAGCCAACAATCAAAGATGTCAGTGTCAGCAATCCTTGTGACAACTTGTATGCGGCCGTCCGTATCTAGTTGCCGAGGATCTTACGTACTCGCACACTGCACACTGCGCCACTAGCTCAGGTATAGGCCTACCATTCGCCAACACTGGTTTAACAACGAATGAATGAATGACCTATAGCGTACAGTGCAGCCCGCCTCCTGTCAACCGAAGACCGATAGCAAGTGCCGCAAAGCACATCGCGAGCCATGCGACGAAAGCGATCGTTGACGACGCAGTAGAGAACGAAGTTGACGGCGAAGTTGACGAGATACAGACAGTTTGCGATGACGGTAGCCGTCTGGTAGACGAAGTACGCGTTTTTAGACTGGAACGCGGACATACCGCCGTGGCCGACGACGTTGAAAAGAAACAGCAAAGCTGACGGAGTGACGCATACGATGTAGACCACAATCAGAGCGATCAGCGTTGGAGTTATTCTCTGGTTTTCGCTCTTGATGGTGATGATCATGACCATGATGATGATGGTGGTGGTGGTTGTTGAAATATTGATGATATCAATATGATAATGATCATGACGTTGAATTGTTGTTGTTGTATCGTCGTCGTCGTCGTAGTAGTAGTGGTGGTAGTAGTAGTAATGCTCTGGTTTTCGTTGCTACTTTCGGCCTCAGCGCGAATCTGGACGTGAGATGAAATAGAAGACGTACTAGTGTTGTAGTTTGCACACTGCCGTCGAAGTTCACGCGAGTGGCGAATGGCGCGAATCAAACACGCGTTGCAGACGATGAGAATTAGCAGCGGAACGAACTGACAGAGAAGGGACCAGACGACTTTGTAGATCAACAAAAGCTGTGGATGGTCAGTGTACACGACACCAACAGCCCACCCACGCAGGAATGGCCAGGCTGAGATTTTAGACAGAGAAATGAGCGGAAGTCTCGGATGATCAATGTAGACGACACCAACCGCCTGTATACAGACCACGTAAAACACGTAGACAACCACCGGATTGGCGTAGATTTGAAACAACCTTACTATCGGGTCACTCGGCTGACAGTTTGATTACAGATGGCAGGTGACGCCCAGTAGCTCTGTAATGGGGTTCTCATTTTAACATTCTACATTTTTTGAAGACCAAAGTCTTAAAGACTTGCAGGTCTGAATTTGACACGGACTTATCAAACGAGCAGGCCCTTTAGATAGTAAAAAGTACCAAAAAATCTAGCTGTGGCTTAAAGTCATTTCGTTAGCTATGCATTTTTTTTATTCTGGTTGTCGTCTTACAAGAGTAATCGAAAGCTGCTACGCAACGAAACTTATAACGCCAGTTTTAAGGTGCGGTCACACTAGCGGTCCGGACGGTCGTTCGGACCTTTAGCGTGATCTAGTTTCCGTCAAAGCTTGCATGGTACTAGCAACAAAACGAGCTGTTGTGAAGTTGCAATGTTGGCCTATAGGTTACCTTTGTATAGAAGTAACAGTCGCAGTTTGGCGGAGTGCCATTCGCAGGCACAAGACCCAGCTGAGAGCAATGTCTGGCGCTGACGCTGTAGCGTAGTAAGCGTGGAACGTTGAAGACTACAGACACGATGACTGCGCTCAGGATGGACCAACGGGTTCGACGCTGACTGATGTAGCCGCGGGCGTGCAGAGGACGACAGACGACGATATAGCGGCATACAGCCATGCCGACAGTTAGCCAGGTACTGGTCAGTGCCATTAGATTGACTGCGCTTTCGCTGTAGGCGTCAAAGTAGGCAAACGCCAGCCAGTCGCGATGCCCCGTGTAAGCCTATGTACACGACATCATTGGATAACATCCAGGGCCGTCGAGAGGGTGGGGTAGGGGAGTAAGCTACCCCGAACCCCGCGACGTTTGGGGCCCCACCGTCGGCTAGAAATATAAACTACGCCAGAATGTACCATTTTGAAAAGAAAAATTCAAAAATTTTCTCCCAAGAGGGGCCTCGTGGAAATGTTTGGGGGCCCCGCGAGAATGTTTCCCCGGGCCCCGCTGTGACTCTCGACGGGCCTGATAACATCAAGCGAGAAAACTAGGCATATACTGACACAGTTGTCTTCGGAAACGACCGACTGCTCGTAAAATGTTGCAGCGATGTCACAGTTACATTAGCAACACGTAGGCCTACGCACGGCTGTTACTGGAAGCTACCAGACTATTCGATAATCTACTCTGGTGGAGACCAGAGTAGATTATCACCTCATCCTGCTCGGGTCGTCTAAAATATTTATCCCAAAACATCGAAATACGTTCACAAATCATATTTTTGAGTAATCTGCGCACGTACGAAAAACATTATTCTGCCTTCTCGTCTGAGGTAACAAGAAATATTATTAGAATTGTGAGCAATCTAATGTACTCCTCGCGTGCATCATTTTCTTTTGTATTCTTTTAAAAGCTTTTTCGTTTTTTTTCTTTCGGCTTGTATTAGAGACCTAGCGTCTAATTGAGACCAGTTTAATATTATACCAATAGTGACTGGCATCGAGGTCGTTATTGGAAATTGTCTCCCGAAGTTCATAAAATATTGCTCGATTTTAGGAACTGAGTGGAAAAAATTTTCAATAATGGTCGATGACGCTAGTTGCCAATTGTCTTGCTATATCTCAAAGCATGCGTCTATCTGGCACCGTTACGGAGATATGACGCCTCAAAGATAATGTGGTCACGACCTTGACCTTTTGGGGTCACGTGACGTCATTGGTCACTTCTGAGGGTCGACTTCTTATGGGTGGTCCATAGTGACCATGCGTCTGTTATGGAAGCACTGTTATGGAGATATGGCCGTTTGAATTTCTTCCGGGAAAACTCTTCCACGAACAGAGGTCGGTCGTCGGTCGGTCTGTCGGTCGGTCGGTCCTCAATATTACACTGATCTCATATACTCCTCTTCGCTACGTTAGGAACGTAGCGCGCGAGGAGCATAAATACAACTGAACGAAAATGTTAATGAAAACAAATACGCAGCTACTTGCTATTACGCTACGTCAAAGTTTGACTTTGCCACTGAGCAGATTATTCTGGTTAATTACTGGCAAGAGAATGTATAACTATACGGTTAGCCTTTAAAATACATTAATTCGACAACGGTTGAAACGGACATAAAATTTCAGCTTCCTCTGATGTTTAGGCTATCACTAAATGCAACAGTGAAAAAAACATTGCTAGAGTAGACTGCATCGCGATCCCACGGCGACGTCGTTTGAAAAAATAGGAGACGGGACTATTTGCCGACAGACAGCTGCAAATTTCCGACTGAGAAAAATATTACTGTCTGTCCAATGCTATGCATAGCGTTGGACAATATAAAATTACCCGAGTGTCCGTGCGTGCGTCCGTGAGTCCAACTTTTCTCGAGTTAAGCTTATCTTCCTTCCACCTTCCCCTTCCCTTGCCCTTGCCCTTCCCCTTTCCCTTTTCCCACTTTCCTTCCACTTTTCTTTCTTTTCCCCTTTTCTCCCCCATCCTTTTCACTTTTTTTCTTTTTTCCTTCTCCTGTCCCTTTTACTTTTCCTTTCCCTTTCCCTTCCCCTTTCCCTTCCGCTTTCCCTTTTCTTTACCATCCTTTTCTCCTTTCTTTCCCCTTCCCCTTCTTCTTTTCCTTTCTCTATTCCTTCCCCTTTTCCTTTCCTTTCCCTTTTCCCTTTTCCCTTTCCCTTTCCTCTTCCCTTTTCCGTTTTCCCTTTCCCTTCCCTTTCCCTTTCTTTTTCCATTTCCCTTTACCTTTACCCTCCCTTTCCCTTACCATCCCCCTTCTCTTTTCCCTTTTCCTTCCTTTTCCCCCTCTACTTTCCTTTTTCTTTCTCCCCCTCCCTTCCTCTTTCTCTTTCACTTCTTTCTTCTTTCTTTCCGTGTCCATGCACGTTCGTGCGTCCAACATTTGAGGCGCTATATCTCCATAACTGTTCAAGATGGACGCATGGTCACTCGCACATCGAAAACAGCAAAAATCACAAAAAGGTGATATTATTCAGCAGCACATTGACTCACAGTCAGTGTTAGGCGGGCAATATCACCTTTTGTGATTTTTGCTGTTTCGATGTGCGAGTTCTTTAATATTGCCGTTAACAAGTGTATAAACTGATGTTTTGTGCATTTATAAAGATATAATAGCTAGGGGTCAATAGTCACGTACGAGGTCGTGGCCGCAATCAGCAAACTGTGCAAACTTTACACAGGTCCACGTACGTAGCTATAGAGAGGCCTATATATCTGCGCTCGTCGACGGCTCCGTTTATGCGAATAATGCCGTAGCTACACGCACCGATTTCCTCGTTCAAAATGTTGTCCGACGTCGCCAAGCCTTTGGAGGTTTAACATGAAATTTTAGCCAATGCTCACGAGACGCGCGAAAGCCTATAGCAGTTTTTTGTTCGCTAGTTGTCTGGGTCTCTCTCCATCGATTGCGTTGCAATTCACTCTTCTGCAGCGGAAAATCGCAAAAGTCACTAAAAGCCCCTATTTTGGACGTTCAAGGTCATTCAAGGTCATTGATGTATAGCACTAAAAAGCACGTAACCAGTGCTTGTTATGATGAGCAACATGTCTTCGCCTATCTGCAACCGTTTCCACGCTAAGTAAGCCAAAAATAACCACTTTTTAGAAGGGTACCCGTATTTCACACCCTCGTGCGCAAGCCTTGTTGAACATAGAAGCTTTGGGACGTGGACCGCTGAAATCTACATTCAATGCCTAAAATTTCTTATGCAGGTTGTCTTGGTTTATCCCCAGCCATTTTGGCGCAATTCACTTTTAAAATGTGTGTCGCAGCCCAAAATGGCGATAAATTTATTTTAAACCCTTATTCTGGGAGTTCACGGTTATTCAAAGTCATTGATTTCGGTGCCAATCAAAAGCGCGTGTGCGACTTCCTATATTAGTGATTAATACACTGTAGTAACCTTGGCCCTGTGTCGCACCGTTTCTGAGATACGGCGACCTATTGGCTTAAAATCGCAAATTTTTCCTATCGCCTTTCATTTAGCGCCCTCGCTCGGGGTGACCCTTTTTGAATTTATGAAAAAGCTTGACGGATTCTAAAACTAAAGTCTTCCAGGCAGCCGACGGCGCAGATTTGGTGATCCTAGCTTCCACCGTCTTTGAGTAATCCACCCGTGTGTCGGACGGACAGACAGACGGACAGAATTGCGATGGCTAAGACGCGCTCTAGCAGTACCTGCTTTTGCGCGTAAAAATCTTGTCCGAGGAAATCGGACGGAATGTACATGCTTATTCTTTCCGATTTCTTCAGACGAAATTCTTTGCCTGCCAGCCACAAGACGCCCGCGAGCACCTCGGACACGGAGATCCGTGCGTGTAGCCACGGCATAAGTCGTCTAGTGCACGAGATTGCTTTGGCCCCTGCTGAACTGTGAACGTCTATTTTGCCGTTGCAGTTATCGTCAAATGCAAGCTGCATACGTAGCACTTTTTACGGTGCTCAGTGTAGTGTAGATTTAAATTTATGCCAACGCAGAACTAGAAAGTGAGTTCAGACAAAACCTAAGAGTTTTTTTTGGTTTTTAAGCTTAAAAGTTTTAAAATCTAAATTTTGTGTTCTTAGGTTTTTATTTGCTATGCCAAAAAAACTTGTGAACGTAATTTATCCCCTCTCTTCAAAAATAAGCTTTTTCCAGCTCTGTGTCAATGGTTGAATTTCTCTGTGAAGCCGAAATTAGCATTACAGCTGAAGATTAAACAGAACATGAGCACTGGTAAAGTGGAAGTGTACAGGGTGGTCCAAAAAACGGATACCCAGTTTTATTTTTGGGATAACTTCGGTAATTCAGCACCGATTTTAGCCATTCTTTCACTGTTACAAGCACAAATTTATGCCGCGTAAACGTGAAGTTCTTCCACCCACCGCACCTTTATTGTGTGACCACATTACCTAGCAAAACAAACACTGTCAAAGCTACAGTGGTCTCGGAGAACAGGCAAACACATAAAGATATCAATTTCGTAGCATAAAATAGTTAAGCTTACTTACTTATTCGCAGTAGTGCCTTGTGACGTCATTGTTACGTCGTATTGTGTTTATTTAAGTTTGTTTACCAGTAATAATTTTTAGAATAAATCGTTTGATATGCAAATAGACCTATTAAAGTATAATGTAATGCAGACCTCAAAATGTTTTGTAAGATTACCGCAGGATCTCAGTAGGGCCTATGCGTGAATTCGTCGTAGAATGGATTTGTGGAGCGATTTACCAGAATAATTAACTGGCGACGAACTTGTGCTTTAAGCAGTTCTATTTGTCAGGCAGATAAAAAAGATTCCTTAATATTTCTGTCCTTATGTCCGCCTCGGGACTGCAGCACACAGTTCTGCTGCTGCTGACTGCTACTCAGCTACGTCCTTCCATCCAGTTGCACATTCGCTAACTTTCGCCGTCATCTCAATGAGCAGATTTTTTTAGTCGCGCGATCGCCGCCACTCGTCGATTCGATCAACGCGTTCGGGCCAAAGATAACATCGCCAGCTGCTCGCACGGCCGTCGGAAACCGCCAATGCAGGTGATAATCACCATCTCTTTTTCCCACTCTCCCCTTCATTTCATGGCCGAGGTCGAGTCTTTGTGAATGTTTGGATGGCTGCTGCTGGTGCCATTCCTCATCGCTAGATAACGCTATCGACGCTAGGTTAGACTGATGTCGAGCGGTATTCAGCATTCATGCTGCATGCTGAATAGACTGTCTCACTGCTCCGTTGATTTCGTCCGTGAGCTTCGATCCCATTCGGCTGTTTCATTTTTGGAGCTGTCGCTAATACAGCCCATTATAATCGCACAGATAGCACACGCTCCGTTGGCTCTGGCTCTGGCCAGGCTGAGGCTGAGCGCACGGCATGTCTTGTCGTTACGCTACGTCGCTGCTGTCTCTCTCTCTCTGTCCGAACGATTGCGTGACGTTTTCTGTTTCTCATTAGGCCCATAGCAATAGTCTTTCTATAACCTGCAATCTTGTTTATTTATTCATTCATTCATTCATTCATTTCTATTGTCATCAGCGACAGCTCATTCTAAGCTATTAGCTTGTCACCTTTATGGGCCTAAATACAGTTGCGCGCATTTTATTCTCGTTAATTGTAATCTTACTTTCTGATCGTGCACAAAAACAATCATTGCCAAGATTACACTGTTGAGAAGTTGCGCTCACTACAGATGCATTAAAATTGCAGTTTCACCGTATGCCTATTATGCACATCCGTCTTTTTGGGCAGTCTGCCTCGAAAAATTATGACACAAACAGCTAAAGTTGAAACAACGGTTCTTGTTCTGTTGTTCAATATGTACAGACAATTAAAAACAGTGACTAATCAAAATAATAACTTGTAGAACAGTGCCTAGATAACACAAAACTAAGCAATCCTGCGAAGCAAACACGTTACCATAGTCTCGCCGCTAGATCTGAACAACACGAATTATTTCTGACTGAAATTGTACAAAATAACGCAGCCTGCTATGAAATTATTCGCAAGAAAACGTGCAACGAAACAACTGGGCAATCAGCTGAATTTAGTTCTAACACAAAACCGCGACCGAGACGGACTACAAGCGCAGAGTCGTCGGCGATCGACGTATATAGGCCTAGGCCTATACGAGTCTATGACCTATAATATTCGCGCGAAAGAAACTGTCAGCGAATGTTGAGAGTTAGACTAGTGATGTGCCTATCATGCAGTCCACATCAGTCAATGACGACGACATCAACGACGTTGTTATTTCGACGGCGTCGTTTCCTCGGTTGCTCCACATCATCCCGACACTTCCAGTCTTCATCACTGCCGTTGTTGTTGTTGTTAGTGTTAATCTGGCTGGCTGTGCTGTCGGCCGGCGTAAGGACGGTGCCAATGTGCTGTCCCTCGGGCGGCACGTCGGGCCCAAACAACACCTCGAGGCGCGGGAAAACTTTACCCAGTGTGTCGACACTGATCAGTTTATCGTGTCTAAGTCGGTCGGTCGGCAGCTTGTAGAACCGCAGGAACTGCTGTTCCTCCTCGGGCGTCATGTGTACGTCTGGAATGCGCAGAAGCGTCTCCACCGCCCGAATGAAACCGGTCACGTTGTGCTGGTGCGGGAAGAAGACGCGACAGATGGCTTCCAGCAGGACGTACTGGGTGGCGGGGTCAGCCGGTCGACGCAGCGACGAGATGGTACGACCGCGGAATGATACAGACTCTATCACAGTGGGCGCACTGGGCGCTGGCGCCGGCGCGGGCGGCGTCTTGGCTACTGCTGGCGCGGGCGGCGCAGACTGGGAACTGACGACTGACCCGATCACTTGCGACATCGTCTGCATAGGTTACATTACGAATAAAAGTAAGTAAAGCATAAGTAAACACAAATGTCGCCAAGTTTCCGGGAATAAAGGAAACAAACATGCATGCGTTAATTGAAACCGAATGAACAATGGAGACGGCAGATGCGTCGTCATCATATATATTATCATCTATAACATATTCGCACACAATAGATATTGAATAAATTGACACTTGACAAATCGCAACCCAGTAACAACTCACAAACTGTAGAAGCCCAAAATGCATTAAGCTATGTAGGCCTACGTAAAACGAATAAAAACAGCAATATTCCTGAAACATACAAATTCGTCACCTGAAAAGTGCTAGTGCATCAATAGCAGTCTTTATGTGAAAGGCTAAATTTCTAAATTTTGACTTTCAACACTTGGCGTGACCGTAGTCGGGCCGACCACCAAAATACACGTTAAGTCTGCATGAAAAATTGAAGATCAAGCACTAAAATCGTCACCTGTAAAACGCGTTTTCTAGCGTTTTGCCGAAATATACTGCTCTATTACAACTACCATCCACTGTATTTATCTATCTGCAATCTGCCGACTGAGTGTTAACGGATTACTTCATATACATATTGCTGGTAGTTCCAACTGTCGCTCCAATCCAAATGCTGTATAGCATCTTTAGGTAGTTAGCATGTATGTACTGAAAACACCATGTGCCTAAAAGAAAAATAATATCAATGGCAATTAGCAACACTGTAGTTACATCAATCCAACCAATTAAAATGGCTAACGTGTTAGGCCTACAACCGTGTCATTTACACTACAGGTCCTAATGACGCACAGTAGATTAACAAATGCCAACTTCTGAATGTTCTTTTTCAAACACAACTAAATAATGCCCACTCAATTAAGGGTGGGCAAAATAACGGTAATGTGGCTATAAGCGAAACTATACTAACCTGAGAGGGCGGCAAAGTGGAGACGGCTGGCTGAGACACGGGTGTAAGTGGACCTACAGATCGGGCATCAACACCGCCACCAAGCGGTGCGACACTGGTGCCCGCTGACTGGACAGGAGCGGCTGAGGACATGTCGCCGAGTACACCCTCGTCAATGAACTGAGCGTGAGAGAACGGGTCATGGCTGGGCAGGCCGCGTACGAACGGCGTCGGCTTAGTGATCACACAGACGGCATTGATGTCTACCAGTGACGTCGTCATGTCGAACGTAAAGTCCAGGCCGGCACCCGCACACAGCTCGTTCAAGTACTGACACTGCGCGTCCGTCGGCAAAGTAAGCGGCAAAAACTGGTGTGTAGCGGGACCCAGCAGACCAGCAGCGTTCTCAACGACTGAGACAGGCAGAAGCTTGCCCTGCTTCGCGTTGACGTACGGTATCACGCTGCACAGTACAATCAACACCAACAATAACGAGATCGCACGCGCAGTATACGTAAAAAAATACGTTATGCGAAAACGCTTTTGCTCCATTTTTTTCGAATTTGTGCCATATAAATTTCATTAATAATAATAATAACTCCCCTTCCCGGTTAACTGCCACTAGATGGCCGCCCTTTGTATATGTACGTGGTGGAGATCAGCGACTTAGTAAGTGGTAACGGCATGCTTGTAGCGCAGTATAGCGGAGCTTGGTTGTTGCTCTAAACGAAACAGCAGTTGAGAGTAGATCAAAACTGCGGTCGCAACTTCTCCATTAGTGGACCAAAGTAGGCCTACTCGAGACTTAAGTCTTCCAACATATTGTTACGCCGTCAAATCGCGAATTCGCCAAATTTCATGTTTGTGAGCATCAATATTTCAGAGGAGCTAATAGCCTAGAGACTGGCGCACGCGACGCTCTCCGCTGCTGTCAGATAACCACGTGGTTATTGCACGTGGTTATAGCCTGTGACGCGGCCAGACAAATAGACAACCAGACAAAATACGCACTGCCTAACAAACAGCAAATGTGCGCGGCGGTCAAACAGTCAAAAAGTGATCCAAAATTTCTGAGCCAATTTGTCACATTACACTCACTTCCACTAAATATGCAACTTTGTATATTGAAATTGACATTAACAACACACGCCTGTTGTTCAGCTGGATCCATCCTCCAGTGACGGCGGTAGTGGAACTGTGCAGCACGGACTTGACATGCGAATACAGTTCACAAAACTCGTCGACATCAACGACGAGGTCGTTGACGGTGAACGCGCCGAACTGACTGCTGGCGGCACAGGTGAGCCGCAACGCCTCCACATCGCTCAGGTACTTGCTGACGAGAAGCCGACGGTTCTGAAACGCGGCGTTAAAGGCAGTCGTCGACGACAGACGATTCAAAAGTCTATCCTCGAGCACGCGTACCGGGCCGTGCGGCTTCCCGCCACGAATGATGCAAGGTACACGCAGACCATCGACCACAACCCACGCAACTTGTCCGTCCAGTATCTGAGCGTTAATCTGCGAGCCTAATGCTGTGTAGCCGTTCGCGACTGGTTGAAGCGGAGATGTAGTGCCAGGTGTTGTTGAACCCCGATTCATCATGTCTAGCATCTGTACAAAATCAATGACATGCCACTGCGTTTATTACGATCCCGATTTTTTGGGCAAACTGATTAATTTCCACATCAGATTAATCACAGAAAATGGGTGACAGAAGAAAAAACTAACGAGCCTGGAATACATGTAAGCGTACAACCAACCAGAAACTGAATAACTATAATAAGTACTACCGAAGTCCGAAGTGGTAATGCGATTCTTGCGATTTATTTTTTTTACAATTTTACAACTTTAGTTTTAGATAATTTGTTTGTTTCTCCATCTTTTTTCATAATTATTAAACTGTCGGCAAGAGACAGCTCCACCGGCACTCTTTACGTGTTGCTGTTGATGTCTTCTTTTTCTCCTATCTTCACTTTGCAGCACGAAATCTGCGAGCTCCTTGGCCGATCGCCATGAAGGTTTTGTCAAATAATCGGAAATAACTTTCAATATGTTAACTGTAAAGTGCAGATAAAAAAATCTAGCCCACCCCAAAAATATATGCAAAAACATGCAATCTTAGGC
>Ga0209671_1003842_pt1 | contig 14638 bp, 17 predicted proteins | sample WorMetHERISLAND2_2_FD_187401 | JGI IMG/M metagenome (GOLD analysis project Ga0209671, IMG submission 187401) | Marine gutless worms symbiont microbial communities from Max Planck institute for Marine Microbiology, Germany - Olavius geniculatus... | ecosystem: Host-associated > Annelida >... | reverse complement strand
GATATTATTCAGCAGCACATTGACACACAGTCAGTGTGACGCGGGCAATATCACCTTTTGTAATTTTTGCTGTTTTCGATGTGCAAGTCCTTAAATGTTGCCGTTAACAAGTGTATAAACTAATGTTTTGTATATTTATTGGTTTAACTGTGTTCCATGATGTACTTCAAAACAAGTTTGGTGAAAATTCATCATGGGATACCAACGAAAACAAGTAAATTACATCATGGGTGAACAAACGTGCACAGACAACACAAAAATTCAATGCCTGTGGCATTGCCTAACACTGGTGGAAACACAACAAATCACTGTAAAAAATGATTAGCTCATAAATACTGGCAAAAGATGAAAATGATCAGTCAGTCTACAATGGATTACTACAACGATGTCGAAGTGTTTCTATAAATCTAACAGGACTGCTCTTGGTACTGCTGTGAAGGATGGGAGAAGGACTGCCTTCCCGTGGGTTCTTTTCTTGCTGAACGCATCTACGAGAACAATATTTCTCCAGATATCCAAGCTCCTTTATGCGCTTGTACTGGTCGGGTATTTCCATCATTGCCTGCAGAGCAAATGCCATGTCTGGAGACTTCGTCTTTGCTGTCGTCCGATGGTAGTCAACAAAGCGGAAATTGTCGAATTTCCGGTATGGCAAGCGGGCATCAAAGCGCTCCAGGGTGTTCCATGGTCCGTCGCCCACACCAACCGCAATGATGCTGAGTGGAACAATTGAAGCCTCAATGACAGCCTTAACTGTTTCCGACTCCTGGGTTATCTGGCCATCAGTTATTATAACAAGGATGTGGTATTTGCCTGTATGATGGACAATGTCAACTGCTTTTCTGATGATCGGTGCCAAACTGGACGGACCACTCAATGTTACTCGTCTCACCACTTCATTGTACACTTGTAGGACCTACAACATCAGCAGCATGCATACACGCTGGGGCTATCACTTCGAGAATTATCAATTAGTTTCTACTCAAAATTGTTACCATTATTAAGTAGTTTTTTATTATGATATAAAGCCACATAGAGTGTATTTTGCTGTTCAGCTTGCATCAGTTTGCAAAGTGCTATTTTTGTCAAAAAAAAGTAAGAACAAAAAATGATATATCTTACAGTGCACGAAAAATGGAACTAGAACAAATACCACCCATAATGTAATTTACATATCTACAAAGTGAACAAATATGAACAGAAGATGCATTCACAGACATACACAGACATGTATAAAACATTGTTGGCTGAACAAACCTCCTCAAAGCCATTGCATGGTTTCTCATCATATCTGAATGGAAACACACTGTGGTCCTTTGTTTCTCTATCACCAAAGCCATACGCCGGAATCTTGTTGTCATCATCAAATGGTGCCAGTGTCTGGCCAAGGACTGATATCACCTTCTGGTAAGGATTTGTGATCTTTGATCCAACCAGCCTGTGAAGGCAGTTCTGACTGAAACTCTTGCGTCCTTTCCACTCATTACTTGCAGTAAAGTCAACACCAATAACCAGGCTGCTTGATTCCAACCCTGCTCTCCAACATGCTTCTGCCACCTAAAACAACATCACCGACTTATTTCTAAAACTTGAACAGTAACATAAAAGGAAAGGCCAAAATAGCAGTTGCAACTGACCTAGAAAAACTTACAAAACAACCACTACTAGTATGCTATTGCACATAGGACTTTCTGTGTGTTTAATAAACTTGAGATATTTCTTTTCTCTTAACATCTGACCAATAACTGCAGAAATGAAATACAAACACTTAATATGAATGCCATATTTTCCAACAGTTCAGAAAAGCGTGCAGTGACTAACTAAGTTCTGACTGCATGAGTCTATAGCTTCTAACTGCAGCTTTAGTGCAAGTTACATCAGCTCTGTGAAAATACCTCATCAAAAGTTGTGAAATGTTCGGCGAAAGATTCAAAGCGTTCTTCCGAGGTGTCACCAGGCACAGAGAAGCCGAGAACAGCAAAAAGGCTGCTGAACCTAAAGTCCGAAGTAGCAGGCTTCACTGGGGATTCTGTAGCACTGCCTGCCTGCAGCTGACGAGTGCATTCCTCATCACTCTCTTCATTCTCATACATATAATAGAGCACAAGACCGACAACCACTGCCACAATGTACAGAAGGAGATTCCACATTATGACGATGAAGATGGTCTTTGCTATACTCTCATTATCTCACATCCATTGTGAAGTCCCTAAGTAACAGACACGCACATTACATCAGCAAGCATGTTAACAGACAACAGTATATTAATTCTACACTGTGAGTCAAAAAACCTGGACCACTTTTTATTGTTAATATCTTCGCCAAATGTTAACGGATTTTCAAAATTCTTTCACTGATGCATTCAGTAGACAACTAGCAATAAACTGGTGACTAAATATTCCACCATACTTTAGCTGTGTTGCTACACTACCATGTAAAATGTAGATTTACAAAAATTACTGTATTACATAACCAGAAAATTATCTTTTAAAACAATTTTTACTAATTTTTGTACAAAAATTAAATTATGTGTAGTTTATACATTTTTATGTTTGTAAACAAAAACAGTTGATATTATTGTGAATAATCATTTTTAATGCAGTCATGATATGCTGGTACTGTAAGGTGCCATTTTCCTATGGAGACAAGGCTTTGATTAAGAGCATGTATTGTGCCCATTTAAAAAATACAACTTTCGGAGGATACTGATAGAATTTTCGAACATAAAAGTTCTACAAGACGGAAAGACTGGCACTTTACAAACAAAGATTTGCAAAACAGCACAGACCGATCAAAGGCATGAAAGCAGCGTACTGACGCATGCATGCATTGAAGAGAACATGACAACTGTTGATGAACTGTTATGCCCACGAAAGCAGGAAGGCCAGAAACAAACACACTGTTCAACATGCTAGATATCCAAAAAGACAGATCTAACACAGTGTAGCATCATACTGATTACTCACTGTGTTTTTTTTATCTGACATTTCATTCATTTACCAACACGCTTGCTGCCCATTACTGTTGGCTTTTTGTACATTTATATTTCACAAGGTAGTGTAGCAACACCATTAAGGTGTGGTGGGACAGTCAATAATCACTTTATTGCTAATGGTCCACAGAATATACAAGTAAAAACATTTTTAAAATCTGTTAACATTTGGCAAAGATATAGACAATAAAAAAGTGGCACAGTTTTTTTTTCTGACTCACAGTGTATAACTGTAAACAAATAATAGACAATGATGCATCAATGAGTATTCGCCTGCTAGAGTTATGAACAGTCATGAGCATGTTCATGATTAGCCTAGCATCAATGCTGCGCCCGTCGTTGATAATTACAGCATATCTGGTCTGGCTAGCTCATGATATGCTCTGAACGAAATTCTATTATCCGTGAGAGATCCAGAATATTACTAGTAATTAGATTCACAAGGAAACGCTAGCCTTAGGCTTAATGGAGTGGAATTTAAGGTTAATATTAGGATTAGGGTTTAGGGTATTACTGTCTCCAACCTTACCAGTCTTTAGCTTAGCAATGCCAATTGTGGTAACAATACGTGTTCCCAGGCCTTCAATAAATTGATTACATCTGTGGCGACTGGCGACCAGCCTACAGTGTCAGCGAAGTTCTAGCACTATGAAAACTGATGACATTTGCATCTGTATAAACGACAGGGTTCCTAACTGCGACATCAAATATGACACGACACGAAACCAGTTTATTCAAACTGTCATCAAAAACTAACACACCAAAAAACAAATATTACCAAAGACTGTCACGGATAAATTAAAATGTACACTTTTTACAATATAAACAACATATTTCATCACACCCCTTCACACTATGACAGCAGATGCAGCTCTTGTTATTTTCTGTAATGCTATGTATGCTGCTTCTGAAAAAAACTAAAGAAGCTATCGCCACCTCCTTGGTCGAAGTACCCCAACTGACAGCTTCTGGTATAGGTCAGTGCTAGGGGTAGATCGGCGATCTCGCACCAGTGAGCAGAAAATTACTAGTGGTAGATCACCACTTTACCCAATTACATTTATCACATTATTAACGTAAGAATGCAGCCATATTTCTTCACTGCATTACCAGGACTGTGGTTGGGACTGAAATATCAGTCACTTTGTTATCAGTTACCAAATTTATTCAAAAACAATATATTTTTAAGTCTGTGTTACAAAGTAACAGATATGGCTCGAGATGGACTCTGGTATAATACTGAATAAGCCTGATTAAAATATGTGACAGTGTCGTGGCATGGTCCTATGACTACCAGGAACATGAGTTCTACCATGTACCTAATAATGTGCCTACCCGATCTACCTCTAGCAATTTCCAGTGCTAACAGCAAGATCGCCGATCTACCGCTAGAATTATTGTCTGGTATATACAGTACGGAAATGGCTTGTTACATTGTGACAACATTCCTCGATTCACTGTGTATCACAGCACAGGCACTAAATGCAATATAATTTTACATATAAAGCAATATCTCACTGATATTTACTCCATATGTATTCTAGAATTTGCATCGGACGAGTATGCAAGTTTATATCAACAACAGCAACAATATATGCAACATACATCAGCCAGGTTATGTGTTGCCTGTTTGTAGTAAAAAATTGCATAAACAGTCTTTTTAGTTAGATCACTTTTTGACTGTCTAAATATTTTATGCTACGTTACCTTGTCAAAATTACATTTCTCTTCTGTTTTGCTGTTTTATTATGTGCGTTTGTCACATATTTAAATACTGTGTTTACTGTGTTTGTTTAGGTAAACATTATTGTCGTTTAACATGTACGTCGTACACATATTATCGCTCACAACAATAAACATCTCAAATATCATAAAGCCGCTAAAAATTCACGATTGGGCTACCAACTTTTCATCATCAGTAGATCTATACGCACCACTATGCAAAATTTGACGCTTGGTAGGATTTTTTCCAGGTTACGGTCAAAAATTTATCTTACTAACAACTCGTCAAAGAACTTTAACCACAATGAATATTAAATCAGTGAGGTATCATTTTCATAAACCAGTAACGTCATTGGTGAAGTAACTTTACCAACGTTTAACCGTGCTTTATTTATCGATGGCTAATTAAGTTATGATGAAACAAATTACAAAATGTCTACTAACTGGTAAAACAATGAAACCAGTGTATTTTAAAGTTCTCAAAACCAGAAGCATCTCAGTTCTATACTATGTCTGATACTAGACGGTTCATAGACCTCTTGAAATAAATACTGACGGCGGCCGTTCTCGGGTCAGCAACTTGGGTCCATCGGTATTTTTAGTTTTTTTACTGTAACTTTGTCAAACGTGGTCCGTTTGCTACAAAATTTTGTACACAGTGTCACAGACAACATGAGCAAATGCTGCAAATTTGGTTACTGTATGATTTCTACTTTCTTGCATATTATTGTGGCTAAACCGTATGTATGATACCGACGTGCAGTTTAGACATAATATATGCACACACAAGAAAGTAGAAATTATAGAGTAACCAAATTTGCAGCATTTGTTCAAATCGTCTGTTAGACGATGTGCACAAAATTTTGTTGCAACCACGTTTGACAAAGTTATAGTACCGAAACATCATACACTCTTTTAAGAGTAAAGGACATAATGATGTGACTGACATCGTACACATGTAACTGTTAAATCACAATTAAAATATAAAATAAAATATGATATGTAATAAATTTTACAAACAGAAAACGTAAAATCGGACTTACGTTTTTTAGGTAAAAAAATCTATGTTACCTTACCCAAAAACAACCTGTTTTCTTTAAAGCAATTTTCCAGCTGTGCATAGTGCACAATAAGCTGAAAGTGACTAATGTAATGTGATATAAGATGAAAAAATAGCTGTCACTGCCATCACATGACTTGAGAAATCACGAAAAAAACATAGCACAGTAAGAAAACTAACCTTTTTATTTCTTCATCATAAACTATTTTACATTCTGCACTTCATCAAGAAATGAGTCATGTCACAGAAACTGAACTGTTATAGAACACTATAGTCATGAAGTCTACACAATTTCTCAATATTTTCAATAATTTCAGATACTGAAATAGTTGTATAAGATTATATAGGGAGAGGGCAGGGACCATGGTCTCCAAAAAATGCATAAGGTCGGACACAATGCCTTGAAATGTGATGCCGTAAATTTCAAATTGAAGCCGGGTTGCATATAAATGCCAGGTCATGAATATAAGCCAGGGGTCAAGGCAAATTGTACAGCTTCTATTTAAAATTTTACAGTAATCTCACAGCAAATCCTGATTGGCTACAAATAATTTTGTATGGCTCCCAGTGGTCTGCATACAACATCCCTAACACACATTTACATAGAGGGTGAGCGTGGCACACAAAAAGTGGAACATTTTTGGCTTACAGGTTGAGAAATCAAGCAATTAAAGAAAAAATTAACCTTAATCATTGCAGTGAAGAAATGTTGTTTTGAACACAATGCTCAAGTGTTCAATGTGACCACCCTCCCCCATTGCAATGATCGAGGTTAATCATTTGCAAAACTTTCTGATGGCTCAATCTACATAAAGCATCCAGTTACTAATGCACCACTCTGTATACGTTCAGCTCTACACTTCTAACAACATGTGACTTAAAAATGACAAAATTGGGACTACAATAGCTGAGTGACACAAAATATCTATGACAATAAGACATAAACAGGAAAGTTCAGTTTCCTCCCAAGTTACCGACAGCAAGCTAAAATCAAACATGTTGAACACTTTCAGAACATTTTTATCAAATTCCTGACATCTCCATGACATTGCAGCAATTTTCCCATGTTTGCCTCAAAACATGCAGACAAACAAGCAAATATGACAGCAAGAATGGTATACTAACTTAATGCAATGCACCAAACAAGTGCATGGATCTAAACTAATGAACAACGGTTTTGTGCAAAAAGTTAACTATAATGAGTTATCCATATCAATGTATAAACAATAAGTATTTTGCTCAGCAAATTCAGTAACAGTTCCAAGTTTGCCAGACAACCAGCCACCATGCAAAATGCTTTGCACAATAACTTTTTATGTCATAGTCTATGCCAGCAATACAGCCAAATCCACTGCTACTACTATTTTCAACTTAGCAAAATAGGCCAATTTTTCTACAGTTGCTACAGTGACGACAGGTCCTGCAAAAAGCAAACTAAACTTCAGACACTGGATGCCATCGAATAACCAGCAACACAAAAGCAATGAAGACAAGATGCATCAAAATCACCGGTGTTTGAGACGCGAGATCTTAGCCGAGGTATGAAAACTTCAGTGCAGAATATTATACAAAGTTACACACAAAACAAGAATTTGAAACACAGAAAGCAACATCTCAGTAGTCTCCAGACCCGTGTCTCAAAAGCAAATCGGAAAACACACACATCCAGCAGCCGAGAATGCAGGCACAAAGACTACCCTGTTAAAAGGTTAAAGGTGGTGATATAGCTCTTTATGGGAAACCCATCTTAGAGCTATGGAGCATCACCTGCAGTATGGGATCACACAGTGTTTCCTGTCACCCGACATAGGTGAATGTGCCCTGCCTGAACTCCTGCCAGATAGGCTGATACTCGATTTACCTACCCCAGAGGGATGAAAGGCTGAGTTGACCTAGGCGGCTGGTTACATACCGAGATGGTTTACCTGCCCGCAGGCAGTTACGCATCCAAGAACTAATCCGGCCTGGCGTAGAGTAACTTTGTTGATCGGATGAAGCGCATTACTGCTATGGCAAGCCACCAACCACTGATAATTTCTTATCTTTTCACTAGCAACAGCAGCAAACCTTTCAACTTGTGTTTCACATGGAACTGACTATCTCTTAGTCAACATAAACTGATCTTCTGCATAGAAATGTCCCTAAATTATTAAATATATGTTTGCTGTATAACGCTAGATTCAGTGACTGCAGACCTGTTAAGCCAAGGTGCACTAGAGATGCATGCAGGTCACAGGGTCTCCAATTCATGTGTATCAAGCATTTTTCATTCTTATCTTCTTTGCTGCCATTTCTAATAACATCTGGTAACCAATAAATAGAACAACAAACAGAACTTCAAAAAATGTCGACTTTTCACAAAATCAAATCTAGCCTCAAAACTGGCAAACTTCTGTGGCAACAAAAAGCCGGCTAGACCTGCGGTCTCAACTGTTATAGTGCAAACTCTCAGTGCAAAAGATGGAAAACAAGGATTAGCTACAACGTAAAACGTAAAACAGATCAGCAGAATATGCAGTCAGAGCTGAAAGCCTTGTGACGGTTGCTGGATGCTGGAGTCAAACGTGAATCGTTCGTTGGTCTCAGTGGGAACCAGTGCGACATCTTCAACATCACTCTAACACAGCAATGCAACACTGTATCATCCACAGCAACAACAACAAGGTTACATAAAAATCATCATCATCATCATCAACATCATTACTATAGAGTGGTGGAAGGTAAGGCAAATTACACATAGCCAACAGCACTCTCATGGCTCCGTGACCCTAGGGTCAGCGCTCATCTCAGTTAAAAAGGCCGACAGTGAGTGCAAACACAACTCCGTTACATATTCAGAAGGCCAGACCTCTCCGCTATACTGCTGTGACTTTCCCAGCAATTAGGCTGGCACCAAATTATATTGCATGACGACAGAGGTATATGTGTGTGAACAACTTGCCCAGGGTTGTTACCTGGCAGTGGAATGGCCGGGAGTTGAACCTGCGATCTAGAGATTGCTAGTCTGACACACTAACCATTACATCATCAAGCCACAACATAAAGCAGTTTAATGTGGTCTAAATAATAAGATATATTTCTAGGACCATGATAGTAAAGCATCAAATTTAATTTAATAGGTCCAGATATGAACAACAAAAGAGGAAGGTCTTGAGATGTGGCCTGGAGACCAATGGCGATGATGCAGAGTGTGTTTGTGTGTGTGTAGGGTTTAACGTCTCACCTGACACAGTATAGATCATTTTGGGGATGGCCTTGCTAGGCAAAATGTACATACATACACATAATAAGAGTACAGAAAGTTTAACCTTTACAGAAAGCACTAATATGGAACATAAAACACAGAAATAACCTAAACTTAACATTGTAAGAACTTGCTATTATAATTGTGCATATGTAGGACTAATGGCAGTTCTAACAATCTTCCCCGTTATCCTCCAGACAGTCATCAATCTCATAATGCTGTCTACTGGAAAACAGGGGACCAATGGTGCACAGGTGACTTTATCTATAAATGAGACTACTCAAAAAGTTAGACAAATTTTGAGTTTTCGAAAGAAAGATAAGCTGCCCAAGTAACTAGCCTCAGTCAGATGAGTGCAAGCATAGAAAGCAGTGGCCATCGAGTATATTGATTCAGATAACTGCTGCTTTTAAGATAAGACTAAACTGAGCAGACAAAAATATTTTGACGAAACTAGATCAACACAGCAGATCACGTGAAGACAAATAGCTCGCAACAAAACATAAATATAACAAATTGCACACTTACCCCACCAAAATAAGTTTCAATGATTTCATACACGAGTTTGTATATTTCTTCATTTTCGTGGTTCTGCAGTGCTTCTAATTTGTCTAAACCTGCAGTAAAAAAAGGCACACTCAGTACAGCGCAGTCAACACACAAGGCACAGTGCACCAATCACAAATAGTATTTAGTTAATCTATAATCAACAAAGCTACAAAAAAAATGAGGATACATTACCAAGATTCCCAATGTAGTCATAAAATGAAATTCAAGGACTTTTCAAGGACTTTCAAAAACTGCCTACACTAATTTTCAAGGACTAAATATATTCAACATTAAGATTCAACACTTATTGAGTTGTGGCTGGAGCAACGTCAAAATGAGACGTGAGCATAGCGAGGTAGAATTTTTTTAAAGAAAATGTGAAATTAGACCATATAGTGCAAATATGCCTAACGTTTATGGTTTCATTAATCCTTTCCAGTTTTTCGTAACTTTTTGCAAAAGAAAATTTTCAGCACTATCAGTAACATAGAAACTCAAATTCAAGGACTCAGAATGCCCGATCATATGCATTGAACAATAACATGCAGCCACTAACAGATATTGCAGCATTGAATTTCTGTGGTGCACTACATTCTAACCTTCAGCATACATTTACTGCAGCTATAGCACGCACCTCAAGCTGGCCATACAGCCGATTACATCATTTTTGTTAGGTTTTTGATGTCTGCTGGCATTCAACATACGGAACTAAAAGTTAGAAGTACCAGTAACTTCTACATTGAGAATTTCACACCAGATTTAGTTTTCAACACCACCTGTTGTTTTGGAGCGAGAATTCCACATCAATGGGCATATAATGCTGTCTAAAAGATAGACGCATACAAATTTCGGACAGGACGCTTGTATGCATTCTGAGTGCTCTTACCACCACACTCTTCGATGTAAGTGCAGACTGTATCCGCATCGTCCTCTGCCATCTTGAGTATGTTGCTCAGCCCATCGAGTGTCACCTGAACCACCTGTGAGTCTTTGGCCGTCAGCAAGTTGCACATCGGAGATATCACACCGAGACTCACAACATACGCCACCTGCAATAACAGACCGATGACGCAAACTCTCAACGTCGCACTGTGGCTGCACGCTCACACGGCGGCAAATTCGATAATCTATGCTTGAAAAGATGAAGCAAAAAGTTAAAGTTGCCAGTAGTCCGCATCGTTCAGTCACAGCTTTGTCCGTTTGCTGGCCTCTGAGCCAGCAGCGAACTGCAGACACAGCTCAGTTATATCAGTGGCAAACCAGACCTCTGCCATGAACTGCTGTTACCTCCCCGTTGGTTAGGCCAGTACCAAACTGTACTGCTTGGTGACCAGAAGCACATGTGTGTAAACAACTTGCCCAAAGTAATAACGCTGGGCAAGTTGTTTACACACATGCCTCTGTAACCAAGCACTGGAACAACCAATAGTCAAACTCAAGATTGTTAGTCCGACACTCTAAGCTGCACAGATAACATATGGAAAAACTTGATACCCAACATCTAAATCGTAACCCCACTAATGGTGACATTGTATGGAAACTTGACCTGAAATTGCAAAACAAAAACCACACAGATGGGACTAAAACCCAAACGCAGTTCTATTCTGTGCAACTGCATTAATGTTGGAAATAATCCCACTCTTAAGGCAGTCAGATGACTTAATCACAAACTTGACAAAAGGCCACCATTACCTTTTGTCAAGACAAAATAATCTGCCCAGTTGATAAGCACCATCATGGATATAAATTATTTACTTCCACACAGAAATAATTCTGTCTTTATGCAAAAGTTTACCTGGCCTTTACGTCCACTAATTGTGAGATTGCTAATGGCCCAAGCAGCTTCCTTCTGAGTCTGAAAATCAGCCTGCATACAATCAAACATAAGAAGATAAAAATATAATTGGATTCAACTAGCAATAGTTAAAATGATACTATCCACTGCAATAAAAAATACAAGAAGTAGTCTAAAACTGCACAATACAATACAAAATCATATTCGTAATTCTAACAAATGATCTACATAAAAATATGGGCATGTACCATGTAGGCTGCAAAACAATTTGATCAGTCTACGAAACAGATAAGCAACAAAAAATGGGCTTTGGATCTTAAGTACTGCACTTTACAATATAATATAAAATGACAGCACATCCATAATCAGTACTTGATTTGCCAAATGGTCTATATATACCCGGTATGTGTGTAGATAACAAAACAATTGGACTATGGTACACCTATGACTATGGTGCTTCCTCTATCACAATAGTAAGTAAGGCAGTGTTTTTCAACCTTGTCAAGGTGATGTACAATCAGTGGGACAAGTCCAGCATCAATGACCGCTTGAACTTGCTGCTGGTTGCCGGCCGTGATATTGGACAGAAACCACACTGCTTCCTGTGTCAACGACAACCAATCACTGCACTCCAATATGGGTCACAATTTAGCCAGGAAATGGGACAAAAAATAGACAGCTTCTCATATCAAACGCAACCAATCAATGAACTGTAATATTGTCATAATTCAGCTATGATATATTGCTTAACAGAAAAGGCATTTAAACACACACATACACACTTAGAACATCACAGGCTTAGACAATTGCATATAAACAGAAAAGAAAAGCAACAAAAAATCGAAGCAGATGAGGGACACATCAGTGCAATCAATTCTTAAAAAATCAAGTGTCAAAAAGTGATGAATTAAAATCAAACAATGAAGTAAGTCAAAAATGTAGCTTGTATTGTTTGTGACCATTCTACAGGCATCACACTGCATTGACAGATTTTTATAGGACACAAGGCCAAAAAATATAGGACATCACATGAAAATATAGGATTTATAGAACACATGTATGTTTCAGTATTAAACGTGTATACCAGTGTAATTCCTGGCATGTTGTAGCACCATGAACATACAAAATGTCTGTAGACCTAAGTTAATGGTATGGATAGAAAAATCTTAATACATCATTATTAAGTCTTTATTGTTTCACTTTAATGCTGTTGATCTCTAAACAAGGCCTACATGCAAAACAATAATGAAAAAAAAATTAAAACGTAAAACCCAACCAAGCTAGCTGCTTGACACAGTCATCTTAATTAAAGCTAAGTAGGCCTACATCTACATTGTCTACTTCACAATGACATTATTATGCAATTTAAAACAAATTGTCAATGTTTCAGCAAAAGATTGTATCAAAAATGTAATACTGCAGTTACAACCAGAACAATGGTAAAATATATGCGGCAAGAAGTAAAATGTGAAATGTAAAAAACAGTAATATTATAGTAAATGTTTTGGTAACATCAGTATATTGCACAATTGTTCATTTCTTCATTTTCAGTTTTTTGGCAGGCTTACAATGCTCCTTATTTAAGTTGTCCTGCTTCTTGTAAGCTTCCATCAACATCGATGTCCCTGACTGCAAAAGAGCCTGTGCAGCCATCAGATCACTTGTGTTCTGATTAGCTGCAGCATTCAGTAGACGATCGTTTGCTTCAGATATGAGCTGTTCGGCATTCTTCTGCTTCCTTGTTATGTCTGTCTATTTCTGCTGCAGAGATTCAGTTTCCCTGGTTTGCTTCAGACACTCCTGCTTTTCTTCTTCACTGGCTTTAGCCTCCTTCTGCAACGATGACAGATATTCATTGTAAGCTGCATGTGCACCACGAAACCGTTGAATCAAATCACGAGTGACTGGAATTTTCTCCACTTCCTGGTACTTACTGATGACATCTTTGACAGTGCAAAGTGCTGAAACTGTGTGCTGCTTCAAGTTAACCTGTGTTTCACTGACAATATGTTTGTTGAGAGAGAATCCTCTCTCCACATCAGCTTGTCCATGGCTGACACACAACACTGCTTTAACAACAAGCATCAGATTGATGTACTTTGGATTACCCAGACCATCCTTCTGTTTTGCTACCTGTGACCAGTACTCATCAACAGGTACAACACTGCCATCTGCTGATTCTGCCCATTCCGGCGATATATATCAGCATCTGCTTGATACAGTCTCCATTCAGTGGACACTGAATCGAGAAAATTCATGTCACTCGCCACGTGAGGCACAGATGCAGCCAATGTGTTTATCATTTGAATGCTGTCTGGATTGGTTCTCATCGAAGGCTTCAGGCACTGAATGCTGAACAAGAACTTGTTCTGCAACGGCAGTCTTTCTTGCAGATACTGGCTGGTACGTTTCAGAACTGGATCATATCACAATGAAGTAACGCCAGTCCAGCATTCTTATCTGCCTTCAGTTTCTTCAATACGGCACTGGTTTGTGTGCCAAACTCGCAGGCTTCTGCAGGGCGGTTTTCAAGCAGAACAGAAAGCAGCTGTGCACCAGTCTTGTCCTTCAGTGCATCTGACTTCACGAATTGCTGGAGTAGCAACTGGAGGACCTGTGAAAGCTCTTCAAACAGAAGATGAATCGATGTATGCTCTGCTTGAAATTTAGTGAGAAATGGTGAGAACAAATTAGCTACACTCACAAGAAGCCCCAACTGAACCGTTTCAGCTGACATTTATGGGGCAGGGACGCTACAACCTGAGATCACTACGTGATCCTGTTTACCCCACTAAAACCGGCAGTTACTTTAATTGTGCAGCACGCGGCACTTTTAACTATCAAAATATAGGATTTATAGGATGGCTGGGATCACTGATTCTACTGTTGCCTGTGTCTGGAACCATCTGCCCGAAAGTTTCACCTCCGAAACTTCCACGGCTGTCTTCTGGCCTGTCTCGAGAAACCATCTGTTTCACATCTCATATCCCACCCAGATCTAACTATGCTTACTTACTTACCACTCAATATTCTACTGTCTTTAAAAACTGTTCTCGCTTCATACAGGCAGTCCAAAATCATTTGCATCTCACAGCAAAGACTCCACACGTCGTCTGAGGAACTGTAAGGACAATCCACATAACAGGAGCAAATAAGACAAGTGCACTGCATTCTGGTCACTGACCTTGTTGATCTTCGCCTTCTGGTGTGAGAGGAGGGCGGGAAAGTAGAGTAGAGCTCCACAGTTGAGAACCATCTGCGTCTGTTCGTCGGTGC
>Ga0209671_1003841_pt1 | contig 14638 bp, 4 predicted proteins | sample WorMetHERISLAND2_2_FD_187401 | JGI IMG/M metagenome (GOLD analysis project Ga0209671, IMG submission 187401) | Marine gutless worms symbiont microbial communities from Max Planck institute for Marine Microbiology, Germany - Olavius geniculatus... | ecosystem: Host-associated > Annelida >... | reverse complement strand
AGACTTGTTTAATTTGACCGTATTAGATAATATTATTTAGCAATTTTATTTTATCCATAACCAAAAGCACCTTACAAGGTAGTCGCCAACGGCACAAACATTATCGTTGGATCTTGTACTTTTGCTTTTTTACACCCAGGGACAGCTCAGGGGGTCTGGACCCCCAGCCACTTGCGTTGATGGGTGAAGCTTTTTTACATTTTTCAAGCAGAGTGTTTCAAGAAATGAAAGGCTTTTAATAAATAAACACATGATTTCATAATACTGACACTCATAATTGTTAGTGTTTGATCTTAAATGCAAATATTCTCTAACATTGATAACAAGAAGAAAAATATTCAACACTGTATGCTAAAGTAAACGGTTAGAGGCGCTAATTTGGAATAAGTATTTGGTGCCTAGTAGGAGGCCTATAGGCCTACTTTTATGGCTTGGTTTGACGTAATTTCGCACTCTAGGTTATTTTTTTATTTTTTTACTGACCAGCCGCGGAACCCCTAGCATATGCTTGCGGAACCCTTGGGTTCCGCGGAACCCCGGTTGAAAATCACTGACTTAGTTAGTCCAGTGATAGGCCACTTGGTCTTGTGACGACACGTTTGAATTGAACTTTCTCTCTTTCTTTGGTTCCAGATATACTGCACTGACAACATAAGGTATAAAGAAGATGTTGAAACTGTTGAACAAATTAGGGCTAAAGTTTATTATTCAACGAATATTATAGAATAGAACGTTTATTATTCAATTTTAACCTTTTTTTGTTGTACGGTATTTTATCCTGCAACATTTTTGCTACATCTGTGCTGCAGGCGATGACGGAGATGATCTGATATTCGTGCTAGACGACGGATCACTCGTCAGTGCTTCGCGCCGGGTGATGTCACGTAGCTCGGATGTGTTCGCCGCGATGCTCAGTGGATCATTCCGCGAGTCCACGGAGCGCCGGATCCGCATCCGTGACGCCGAGTCCGGTGCTTTCCGGACGCTGGTGACGTGGCTCCACGCCGGCGCCGGCGCTTCTCCAGCAGCCCCGGCGCCGCTCGACGAGCTCTGTGAACTAGCGAGACTTTTCCATTGCTTCCAGGTCCCGGAGGCGCTGCTACGGCGCGCCCTGCTGCCGTCGCTCGTCGCGGCCGCTTTCCATGGCAACGATGCCGAAGGCGGCGGGAACTTGGCCGGCGTCTACCGGCTGTTGTCGACGTACGACGATGCGGGTGGTCTAAGGCGGGACTGCGTCGTTTCTGTGTTCGTCCGTCAGATGTCGCTGCGGCGTCGCTGTGCGGCCGTCGCTAGCATCGTCGCTGACTGTGATACAGACGAATTCGTGTCCATTCTCGCTGCGGCGTTCTTAGATGCAATTAAACTGACTGAAACGTGCGACGTGCGTCGTGGCATTTTTGTTGAATAATGTTTGCTTGAATTTATGCCGACGACCACGACGCCGACGATCCGGACTTTGTATTCGTATTCTATGTCAGTGGCGTAGACGGGGGGTGGGGGCGCAGGGTCCCCCACCAAATACTCCAGACAAGAAAAGCACGCGTTTAAACTGCTGTAAATTTGGTCAGTTGATTCTCAGGAAAAAGGTAAAATTGTTGCCATCAGATGTCATATTTTACAGATATACCGTAGTACTCCAAATTCGATTTCGGCTGGGACTTTGTCCCATATCCCGCTGAAGAAGCTCGCATCTCTTCCAGACTCCGTAGCTCAATTTTAGGGGTCCTACTGTTAAGGGGAGAAAGGAGTAAGAGAAGAGGAGAAGTATACGGAAGGAAGCGGAAAGGGTTGAGGGGCCCAGTTCACGTTCTACATAGTAGAGCCAGTTCACTACGCCACTGTTCTATGTGCATGTCCAGTTCAGTAAACATGATTGATTGATTGATTCTAAAGCCGATTATTGAAAAATTAATAGGTCAGTTTAGTCTAACATAGGGTAAAGTGACCAATTAATGGCCATGAATTTATTTCAGTTTGGTTCTGAAGAAGAAGATTTCGCATAGGCACTAGGCAGCGAAACTGAACTAGGCCCGTTGCGCGGGAGCTCATCCCCATGATGGCACTTTGAGCCGGCGAGGGTAGAGCCCAATTAAGCCAGCATACAGCCCAAGTCGGCCAGAAACCGACTGGATCAGTATGCTTGCAGTCCTGGCCACAGGACCTACTGTTGCGCAGAACTCGCCGTTCTTCCCTAGCGATGGCCTTGACCACCGCCAGTACTCATTTTACCATCCTAAGGAGGGTAGAAGGCTGAGTCGACCTAGTTGGCTGGCTCCGTGCTGTTGACAGTCACCCATCCAAGTACTAACCGGGCCTAATTTGGTTCTGAGCCACAGCTAAAAACTTTTCATTGTGATGCAGTACGCATTTAGGCTGATGTTTCTTAGAGACAGTCAAAAATAAATAGCATTTTTTATTTATCACACTTTGGAATAATGTCGGCTAAAAGGGCAGGATCTGCCTCTGCGCCAGTCGTCGTCACCGTGGTCAGTTTATCTGAATTAAAATGATGCATGACAAACTGTCGGTCTGATCTATATTGCATCCAGTTCCGTAGCCACAGGGTTTGTGGCGAAATTCAACCGATATATACGATTCCGATCTTGTATTTTCTCCCGCTGTCTTTTTCTTGTATGAGGATATGAATGAATGAACGACTGATTTGTTGAAACACAACAAACGTGCATCAACCACTGCTATAAGCAAATACTAAATCATAACACCACAGAAAATACACGAATAAAAACAAGCACTAAACATAAACTAAACTAAACTGAACTGAACATATCTGTTGAGAAATGAAGTCTTGAAACTATCAAAATTACTTCCGTGGTGACATGTAACATGGAGCAAATGTAAACCAAACTAAAATACACAAACTAAACTAAACTAAACTTAACAAACATCTATTAAGAAATGACGCCTTGTAAAGATTAGAATTACACTGAAGTAAAACAAATTTATGACCGTGTTCTCGTAGTTCATGTTCATGTTCATTCTCAACAGGTAGTATGCCAAATAGACAATGGCTCTGGGCTTAAGTGTAATTTTGGACCAACTTTTTTGGAGGGGGGATACGACACGAGTACATTTCCCACCGTAGTGGATAGAAAATATTTTAGCCCCTGGATTTCCGTCTCCAGATCCCTTGTTTTGGCTGCTCCTTTTTTGCAAATTTCTGCATGGTTAAGCCCGTGGTTGCATCCCAGTGGCGAAGCCAGATATGCGAATAGAGGCCTCGTTTCTCTCCCCCTCTCCTCCTTTTACTTTTTTCTGTTTTCTCCGTTACCCTTCTCTCTTTCTTTTCCTTTTATCTTCTCCTCCTTTCTCTTAGAAGTAGAATCCCGAAATTCCAGCTAGGAGGTCTGGGGGAGTGCTGTGAGCTCTCCCAGCGGGGAATGGGCAGTGAGGTAGAGCTCCGAACGAAATCGAATTCGATGCATTACAGCCTTAAAATATAAAATCTGACGGCAGCAATTTTAATTATTTTCCTCATATAGCTTATCTATTTTAACAAAAATGACATTGGTGAGCTGGGCCCCTGCCCTTCCCCTTGTCAACGCCGCTGAGCTGAAGTCGGTCACTTCTCGACTCACTTGTCGCGTCTGTGTGCTACGCGGTGGATAAGGCGTGCAGCAGTTACGTCACTCACAGAGAGCTCTGCGCAGTATTAGCCTGCCTACGCGCCGAGCGTAATTAATTTGCGTCTAATGCTAGCGGTGGCGCGGCGGCGGCGGTGTGGACGTCACACGTCAAGCACAGATGAGAGATATGACTGACTGCTAGAACTACTAGACGGGCGATGCGGACCGCTGCAGCGAATCGATCGGCTGCCGGTGTCCCATTTTAGGATCGCCCCCCAGAAGTCTTCCCCGGTTGATAATTTACCGGCAAAAATCCGCCCCGCCCGGTGGCCGCCCAGGACTTATTTTTGCCGGTAAATTGTCAGCCAGGAGAGACTTCTGGGTAGCGATTTTATAATGGGGAGACTTTATGCAGCCGGCAATGTTTCACTAAGGGGGAAACATATCAAATCCGTGATTATCTCTCCCCGGGCGGATTTTTCATGCGGGAGTCATTTTAATGTGACACCGGCTCGTTAATCCGTTTTATCTCGCCGACGCATCACTAATCCGGATACCGGCGCCCGGGCGCGCTGTCGGTCGATCGTGTCCATTAGTCGTCCGTCCGTCCGCCGGTTCGTCCGTGGAGTCCAGAATTAACCATTCCTCTGTCGACTGCTCACCGACCGATGGCCGCTAGCTGCAGCTTTCGCTCGGCCCTGACGCTGAAGCAAACAGACTCGGGCAGCGCGCGTCACGCTTAATAACAAACGAACGTCGCTCGACGAAGATTTGCACGCTGCCTCTCGTCGACAGCGCTCAAGATTGCGCTTTGACTGACTGGTTAGGTCTGGAAGTGGGGCCGTCAGCGCTAAGTATCTCTCTAGATTTTGTCGCCGCATTTTCTACCGTCGGTCCAAAATCTAGTCGTCTGCTTCATTTTTATAAGGTGAAAAAAATGTCGAAGTTTATACAATATTTCTGATCATTTCTTTAGCTATATCTTCACACTGCACGTAACGACAGGGGTTACTGTTCACAGTAAAATCAGAGCAATGCGGTAGTAGCGGCTTACATGTACTTTGCGTTTTAGCCGACCGTACCTAAATAACGGTCGAGCTATCAGTATAACGTTGTCGTCCGTCTGTCTGTAACGGATGTATTGTGGCTAAACGGTGCAAGATAGGGCCTAGGTTGCTATTGATCACTAATAGGAAGTCGCATATTGACTTTCAAATTACATGACAACCATTGACCTTAGATGACCATGAAGGTCACTGAAACCAGTATACGGTCGACTATCTTAGCGACAGCCGGGCTTTTTTTCGGCGGCCCATCAGTGTTCCAATACGTGACACGTGATTGTTTGATATTAGTTGATCCTCGAATCTCTGTTGTCGTATTTTTAACATGCTGCTATCAGAGCTCAGTTGTTGTAACAATTGCTGCTTGCGAAGTTGCGAGTTCACATTTTAGCAAAATAATTTCCCACGGGTATATACAGGACACATTCGCTTTTTTCTATTTCACAAAGTATCCTAATAGTGACTTGTTTGAGGTGTAACGGCATGCTCAATGAAACTTTATTGCAAATTTCTTGAAGACAGCGTCAGTGAAAGGAATTGAAATATTTGATAAGAATGTAGACAAAATTACTATGGGCCCACGGTGTCTCTTTCTAGGCTCATGGAGGCATCGTGTAATGTAGTTTTTAGAACACATGAAAAAAAACAAAATCTACAGCACGTACGTCGGCTTTCATGTTTTATGTCTGCATTGGATAATCCATATAACCTAAACAATTTATTCGTATAAAGTTATTTGTAATTTAAAAAAAAATTGCTGACGTATCGTTAGTCGTGTCGTAAAACTATGCAGCAGAGTTAGGCTACGGGTTCGTTTAATTCTGGATCCGTAAATACCTAACGACGAATAACTTTTCCGTTATGTTTTCAAATGGCAATGGCACCTTTCGTAAGCTGATGTAATTGACGACCGGCGCTCTGTTGTAAACAATACACGTCTCGGCGCGAAGAACGGTCGAAACTGGCGCGTCAGCGTTTAATAAGTAATGAGCAAAAATAGTCTACTTCACGTTGGTGTCACTTATTTTAGCACACACTCTGTACGAAAGTCTGTAGGACTGTAGTCCGGCGTGTCGGTACGTAGCAATCTAGCGCGGTGCTGCAGTCACTGATCCCGCTGGCTGATGTCCCATTACAGGATCCCCCTTAGAAAAGTCTCCCCCGGCCGACAATTTACCGACAAAAATCCGCCCCGCCGGCTGTAGCACGGGCGGGTCGGATTTTTGCCGATAAATTGTCGACCGGGGGAGACTTCTGGGAGGGGGGCGATCCTATAAAGGGGAGACTTTTTATAAGTCCGGCGATATTTTAATAAGGGGGAGACATATCAGATCCGTGATTATCTCTTCCCGAGCGGATTTTTCATGGAGGAGACATTTTAATGTGACGCCGACAACGAACATCCGACCGAGCAAATCTCCGGCGACCGAGCGACGTGGACAAGCTCGCGAGCGCCGGGATTCGATCAGATTTATGGCGTGCGACCGACCAGCGGGCTTGATTGCCGCTCGATCGTTGAGCATACCGTATCGTCCATCCGTGGTCGCGGTATCATCAACGAGCCGCCGCCGCCGCCGCAACATATTACAGCGCTAAACACGGCGGGCGCCGACAGATCGGTTCATCGGTACCGTACGTGTTAGTATGCCGCACACCGGCCAGTTCGCCAATCCACTCTTCAGCATCATGACATTCGCGGACGTTTGCAGAAAGCTGAACGATAAGGTGCGATAATTACTTCGACGTTCAGCGAGTGAGTAGATTACTTCTTCGGTCGACTCGATTCGTGGCGTATATATGGCTGGCCCAAACTCCACTTGTTTCGCTTGGTCGTCAATTTGTCGTACAACATGCTGGATAACAAGCTGTAGGCCTACCTGGTACAGCAAATCCTAAGCAAGTTGCAGAACAAAGTACGTAGAAAATGGAAGGCCTGCGCTTCACGTTGCACTGCCTCGGTTGCCTTTACCTGGACACGAAAAGTAAGTAAGTAAGTAAGTAAGTATGTGAATATTCAAAGTGCACAATGTCAACCAGTGGCCGAATCTGAAGCACTTGGCTGAGCCGCTAGGTGGAGCAGTAGGCCTGCTGGAAGCAGTGAGTTTTAAGGAGGCGACGGAAAGTGTCTGCAGAGGTAGAACAACGGATGCTAGAGGGTAGTGAGTTCCAAACTGTAGGGGCTGCAATGCTAAAACCGCGGGAGGCAAAGGTTGTGCGGACACGACGTATTAGTTCGGAGTGTCTTTAAACTACAAAATGCAACACTGAAATGTGACTCGGTGGTTAGTAATAAATTAATAATAATATATCAGTAATTTAAAAGTAAAATAGTAATCTCACTTTTTACACTAAACAAAAAATACGCAAAAATATTGGAGAGAAAAGCACATTTTTTTGTACACGAAAAAGCAGTGAAAATAAGATGAACACTTCTTGGCTGTTTCGAGTTACCAGTAATTTTACCGTTTGTTTGTTTCGTTATATATACGGTCCATTACATTCTGCCTGTATTCCACATGCCTTGGGACACGTTTGCCTATATCTAACACCAAAATAGCGACTGAAGTTGATTTTCAGACTGCAGACGAAGAGCTGAAAATTGATGTGTAGCCTAAAGGACGGCTCTAAGTGAAAACAAGTAATTTGGACAAAGCTCACGTGACGCGCGATAGCAGCAGTCCTGTCATCCTGCCAGTTGTGTCCAGCATGCAGTATAATAGTAATGCATCTTGAAGGAGTACCCACATTTGAGATACTTGAGACTTTTGTATGGAAGACTCATTGAATTTAGGAGACCGAAATTTACATTGTTAAAAATAAACGTTCTATGATAAAAAAAAATCCTACTCAGGTTGTCTAGGTCTATCTCTATAGCCATTTTGGCGCAATTTACTCTTAAAATGTGCGCCGCAGCCGAAAGTTAAAAAAACATCAAAATTCCTAATTTTGGGAGTTAAAGGTCATTCAAGGTCATTGATGTTGACACCATGAAAAAGCTTATCATTAGCGATTGTTATGATAAGCAGCATGTCTGTGCCTAACTGCAATTGTTTTCACGCTAGACGAACCAATACCGATAAAAAACACTTTTAGGGTGGTACCCGTCTTTGACGCCCGCCTGTGCAGGCTGTTTGAACCTAGGTGGTCAGCACTTAGACTGCTAAAATCTGCGTTTAATAATGAAAATTTCGTATGCAGGTTGTCTTGGTGTATATCCAGCCATAGTCATTTCGTCGCAATACACTCTTGAAATGTGCGCTGCAGTCAAAAATTGCCAAAAATTCACTAAAAACTATTTTAGGGGTTTAAGGTCGTTGAAGCCTTGAAGGTCATCGATGTCGATAAATCTAGAGAGCCCATCACCAGTGCTTTACGATAAGCAGTATGTGAGTACCTATCTGCAACCGTTTTTACAGTATACGAGCCAATAGCGTCAAAATAACGTCTTTTTAGGAGATACCCCTCTTTGACGCCCTTGTTCGAGGTGAAAAACCTCACCCAGAGGTACGAAATTTTGTCACGATAAGCTAAAGTCCCATGGCAGCCAATAATAAAAATTCGCTTGCACAGTTTTGATAGGGCTACAGAGTGTGACGGACGGACGAACGGCATGTCTAAGACGGGCGAAGCATTTTATTCATCATGAAAGGTAGTAAACGAATACAAATACAAATACAAAATAAAAGAAAAAAAACTTAACTAATTACAGTTCATACAGTTCATATAGCTGAATAGTTCGTACTTTCACACAGAAAATAATAGGACACCGACAGCGACACGCATCGACAGCAACAACTATGACAAAGCCTTTTTTACTAAGTATTTCTCGTACCTTTTGAGCAACAACTCACTTGAAAGTCTAAAGTCAAAGTAACTTAGACATGCATTAATTATTACCATGTTCGAAGTGCAGAATAGTTTTATTAAAAAACGTATATGACTGCAAAGCCAAGTGAACGCTGGTCAGCTTTTGTTATGGAGCAGACTTCGAGTCCGTACAGTAACACAGGTAAGCATTTTGTTTTAATTAGGTGAAGAACCACTTCCTCGGAATCGGCTCTACCAACCTTGCCAAATATCAAGTTAGATGAACGATAGAAATTTTTTTGGCATGACGCAGCGAACACTTGAATTTGACAGAACGCACAATAAATACACCAAGATATCGTAGTTGATCAACCCACTGTAGAGACTGGTCAGATGTCAACACAATGTTGTCACATTTAACATAGGCATACAGGAAGACTTTCGAAAGTTGACTTTTGCATGTCCAATAAATCGAGTTCCACTTGGTATGCATTTACGAGCTGCTGCAAATTACAAACGGAAGGTGCCATTATTAGAATGTCGTCCGCATATAACACCACGAAGCAGCGTTGACTGACGGATAATTGGCCATCGCGCGTAAAAACTGAGACATTTTTGCACTTGCACGACGTGTCTGCCTGGTTGGGCATACAGAATGCGACTCCATTATTCTGTTGAGAAATCGGCAGCTGTGATGTCGAATTAGACTGTCCTGTAGCCTACATAGGCCATACCTAATATAATATTTTCCAGGAAGGACGTTAGATGGTGTTAGACTTCTGTGTAGTATCGCAAAAGCCGGCGTGTACTACGTAGCTCACGACGGCGCAATGTCATCATCGGTGAAGAAAATGAAGTCGGGCGTGTATAGACACAGTCACAGTGCGCTTTTAACCAACACATCAGCCAACTCAGCAGAGTAGTTCGTTTGTTCGTCCGTTGCTTCTATCGAGCCCGACCTTGTCATCCATCAAACGCTGCTGCGCATCCCGCCCGTCTAATAACTAACACCGCGAAGTGCGCCCTGACTCAACTGATCTGTCCACACTAGTCTTACTAGACCCGCACACACACTGTTTCTAGCTCATAGACGCTTCTAAGCTCCTCCTGTCTCCAACGTAACGCTGTGACTTATCGCTGTTTGTTGCAAATCAGGGCTATGCACGAATCCGATAGCAACTTATTGTTCGCCGACAGTGATGGATGCTTTCAAGTAGGGGCCTATCTCTCACTTCCAGACATAATTACTATCGTCTCAAACAGAGACAGAACTAACTAGAAAAGCACTCGGAGAGCGCAGACCTCCGCCAAGCATTTTATGCCCCATTTAAAGCAATGTTAACAAAAATTTCAAAGTGATCCAGAATCCAGGATTCCTTCCGATCACCCCCAAAATTGAACCACTTGTAGTTTTGGCCATTCCCGACATTCCCTGAAAATTTCAGAAAGATCCTTCCATAACTTTTTGAATTATCTTCTAACACACAAACAGACAAACAAACTCTAACAAAAACATAACCTCCTTGGCGAAGGTAATAATATTTTTAACTCACGTACACCTACGTACTACACACGCTGTGATTAAAAGGTAAGTACCGTAAGATACTGTCAAGACCAGTGAAGTCCATTTGAAAAACAACCATTTACTGACCAAGATCATCATTTCTAAGACAAAGATTACAAAAAAACTAAACGAAAACCGGTAGAATCATCTTAACGTTAGCTTGCTTTACGCAGAAAAAAATATAACTTGCCAGACTGCTTACTGGTCGTACTGCGTTCAGCGACTAACTGAAAAACTCTTCTTCCATCATCAACGTTTTTTCATTGAATTTAACATGAGGTCTTTTAGTTACCTTGTTCTTAGAACCTGGAAGTTATTTGCAACTACTGATTTCCAAACGCCGCCATACCACATAGGCTACCCGGTACTTTCCAAATGCTGCCACCTCTAACGTCCCCACTCCAACACCCCGGGCCTAGTCAGAGTCAAAGGTCAACGTCACCGCTGACGGGAAAACTCAAAAGAACGCAATTTACTTACGGATGGTGAATCACGCGCGTGCTGGCCGGCTCAGGCGCGTCGGATGGCTATAGCGCCGACTGCAAGCTGGAAATATTTGTTTGCTACTGTTTCACTGCCGAATTTTTTGTGCGTGCGTGCTGAAATTATAAAGTGTTGGATTAGGGAGTTGTTCATCGTTCGACGGGCGCCGGTATTGACGGAATGGACACGCCGCGTCGTGGGATCTAGTCGGAATCAGCTCTGCAGCGCGAGGAAGCTTCGTATTAGAAATGCACGAGGTGGACGAAAACACGAGTCGCCAGGCAGCCGGGCAGACAAGTCACGCTGAACACCGACCCATCGGCAGAGTGACACATGTGACGATGACCACGACGACGACCACGACGCCGGTGCCCATTGTAGGATCGCCTCCTCCCAGAAAAGTCTCTCCCGGTCGACAATTTACCGGCAAAAATCCGCCCCGCCTAGCGGCCGCCCGGGCGCAACGGATTTTTACCGGTAAATTGTCGGCGGGGAAAGACTTTTCTGGGTGCAATCTTATAATGGGGAGATTTTCTTATGAAGATGGCGATATTTTTATAAGGGGGGAGAAATAGCAATTCCGTTGTCTCTCAGGGCGGATTTTTTATGGGGGAGACATTTTAATAAGACGCCGGCTGGCGACGCCACACACATCGTTCAGTCGTCGTCGGTGGTCCACGGGGACCTGCCGACGAGCGTCGGATGCCAGTCGACGCGACAGCATCGATCAAGTACTTAGGCTCTGCCGCCCCACCGGACGGACGCACCGCCCATCGGCCACCGGCCACGACTGCGACGAGCGAAGCTCTCGTGACCGGCCGCGTTCTGTCGTCGTGCCGCCGGCCGGCGCCTTCTTTATACTTCTCCGAATAGAATAATTATTTCTAAACAACTGACTGTTCAAAAATCTCCTCGTTCGCATTCGGTCTCTTTCGCTTCGCTGCCCTTTCTGAACCGCAAGACCGGCAACAATTCGCATGCGTAAAACATTAACACTGAGATGTGCTTTCGCAGATGGCTAACGTTACGTACGTGGGACTCTGTCGTCGTCGAAAGTCACTTGCAACAAGCAAGCGGCTTTTTACGGCGATTTTATGATGTCGATGACCGGCGCCGTGTAAGCCTCCCAGCGGCTATAAATAATCGTAACGCTGTATACTGCGAACAGACAGACACCGGTTGTATCCGGTAATCCCGGTGAATCGAGACACGTCTAGGAAGAATGGTGGCGAAGATCAGTTGTCCATGTGCATCTGCATAACTCCCCCCTTTCTCTCGCAGCCTCAGCGTCACTAAATGCCGCACGTTGCTCTTTTACGGCCTCAGCGTGAAGTTATTGTTGCGCCGCCGATATGAGGTTATTTTCTGATGCACGACAAAGGAACGTGATAGAAAAAAAGATTTCAGTAGAAGTATATACGCTGAAGCTGCATCAGTCACACATAATGCCTCGATAAAACTGAAATTAAAAGACTACCTAAACCTCGAGATCAACTCGATCTATGTCATCGATCACAAGAAAACGTTTTTGTTTAAATACGGACAAGAGCGTCCTGTTATCGCAGCGCATATTGAACGATGATGTTTTTGTTTACAACCCTGCTTCCGGGTGACGTGACATGTTACCTCGGTAGTAAATAAACGGAATTGCGGCGCGGGTGATATATTTTACCCGAAATTTAGAAACGTTTTTAGTCAGGACTAAGTCGCATATGTTGCAGCTGCAAAGACCGAAGACACTAAGCTGATTAGCGGCCACGGCGCAGAGGGAAACTGTGAGCGCCTTAACTGTGGCGCCCAAAAGACGACGCCGATCTGTCTTGTTCAGCTTGTAATTGCGTCTAATTATGAATGACAATGGCTGTTTTTCGGCATTAGACAAAAAAACTAAAAATAGAGGCCGGCCACACCGATGGCAGTGTAAAAAAGTGAATTCCAGTACTTGCTATAGCGCTTCTTACATGAGACGGACTCAAGACCAGAAGCGCTTTTACAATCTCGGAAGTGGCGGCTGATTGGCATGAGCTAATGATACCGCAGCGCACTATGCGGCCATCCATTGCCCGCGTCAGCGAACAACTAGACCAGCGGTATGCAGCAAGCAGGCAAACCACCGCCTTAATCAGCCACACCAGGCCCTCACCCCGTAGCCCGAAAGCTACTACTCCTTTCTCGTCCCACGGAAAGTAGGAGGCTGAGTTGGCCTGAGCACACAGTAGGTTAGCAACTTGCTCAAAGTTGCTTGCAAATGACGGCAGTAAGAATCGAACAGCAACCTGAAAGTTACGAGTCGACACCAACCACTAGACACTTGCACCTACACATGCAGATAGGTGTGAACAACTTGCCCAAGGCTGTTACTTGGTAGCGCATCGGCTGGGCATTAAACCGTGGACCTTTCGGTCTCGTATCCAGTGACGACATACGCACACAGTGACTCAAGAGCCGAGCTTCTCGGCACAAGCGAGAGCCATCAGCTGGAGTCAGATATTATTGAAGAAGCGTTAAACTTCAACGGGATTTTAGCGCGCGATTTATGTTAATAACGATGATAGTAATGCTGTTGCTGCTGCTGACGATGATGAGTATGACGACGATGCGATTGCTATTCGCGATGTCAGTGATGTGCTCATCTCCCTGGCTGTATAAAATACTACGGCTGTTGAAAATGTTTTCGGTCTATAACAAACAAATGTAGGCAGTAAATTATTTCATTTCTATAAATGCTATTTTTCCTATGAATTCTACGATCATTAATACTTTCGGGCTATTTTTCAGCGTGCCAATTTCCTATCTCGAGCAGTCTCGAGCTATAAGAAGCTTTTCGCGAAAAATCAGTGACGCCGTCACAAGTACGCAGGTGTTCCTTGTAATTACAGTCACTTGGTAAGCCGTAGATGACAAATCCGACAAGTGCTGTTACTGTTAAAAAGGCGTCGCGTCTTTATTGTTTTTCAATCCACTTTAGTGACTGGATCAGCTGGTTAGCATCTAGGTGCAAAGTTAATCGCCTGTTGACCGCCGGAACAACTGCTGCGCATGCTAAACAGGCCAGTTGTACGCTGCGAAATAACAGTCCTCATTAGCAGATGAAAATGCTGTCGACTCTCTTGAGTAGGCTACTGCAAGCAAATGTTGATGTTAAAGTGTCATTGTTGGCGCCACATCAACCATTCTTGTCTTCATCCCACAAACGATTCTTCGCCTTGCGTCCCTCGACGATGAATACACGGTGCGCCAATAAGTAAAATCGTGGCTGAGTTTTATTTGTTGAATGAAATAGCAATCAAACACAAAAGTCGTGTTGTAGGCCTCTACCTTATATTGCACATACGGAATTATTACTTAATTATATCTAAATGTAAATGAATAATACAATTCAAATATTACTTTTAATTGATTCTCGTGTATTGCCGATGTACACCGTGCGAAAAAAATAATACTTAATACTAAACTATAATAAATTTAAATTATTTTTAACTAAGTTATTTATAAATACGAAAAACTGTTTAGCATTATTTTAACTAGGCTTATATAATTACGCGATTCGGTTGAATTTAGCTCATCAACGCGTGGAGATAAGAGTAATTATAAGCACGGAAACAAGTAGGTGGCGATTACTCCACAACATAGTTGTAAAAACATTTCAAAAAATAAAAACGTTAAAAACTTTGATAAAAATAGTTAGTTCTAATTTGCTTAACTTCTTGCCTAACATCTAATGCTGTAAAGAAAGAGAGAAAAGTATCGTTAGACTAAGTAAGTAAACTACCACCGCCAAGGCCTATTTATTCGTTCTGGTGGCTTTAAAAGTGCATCTCGACGTTCTAGTGAAATTCTAATCAATGAACGTTTTTTTTAAATTTAGAACCTTACCTTACCTTACCTCCGGGGTGGACAGACTCTTACACCTGCCCAGCACTGAGGCCGTATCAGCTCGGACCAATGCGCGTCCCCGAATGTAACCACAAGGTTACAGGTAGCGACTATAAAGCCGTGGATGGCTGTGAAGCCAAAACCAGCACAAGAGCACTGGTAACGTGTAGCAATCTGCCTACACGAGTTTGGTCAGCTCTTAGTTGGCTCCTCGCCTCCAGATTTTAGAAATCTTTCGGGTCGTCGGTGCAAAGCCCCAC
>Ga0209671_1003837_pt1 | contig 14646 bp, 13 predicted proteins | sample WorMetHERISLAND2_2_FD_187401 | JGI IMG/M metagenome (GOLD analysis project Ga0209671, IMG submission 187401) | Marine gutless worms symbiont microbial communities from Max Planck institute for Marine Microbiology, Germany - Olavius geniculatus... | ecosystem: Host-associated > Annelida >... | reverse complement strand
GGTGCCAGATGTCTATGGAGGAAAGGATTTGAGAAAAAGAAAAGTTTTGAGATTGGAATGAAAGAATGATGGGGTGATAGATGACAAGAGTGGTGATGGTGACGCTGACGAGGTGAGATGATCATGCAAGTATGGTGAGTCAGGAGGAGATAGATCAAGACGTGGCTGACGAAGTGAGTGAGGCAGTTGATTCCATAGATGGGGTGATGCATAGCGAAAGGAACGACTGGTAATTTTTAAGGAGTAATGAGTAGGTGGACGAGCAAGAGTGACGACAGATGAGGATCGAGTATTACGTGGTGGCTGGAGAGAGATTAAGTTATACAGGTAAGGAGGTTGAGCAGTATAGAGAAGTTTAAAGGTAAGCCACAATATATGCGAGAAAGTAGAAATCATACAGTAACCAAATTTGCAGCATTTGTTTACGCTGTCCGTGACACTATGTGTACAAAATTTTGTAGCAAACAGACCATGCTTGACAAAGTTACAGTAAAAATACTAAAAATACCATATGGACCCAAGTTCGCAGACCCGAAAACGGCCGCCGCCAGTCCTTATTTTAAGAGGTCTATGGGCCATGCTAATAATGTATAATTCGACGCCCCTCCGCCGTGTGGCTCGTGTTTAGCATTACTGGTAGTATTTTAAGCGGGGCAGATTTAATGCGGTATACTTACACCAGGTGGAAACAGGTGCGCTGACGCAGCTCCACGACAAACTGTTATTTGCGAAAATAGCATTTCTACCCTGCCGAGTAGTAAACTCGAACTCCGCGGTACAGTTGTACGACGGGATCTCGGTTCCACTGGCCAACACTAGGACATCGGTCTGCAGAGTTCCTCCGATATCTATTCCATGCTGATTAGTGATAACAGTTTTTGAGAACGTGCTGCTGAGAACTGTCCCAGCTGCTGACTCCCAGCGGATTGACGCTGACATATTGGCAAGGGAAGTATACTCCGAGACATACCTCGAGGCATTGTAGCCGTAATTGTAGTAGGTCATAATGCACGACAGACTTACGTTTTCTCCTCGTACCGGAGCACTTGTGACTCTACACGTTGGCCACGGATCTGCAACGTCGCGCAGCATCATTAAAGTTAGAACTGTGGCCCGTGATTAAATGTAGGCTAGGTCTCGAAAAAAGTGTGCGCGGCGTACAGAATACAGCTATGGAAGTATGCTATATATAGCGCACTGCCAAGCATAACACACAACTACACTGTGTCCGGTAAAAAAAAACTGACCCCTTAGACATTGTGCAATAAAAATGTTCAATCTAAACGAATTTGAACAAAATTTTGTACATTTAATCCCCAATAAATTCATGAAGCGATTGCCTTCATATGTGAACGACTTAAACGACCGAAAATCTATTATAAATACTACTTACACTGTGTTCAGAAAAAAACACTCACTCGCGTTTTCTTTTATATCTCCGTGGAAAATGTTTAGATTTGAACAAAATTTTCAGGGAATGTTTAAAAGAAATCACGTATTCCATTGGTTGAAAAATTAAATATTTCTTGCCACTGGTGACGTCATGATGACGTCATACTTCTGTGTTTGGAAATTATGGGTTTTATAGTTGAAGACAGACATTTGATTAAATGTTTACGAGTCAGCAAGGATTACAGAGCCACAAGTTTGTGCAAAATGTTTCTAAACAATGGACAGACATCTGAATATTGATGAAATAAAACTTTTAAATATTAAAAAATTACATGACTTGCTGTATCAAGCCGTTCGCCTGATAGCGGGCAAGTGGTCATCCACGCAGTGACGCAGTGCGCGTACGCCTATCGACATCAGAAAAATTGAGTAGGTATCTCACACTAAATCAAGGAGATAAACCACTAAGACAGTTCACAATGAAAAATTGCATGACAGATTAGCATATTTTGCATTCAGTCGATGTGTTTTACCATTTCGTCAAATGTTTGTCTATAACGGTAAAACCCATAATTGTCAAACACGGAAGTACGGCATCATCATGACGTCACCGATGGCAAGAAATACTTAACTTTATACCGGTGGAATACTTGTTTTCTCTTAAACATTCCCTGAAAATTTTGTAAAATTCTAAACATTTTCCACAGAAATATAAAAGAAAACGTGAGTGGTGTTTTTTCTGAACACAGAGTGTGCCTTATAGCTTCACCAATCGGAGTTACACAGTCACGTACCAATGAGAACGGCAACTGCATAGCCCACGTAGTATCCATCAGAACATTTGAAGTTTCCGTGGTTGACATTGCTAAATCTTCTTAGAGCTGTGAGAAAGCAGTCGTACACTGGTTCGGGATGTGACACTTTGTAGCGTGTTGGATCGGTAGAGTTGCAGCCAGGGTCCGTGGCTTTGTGCCCCTCCTGATACCATTGTATCATATTCCGTCCACCACGCACTATACCTGTGTCCGAGGAACACTCCATGTAGACATTTTCGTATTTCCGTATGATGACATTCTGTGGAGTCCTGGTCAGTACCGACAAAGCACCTGCAACAAGCATTTTGTGAGCGTCACAGTTTAAATGTCGTGCGTGAGCAGTCTACACTGTGTCTCAAAAAAACATCCCCAACATTTTCGACTGTAACTTGAAAACCGATTGTCAGATTTTGATAATTTTTGGCACGAATATTCCTGACACAACCTGCCATCAAATGATCATACAGTTTTTTTTACCTCACCCAACGTTTGTTTTTGCATTACCTGGGAAAAACACGACCAGCGAAATATCACTTTTTATTCAATGCGATATGATTGCTTAATTAACATAACGCGTAAAACACATTTTGTTCACATTTCTGACACTTTGGCTAGCATTTCATCCAGTTGTCCATTTTTTAACTGCCTGCAGTGAAATTGCTTGAAGTACTAGCCCACTATGCGTACACAGGCAAGGAGATGCTTTCTCCATTCACTGACAGCAATATCGATAATGTTCTGCTCCAGACTAATCCAGGCTGTACTAGTCGCTTCTTGATTTTACAAACATTCATAAACTTTATCTGATAGACACACTGCTGCATGACAGTCAAACTTTGTAATAGACGGCTGTTGGGGCCTCTATATTAAGATAGAGGAAATTTATCGACGTTTTTTCATTTATTTTAACACGTATTATGTTTGGTCTGATTTCCCCAGGTAGTGCAAAAGCAGACGTTAAGTGGGGTAAAAACTTAAACACTTATTTACCAGCTAGTGGTGTCGGAAATATTTCTGCCAAAAGTTATTAAAATCTGCTAATTTTTCTTTAAGTTACGATCGATAATGTCGGGGATGTTTTTTCAGGTTTTCTGTTTATTTCAACACATATTTCGCTTGATCTGATTTCCCTAGGTAGTGCAAAAGCATACATTGGATGAGGTAGAAAACTGAGCAGTCATTTAATGACAAATTGATTCGGGAATATTTGTATCAAAAATTATCAAAATCTGATAATCGGTTTTAAAGTTACAGTCAAAAATGTCGGGGATGTTTTTTTGAGACACAGTATATGAGCCTACTGGTATGAGCATGTACATTTCTTTATCATTTCTGAAAGTCAAGTTTAGCCACGTTGCATTGAATTTTTGTTGTCAATGTAAAATGCGTTTATCAACGCAAATAATTTATTTTACAGTGGGTTTAGTGATGTCAGGAAGGACGTGAAGTGTCCTGCAATATTGGGCAACCGCGCGGACATGCGACTGTCAACCTGTACGTTTGAGCACTTACACATATCAAACACGTCTAAAGTCGGTGTTTGAAATGTACTCAGCGTGTTTGAATGCAAGTTTAAAAACGTGGGTACCACTGCCTTACCGCTTCAGCGATGCTGGAAAATAATGTTTCCAATCTTCTTCCATCAGGAGCAACTTTAGCTGGTTGATGTCATGAATCCTGCTGCGGTGCGTAGGTTTACGCTTTGCACTGCAGTTCCCCCCTAAATGTGATAGTCAATCAAACGGATATTTTGTCATCGATATTTAAAACTTCATAACTTAGCTATGAAGTAATATTTTTCAACGAAATTTGGTGGTCACTCCACCCATTTACTATGAATGAAATATACACAACTTTATTGCGATTCGTTCGGACTTGACATTTGCATTGTAGAAAGTCTGTGAGTTACTTTTTTCTGAACTCAGTGTTTAATTATGTAGCTACTTTGCATTTGCCCATATACTGTTACCGAAATGTTTGACATGTTTATTGTCTAATTGTTCTTACCATGTATGAGACAGCAACTGACAACTGCAGCTATCATATTTGGTAACATTTTGTTATGATTTCGTTATCAGTGAAAATTCTACCAGTTTACAACTATCGTTTCCTGTTTTCGCGCTGTTCCAATTTTTACTGTGTATTTTTTGTGGCGGCGATAGGGCGCAAGACACTATACCTTGTTATTCACATAGGCCTACGAGTCGGCGCCTGGAGGTTTTTTTTGACGACGAACCTGCAAGAAACGTTTGCATCGAGACACATTGGTGGCATGCTTTGATGTCTGATTTATGATGATATGGGATTTACTGCGGGACTGGGACTTATAGATTGACTAAGAAAAGAAGACGCTGACAGACAGGCGACAGTTAAATCGGGGCGGCGCATAGATAGCTGATACGTAAGATCTTCTTAAGCCAGCGACACACGAGCCGGGTGCCCGGCCGGGCAGGGAGAGGCTCGCACATCCGGGCAAAATGTGCGGCTCTAGCTACACACGACCCGGGTGGCCGGCCGAGATGCGGCCGGGACGCAGCCGTCGTCAGCAAAGAAGTTTTAATAATTATTTTACATTTGTCATATATGTAACGCAATGACGCATAAGTCACTTAAAAGTCGAAAGTGCGTTCCTATTTCTAATAATTTTTTCATTAACTTTCTTCTTTATTGCAATATTTTTGTAGTCCGCGATATTCATATCGGAGAGACAGCTGTGTGATTGATATAATTCTATCAGCTTTTTACACGTTTTCGATTCTCCCAGGAAGCAGCTTTAGTAGTACGTACGAAATACTACTGGTACTCAGAAATCAGAATTGGAGGACAACGTAATGTTGGTCGACCTAACTAGATGTAAAGTGTGGGCCCAGAAACAAATCAAATTTACCTCGAAGACTCACTGTTTAATTTCATAAGTAGGTTTATGTAAATCGAAATAAATCTCTATGCTGAGCGGTACCCGGGCATCCGGGTCTAGCGACACACAAACCGACTGCCCGGCTGTCTCGTCGGGTGTCAGCCGCACAAGAGCCGGGTGTCCTGGCCGGGTGACCGGGCTCGCTCAAAGCGGCTCGTGTGTCGCTGAAACCGGGTGTCCTGCCCGGATGCCCGGTCTGTTGCATGTCTAACACATTCGTGCACTCTGGATAAACCGTTTGACGGATATAGCTTACATGTCATTTAAAGATGTGCGTGTGTATTATACTTGGGGGGTCCAATGATTGGGGTTTCTAACGCCCAGGAAAAAAGGAGATAATTTTAGAGTCAAACTCCTAGTCAAAACATGCAATTGCAAACTGCTGCTGCCACTTGGCGAATACAAACAAAATGCAATTTTATACAGCACCGCATGTTTTACAGCACATAAGTCACAAAATTGAAGTAAAATCGAGTCTGGCGTTGGTTTCTGTGCTGCGATTTCTGCGACGGTGCCTGTCGGCAGGCGAAGCATGTAGAGCATGCCGGGACGTCGAGGGCAGAGGCTAAAAATGCGAGGGCGGCCAGGGCAAGGGCCACGTAGCGACTCGAGTCTGCGGTCGGTCTGCACGCTCCACTGATCTGTGACATACAAGACAGGACGACCACCCCGCTATTAAGTAGCTTTCTAGCTGCAAGCATGGCGGGGCGAGGCGTCATGTGTGCACTGTGACCTGAGCCGAACACCGTTCACTTCATAACACAAACTGACCTCGGCCCCGTCCGTCTGTCGTCGTCGCTTTGTCACCTCGTCGCTTCGGCGTGTTGTGTACATGCGCATCATCACACCGCTCGTCTCGTCGGCGCCTTGCTGACTGACCGCTGTCTTCACTCCACTCTGGATTCTGCAATATAGAAGATTTGCAACATTACGCAACCCGCTGTCGACTGTGTCGTTACTCCGCGAAAGGTGAGTTTAATTAGCGTACTGCATTTTATCACGTTTTTGTCATAACGCCGTTGAAGTCGCCGTTGTCTCAAACCGGCAGACTTGAATGTACGATTCTGCGAGCTGTCGAGAATTAGGAGCTGTAGCAGTGATACAAGTATTTTGGGGCGCATGCACAGATAAGCCTATGTTCAAGTGATTTAATGCTTTGAGTTTCAGACCTGCAACTTCTACAGTATAGCCTGCAGTTCGTATCTCGCTATGCGCCATTTGCAGCTACGCGTCTCGTGAGCATTAGTTTAAATGTCTTGTAAAAAACAAATATAATTGTAGCCATGCCTTGTGCCGACATGTATGCAGCCGTCCGCTTAGTTATGTGTTTTTGTCTTCTAATGTGCAGTGAGCCAAGCCGCCGAATAGGGCTAATACAGTACGACATTGGCGTGAGAGGTTTTTGACGTCCGGTCACCTTAGAATCTGATCTTTGAACTGAAAATTGCCCTGTGCGTGTCACGGGAACTGTAGAATAAGCCCGATCTGTTTTATGACAGAATAGTGAAAAAACGTTTGAACCAGGTTTTTCGTTTAGTATTGCTGTATTCAGATTGTACGTAGATAATCCATTACATGTATCTAGTTAGTTTTTCTGTATTTTATTTTTGGCTTTTGATTTTTCTTGCGTAAAAACGTTTCTTGCCAGTGATTAGGGCCTACCTAGAATGACTCGTTCCTAAATGGCCCGCAATGTCTTGTTGCGTCGAGCTGAACGCAAAACTCTACTTATTCACTCACATACTTGCTGTGAACTAAAAATCGGCACACAATTACACTAATTTTGGTTTTTTTACTTTCTTTGTTTTTGAGATAAAGCCCGAACGGGACACAAAAATACACCCACGCAGACAGACGTAGCCTATGAAGAGACAATAACTGTAATGCGAGCTGTTAGAACGGCCACACAGTTACGGTGGACTGCTTGCTTTGTGAGGAGCGGACCCGGACCACACTGTCACGACGCAGATGCCTCACGGACGGTAATCGTGACGATATGAATTTGTTTCATGCTTGTGTGATTCGTCCTTAAGTCTGCTCAGTAATTCTTGCTCTGCTCTGTTCACTGAACCATGTATAGTGTTGTAATAATAACATCGAGTCGCAGATGATAATTTTTGGCTTGTGGAGTTTGTGTTACAAATTCGGCTGGTGACCTTCACTGCAGCGAGTGTAGTCCAAAAATAGAAAGAAAGCTACAAAATTTTTGTCGTATCTGCATAACTTAAGAAGCATTTACACTACGCACGTAGGCCTATCATACGCGCGTATGAAAAAGCTAAGCACAAATGATTACGTAGTTTCTGTTTCATATATACATGTACGTATACGCACGTGTTCGTCCGTATACTCCGTCAAATTTCTACCAACTGTGTTGCTGGTGTTGTCAATGTCAGTGCTAAAATAAATAAATAAAAAATTTGCGGCACAAAGTTGGTTAGTTATACCCCGTTTACACGATAAAGCAAATATGATGCAAACGTATTCAATATACACGTGCACGACGTGTGCTCTAAGTATGCTTCATGTTTGCTTCATCGTGTAAACGGCAAAGTTGTGAAATGCACTCTCACCAATTTGTGTCAACGCACTACCGTGTTATACGCAAATGTTCCAAATATAACATTACGCTGTGTTCATACATATTTACATCATGAACTCAAACACGTCTGATCGATAGGCCTAGTGGGCACAGTTTGACCAGTCGATCGTTGATGCCGCTGTCAGTCATTCAGTGGCGTCGCGTCTTAAGCCTTTGTGGCTGTGTACGCTGGGCACACGTTGAGCATAAATTATTGTGATAATCCTGAAGTGAGCTGTTATACAAACGTACAATTTTTTATCTTTACGCTTCTGAGAACTTTTGTTTAAAGAGCACTCTACAAGCTGTAGCTTGACTGACTGACATACCGATTGCTTTATTGACTGATATTACGTACGCGAATTAAATTTCGTTGCGTCCTTTAATGCTTTTTCTTATTTCGTGGACTTCGCAATGATCTTGATGTTGATGATGGTGGTGGATGTATTAATAGCGATGACGTCATGGTAATACGGTGTGTGTGTTTGTGCAGCAGATACAGAGCCAGCGCACAATGTTGCGGTTGGCGAGTCACGTGACCAGGAGACTGGGCAACGCCCACTTCTTGGCTTTCTTTCTGCTAGTGACGTCACTCAGGGAGACAGATGCCCAGACAGGTATGTTGTGCTCGCAAATGTAAAATGAAACAAAAATTAAACTAAAAATGTTAGCACCATTTTTGAGCGTGTCATAAATACTTGGAACAGGTTACCAAGCCATGTTGATTGTAGTTCATTATCACGCTTTAAGCGAAGTGTCAAGCGTCTAAATTTTGATGGTCTTAGGTTTTAGATTTTAATGTCGTTTTAGTGTGTTATTGTATTTCACTTGTGATTATTCACTTAGTCAGTTTGGTAGTTTAGTTAGATTTCCTTAATGTCTTATCCTTACTGTGTCACTTATCTGTGGGCCACTGTTAGTGCACTAATGTGCTTTGTGTGTCCGGTTCTGCGGTCTCATGTTGTACTCTGATGTGTGTCTTGCTTTATTATGAACAAATAAATGGAGATAGAGATAAAAAAATTGGCATACTTATTACTTTTATTATGGAAAACGTTTACATTAATCTTTGTTTACTGTGCCTTTTTGTTTTTGAGTTAGGAGCACATACGTGACGGACGGACAGACGAACAAAACCCGTAATGCGACCTATTAGAACGGCCGCACAATAGACCCAATCAATCGCTGGACAAATAGAGTTCATTGCTACTCAGGACAAGTTATATTGAAATTGTAAAGGTTCTCTCAGTCGTTTTGGTAGATCGCTTTCAAGCACTGGTGTTACGTAATACGCTAGAAAGTTTGAACAAAAATTTTGTCTTCGTGCGAAGTTAGCTGAATGTTCTGCTGTTTCGCTGCCTTGCTGTCTATTTAATTTCTTTTATTATGAAACCGTTTTCTGCAGCGCAAGCGATTCCGCCTAATGCGACATAACACATTTCTCTGTAACGTGGACTGTCCGTCTCTGTGTCGTCTGTCTCCCTCATGTGCCCTGTTTAAATCGTTCGACGGATTCGGATGCCATTTGGTAAGTTCACTTGTGGCATTCAATCACTGAAATGACTCATTGTGTTAGATGGTGGTTCCACTCCGTGACACTTGGAGCAGAGTAGATTTCAGGGGGTCGCACCTCTTGGTCAAAACAGCCAATTACAATTGCAAATTGCTGCAACTGGCTGGCTTATAGAAACGAGAAGTGATTCCGTTTTTCCTAAATTATTCTGAATACAGTTAAATATTGCACAGTTGTGAATAATGGTTGCAGAGTGCAGGTCGACGTGGTTGCGTACTTCGAACGTCCGGGTGACAGTCGGCGGGTTTCTGAGTGGATCGAGCAGGGATGAGGAGGCCTGTTTGGCCGAGTGTCTGTCTAACTCTGCCTGCGTGTTCGTCGACTACGCGCCGAGTTCACAACGATGTTACGTTCACACCGACGCCAACGATCTCAGTCAACTGACGACCGACACCGACTTCCAGCAATACATCCTGGTCAGACGATGTGCAGCGTCCGACCGTAAGTACGCTTAGGTCTATAAGTAGGCCTAAATATAAGATAGCTTAAAAGGCGCAGATTAGCAGTAGGTGAGACAGGTCTTAGTTTGTTATCTCTGTTATTATTTTAGTGTTTGTATTGGACATCTAGTTTGTAGTTTTTTCTATTTTTTCTGGCCTTGTCTATCTTTTCTGTTGTTCTTGTCTGCTCTTGTGGCGAATAATCGTATATATAGCCACACTGCGCAGCGATCTTAACACCCAAACAAAAGTTGTGTCTGGTTTCCATAATTCGTCTGCCGTTTTGCCGTTCTGCCCTTGTAATATTATGTTGTGTAAAAATGTAAAATAATTACGGTGCGAGAAATGTCCATTCTGTTACAGCTGTTTAAAAGCTTCCGTAAGCGTTTCCCTGTTGAAATAAAATCGAATTCTATTTCTCCGTTGTTCTGTAGCTGGCCAGCCAATCATCGACGGCAACAGTAATGGACGTGCGGAAAGGACAACGGAATGGTAGAACTGGAAACCAGGCACTTGCCTCTCTGGTAATCTGTATGGTTTATTTGTTCCGGCGGCGAGATGCAATTATGGCGGTGCTGCAGTGCAGATTTCGACGGCAAAAAAATTGCCATGTCATATCTGATTATTATTATTGTGTTTGCAGCTAATTGTCTGCCCAATGCAATGCATAGCATTGGACAGAGTATAAAATTAATGAAAATTAATTATGCTTCCTTACACTCGCATGGTGTTGAAACCTGTTCATATGTTTGTTGTGTCAGAATGTCGAGTGACCTGGCAGACAGTAATGGACGTACGGTACAGCGGAGGTACCCAATACAGCGCGTCGTCGACAGCCGACTGTCTGCAACGCTGCATCTCGGCATCTACCTGTCTGGCAGCCGACTACCGCAGCACTACCGGCGACTGTTATATACACACTAACACCGGCGACCTGACTCGCACTGTCAGTGCTGTGGGGTACTGGCAGTACCTGCTGCTCAGACGATGCGACGAAGGTACCGACCAGGCTGCTTTTGACAACAGTGATACCCCGTTTACACGATGAACCAAACATGAAGCACACGTAGCGCAACCTTAGAGCAAACTTGAAGCAAACTTAGAGCACACGTCGTGCCCGTGTATATTGAATACGTGTGCTTCATAGTGTGCTTCATTTATGCTTTATGCTTCCTCATGTAAACGGGGTATAACTCGTAATTCGTAATAGCGTTTGGTTTAACAACAGGCTGCAGATTGAGAATTCGTTATTTACCGTACAATGATATAGCGCGAAACAGTATTAGAAATTAATTAGAAAAATTGCAAAAAACGGCCAGAGAGTCTCAAGTATTCTGCAGTTATACGGTACGACGCCTTCCGTACAGCGTTGTCGAAATCTTCATCAAAGTGCTGACGCCGGCAAGGAAATTACACGATAAAGGCAGTCATGCAGGGGTGATTTTGAGATATTTTGAAATTGTATGGCCGACCGTGTATAAACCCCTGATCTAGTGGCGCCGAAAGCAAATTGAAATTGGAAAGGTGCATACCTTTCGACGATGTTCACGCAGGGCCTTGCCTTGCTTTGCCTTCGGGGTGGGCAGGCTCTTACACCTGCCCAGCGCTGAGGCCGTATCAGTTCGGCCCAATGCGCGTCCCCAAAAGTAACCACAGGTTACAAGTAACGGCTATAAAGCCGTAGACGGCTGTGAAGCCGTAAATAGCGGCTGTGAGGCCGTAAGTAAACGGCTATAAAGCCGTAGTCGGCTATAAAGCCGAAACCAGCACAAAAGCACTGGTAACGTGTAGTAAATGTTCTCACGAATTTGGTCAGCTCTTAGTACGCTCCTATCCTCCAGATTGTAGAAATCTTTCGGGTCATCGGAGCAAAGCCCCACCACCACGTCAAGGTGGCTGACCTCGGTGGGGGTTCACGCAGGGATAGAACGTAAATTTTCGTTCACCATAATACAAATAAAAACAGAAACATGACTAAATTTTAGTTAAATTTCAGTACGAGACTAGAATCTGTGGCACCGTTATTGTGAAATATGTTTGTTATTGGTGCAGTAACGACTATGACTCCAGGGTTACCAACAACTACAGCTACAACAGGTAAGATCGGTAGCTATCGCTGTATATTGTAAGTTTACTGCTGAGTGGGGGCGTAGCAAGAGATTTGTTTTGAGGAGGTGCAAAATTTTTGTACCAGGAACTTTATATCCAGTTTTAGCAGTACACGGTAAATAGGTTTAAGTAAAAACTACTCGTACTCGCAGCACACTATGACGTCAGCATTACGTCACGACTAGCAAAGAATATTTAACTATCAGCCATATTTTGTCTAAATATTTCGAATTAGTATTTTTTCATCTACACCTGATAAAAATTTCGTGTAAATTGATTATCATTTGACCGAATTATGAAAGAAAGAAAAAGGTGCCTTTTATGAAACACCGTTTAAATTGAGGATTTAACGAGTTACTACGGCGTGCTGCCGTGGTCATCTTTGAAGCACTCTACTGTTACTACGCGGTCGTCTTAGATGCGTCTCCCCGTCCGTTTGTCTGTCTGTTCGTCCGTGCCGTACTCGTTTCACTTTGTGGTGGATTGTTCCGTTATGAAATTGTTTAAAACTCACAATGGCACAACAATTAGACGCTGTCAGAAACTATTGGTTTTTGAATAGCCAAACGTTACTAAAAATAAGTAAAAATGCAATAAATTCTTGCGATAATATCATGCTTTTGTTAATGCTTTGTGCAAAACATAAACAAATTTTTTTAAACTCTTTCTCTTTGTGTTTGTGCGTTAAATGTGTAAATATTTATTTGTTAAATGTAGTTAAGTTTACTTTGTTTTTGTGTTGACATGCGTGTGGCAAAATAAAAAAAATTGTATAATTGCGTATGTAGTCTGCACGCCTCAATGGTCGGAGTTCGTGAACCAGAATTCAATCAACGGCGTGCGTTATGACGCGTACCGCACGGTGTCGTCATGTCAGGACTACTGCGTCAGTGTGCAGGCTTGCGTCGCGGTCGATTTCAACTTCATCGACACCTCGTGCTGGCTGCACGTTGATGCTGATGATTTACTGGAGGATAATATCTACTACCAGGACCGCACGAATCAGTATCAACTGGACCGGACATGCGCTACGCACACAACTACCACTACCAGTTAGTCATCGCTTGCTTGCTTTCTTTTTATATCCGCCAAGTAGATTGTGCCCGTTATAAGGAGGCTATAAACCCGACGTTTATTTATTTATCGGTTGGTTTGTTAGCAGGATTACACAAAATTGCAAGCGGCTGACATTTTCGGGAGACTTGGTCGGTATGGATCCAGGATAAGATTGGAGAATTTTTTACCATCGCCAGATAAGCCAAACTTTCGCCAAATGAGGTGCTGCCACCTGGCAAACACAACAAAAAATGACATTGCAGAGGTTTGCTCTCTGAGTGCTCATTTAATTTGTCATGTACGATAGTAACAGTTCAAAAATATCAAGAAGCATAAAATGCTAAACAAGACCTGCATTACGATAACATACAGTTTGCCAGACTGATGTTTGCTTACTTTCTTTCTGCTGTTTTTATTTTCCACGTATGATGATACAATTATTTAACAATTTAACCTGTCGTGGTATAAAGAAAGCACCGTTTATTTGTGTTTCATATCATGCTTTTGACGTTACGCTACAACAGTTTACTTTCTTAACTTTTTAGTCCGCCCGAAAACAATAGTTTTCGGTAGGACTTCTGTTTTACTGCAGATGTTTTTTTTATTTTTTTCCACTCGCGAAATCTCCGAGATGCGTGGGCCGACCGGCATGAAATTTTGCACGATGGTCAGTAATAGGCCGAATTTTATAATTCAGGTCCAAAATTTCGGGGGGCACACCCCAAAAAAATTTCGGGGGCGAAAAACATACAAAATTCAGCCCGATTTCGGACGACTTCGAAGTTCGGCGGCGATTATCTCCGAAACGGATAAAGATATTCAAAATCGGATAGTCATTCCGTCTATCGCGATTCCTCCTGCGTTAGGCGAAACAAGTCCGGTGAAGTTTGGTCCAGTGACCTTGGAGATTTAGATGTTAAATCGTACCCACCCAAAGTGCATTATTTGGAAGATCATATTTCGGCCCCTAGGGAGGCTGCGCCCCCGAATTTTTACACGCGCTAGAGAATCACCCAAGTCTTACTAGCGCACCACCCACCGGGGACGGGGGCCCTCCTTACAACTTTTTTCAAAGGTGAGTCAAAAATTGGCTTAAAATGCAATAAATTAACGCTTATAACTTCGAAGTTAAGTGGTGTAGCCCGAAGAAACTTTGGCACTTGACGTGTCTTTAGGTGGGGGTGTTAACGCAAGTACGAAATTTGGGGGCACGGCCCCCCTTAAAATTTGGGACGGCAAAAAACGTCTAAAATTTAGTACGTTTTACGACAACTTTCGAGTTTGACCGCAAATATCTCTAAACTGGATAAAGATATCGACATAACTTAAACGGCGTTATCAAATACGGTTAATTCCGCGTTGAACAAAAACTCGTGAAATTCTGTCCACTACGAACCAAGTTATAAGCGCTAATGTTGACCTACCTCAAGTCGCATTTTTCGGAAAACCATATTTCGGCCCCTAAGGGGTGTGCGCCCCCAAATTTTTACACGCGCTAGAGAATCACTAAGTCTTACTAGCGCACCTCCCACCGAGGGCGGGGGCCCCCCTTACAACTTTTTTCAAAGGGGAGTCAAATATTGGCTTAAAATGCAATAAAGGAGCGCTTATAACTTCGGAGTTAGGGGGTATAGCCGGACGAAACTTTGGTACTTGACGCGCCTCTAGGTTGGGGTGTTAACGCAAGTACGAAATTTGGGGGCACCGCCCCCCTTAAAATTTGGGAGGGCAAGAAACGTCCAAAATTTAGTACGTTTTACGAC
>Ga0209671_1003836_pt1 | contig 14647 bp, 6 predicted proteins | sample WorMetHERISLAND2_2_FD_187401 | JGI IMG/M metagenome (GOLD analysis project Ga0209671, IMG submission 187401) | Marine gutless worms symbiont microbial communities from Max Planck institute for Marine Microbiology, Germany - Olavius geniculatus... | ecosystem: Host-associated > Annelida >... | reverse complement strand
TTTTTACATAAAACAATTAAAAACTGAAAATCGCCGTATTGAGAAAATTTAGGGGCTAAATTAAAATGGTGAGCACCGATGTTCTCCTCTGTCATAATGTTGTAGACGTCAGTCGAAAAATTGCAGCTTTTTGCCTCCCTTTTTTGTAACGCACGACGCCGCTGATGTGATAGGAATATTTGGAGCGTCGTAGGCGGAAATAGCTATTACAATAATACGGTCAATGCTTTAGCACTACGTAGCGAAGAAAAAGTCTTGAGATATATGACACGACCATTGTGACGTGTGGTTAACTGCTCCATACACGAGGTCCAAAACTCGGTCTTCGGTTTATTCAAAACTAAAACGTCATTATCCATTTTTCGTAACATAGCCGTAGAAAAAAAACAATAATGCGTAGCGTTCGCACGACAGTTAGAAATATCTTACTTTTTTACTTATGCTTTACTTTGCAAGTGCAGCGTAAAAAGAAGTCCCCTAACACCGACCCTTCAAAAAGAACAGAAATTTGGACGCCATGCTGTCAATGCGTTAAAGACGCCATTGCTGATCTTAGTAACGGAAGTTTATTACTGTAAACAACGCATTAGAATCACTTAGCGAAAACGACAACGTGCGAACGGGTCAATATCTTACATCATAGACTCATGCAGTTGATTGCGGTAATGGTAACACGGCGTGCATAGTGGCATGGCGTAGCAATAACACCGTAACATGTGGCGGTTGATCACGCGTCAACTTTGAACCTTCTTTCTCACCGATTTTTTTCAAAAATGTTAGGAGAAAACGCTTGTCTGGAAAGAAGTGGGGATAACGTTTCCGTGGACTAAAATGTAACACTCTTCTGGTATTTTGAGTTTTCTTTTCTGTTAGATGCGTTATATTTGCAAACTGCAATTTTTAGGCCTGTATTTTAATTTAAGTTTATATTTTAATTAAAATTAATAAACGGCGTCGTTGTTCGTCTGCGATGTAAGAAGTTATGTCTTTATACAAATAAATTGTAGTTTTGTCACGATAGTTGGATTAAGTAACAATGAACGGCATTTGCCTCACAATCTGCGTGCGCCTTAACACTGAAGCTCACTTTTTGGCCCACCCGATACATTCCTTTTGCATAATTCCGTTTGCACGCATTGAACGAGTCACGTATTTTTATGTACATAATGTTGACTAGCTACAGTCAATAAACAGAACATTTCGAGTTTAACCGGTGATGGGTGGGCACTTTTAATTTAAGTAGATACAACTACGTAACCTACTTTTTAATCCATAATTTAATTTTTGTTGACTTTTTTACAGCTACTGAAATTATTTATTAATCGCTTGATTACCATTCGTAAAAATGTGAACGATTAATATAATTTTAATTGTTCAAATTTCGGTCAAAGTTACGTTAATAAAAACATTGTGAAATGTGCAGTGACATCGTGACATTATCTGAAATCATCTCACTTATTCTTTTCAGGAAAAGTCATCAATTTAATCTGTGCAGTAGACAATAGGCCTACTCAATAATATTCTGCCTTAGTGCATTTATAACTGTTATAGGCTTATAGCCCAATAACTAAATAATTTGTACATAATAAAATCAAAGAATGTTTTTCTCTGGTAGTTACCACCTTTAGCTTTTAATCTAAATTAACGATAACCTGATCGTATTTTTATAAAGTTAGCTAGCCTAGTTAAAATAACTTACTGTTATCAGCTCTATACGTCTTTATTTAAAAATTATTTATTAAGCTTAGCACAATTATGCGCGCTAGGTAGGCTTACGATTAAGAAAAATTTTAAGTGAAAGTCTTAAATAAAAATACTTTAAAACTGGGTTTTTGTCGAAACGCTGCAGCTGACTGTTGGAAAATCAACTCCTTTTTTAATTGACGACGTCTGTCGCTGTGTAGCGGTGTTCAGTTACCTGTACGTGCGATATTGATTGAGATGCTGGTGATTTGTTGCCATAGCAACTGCAACATCAAGCAGCAGATCAAACAGAGTGATCTCCAGCTATCGTCTTTCAATTATAGCTAAGGTCGATTATGAGTTTCGTCGTTTATCGCCTGTGGCAACAGGTCAAACTAATCAGCCTAAAAGCGTCGGACATATATTTTCCGCGTTTTAAATTTAATGTGCAATATCACTTCGTTAGACTATTATAAAACTACACTAATATACATCAGAAATGTTGACAATGAAAAATAAAATACGCCGCTGTCATTGATACGTATTTATTTTTTGTGTTCTAAATTGTATAATGTTAAAATTAAATGCCTAGTTGAATCGTTTCTTCGATTCATGGTTGACAAAAATTTATACAAATTTAGCTTATTGCAACATGGAGATTTTTACCAATTTTTGGTACATGACTAATAGTATAAAACCGAATGTGACAGAAAATAACTAATATATAAATATAAATTTTTTTGAGAAAATGATCTAGTTTTCAGATTCTATCTATTCTTCTACCCACACATTTACCCATCTATCAATCTATTCATTTTTCTCTGTATATATTCATTTAATAATTTCAATAGTATGGCACCGAAACTCGTGATAACACCGCGCAAACATGTAGTCACAAAAACGAGACAAAAAGTACAGAACAGTTCAGTGCAATGTTTTTGTTTGCCAGCAAATTCGTAGCAGTGTGACAGGGAAACCAATACGTCCTCACCCCTCTCCCCCCAAAAAAACCTGTATCGAAAAATTGCAACTTCTTCAGCAATTTTTTGACCCATAACGTCGCTGTTGTTCGCTTTTACGATTTTTTCTTTTTGTGTAATTTATTCTTTTTTTGCTGTCATTGTACGACAAATAAATTTTTTTTTAGTTTTTTTCTACCTACGTGAGCGGTGATGTTATTATTAGCCATTCTATTCTCGCAAGTCCTGTTGACGTCGGCCGACACTAATACCCCGTTTACACGAGGAAGCATACATGAAGCACACATAGGCCTAAAACAAACTTAAGAGTACACGTCGTGCACTCTTAGAGCCGGTTTGATAACGGTGAATATTGCAAACATTCACGAAGCTAGCTCTACGTGTGCTTCATGTATTCTTCGTGGTGTAAACGGGGTATATCTTGTGTTGTGTGCTGCTGCTGCTGCTGCTGTTGCGTCAATTACCTGCGGTCAACGGAAGACGTATAATGCGCTTCGTTTGACATCACTTTGACAGCTTCATTTTGCTGCGCCTGCATTTAGACTGTCCTTGATGACGTCACAGCATCTTTCGCACCTGTATTAGTTTTCTCTGCAAATGCACGTGTAATATCAACTACTTGGAGGTACATAATTTTGATTTGACCTGTTTCGGTTTTCAGACTATCGCATCGAAAAAAATTGTTGCATCTTGCGGTGTGCTCGCGATAGCTCGGCTTTCATACATAAGCGCGAAAACAAGAATGACGGACGTATAGGTTTCAACACGTTTAAAGTGTATTATGCGAGTATAGGCCTAACGAGTATACATTCATGACGGTGATGAAACCTACTTATTCCATGGCCGTGATCGACGGCGTTTTTTGCCTGGATGCACACGTGTAATATGCAAACGCGAGTTGTCACACTTAAGTGAAGTGAAATTATGAGCGGTTGTAACACTCCAGACATTATACGACGAGACAGGAAGACTACGTAGGTCATGGAATAAAGGTATCGTCAAACGTTGTTTCAAATATTTTTTTACATTTTAAAACTTATTTTCTTTTTTAACTAAACCGCACTAAAAAGCAACCTTAGAATGACACTGTCTGAGAGCAAGCCGTAGTCGAAACCGATCAAGGAATAGTTACTGTGAAATTTTGACTGAGTGTAGGGGCCTACTGTAACATCATCGATAAGTCAAAACCACGTATCATTTGTAGATGTAACTTTTGCGGTGCTCTGTGGTTCGTCGTGTTTACACAGACCGATAGTAACAAATTGTTCTCGGCTAGCCGCGATTTTCTCGGCGGCGGCGGCGGTTTAGCAAAAAATTTCGCCGCCAGCGGCCGGCTAAGTTGGCAGTTTTGAGGCCTACTGCATTGGCGTTAAAATTGTGCGAAAAATCACCTTTCTGCTGCTGCTACTGTCGCAGTGTCCGACTTAACGCACAGAGTTAGGTCTGCTGCTGTAGCTTGTAGCAAGCAGCAACTGCTGTTCAGTGCAGTGATCATGGCCAGCAAAATAAATGTCGTTAAACTGCTACAGTGCCTACAGAGCGACCGAAATAAAATGAAATGAAAGCCGTAGCGCGCGGCCTTTATTTCGTTTTAATTTCATTCTATGTTCGTGGCTCTGTGCACTTTCACTGTTCGCTCATTGCAGTATCACCAAACAAAAGAGAGCGAGATAGACTAATTAGCTGATTTACTGGGAGCAGGCTATATTTAAGCAGATACGGCGACAGATCTGAGATCTATAGGACGTGATGAGCATAGAACTGATGAAGATACAGTCGAATCAAGTTCAAGGCGGTCAGATCTAGGCGTACTGTGTGTGATGATCCCTGATTATGACGATAATGACAAGTTCAAGATCAAGTCAAGGTCAAGGTCAGAGGATCAATGTCAAGGCGGTTTTAGCTGCTGCGGCGGCTGTTGCTGCTGATAATGATGATAAAACGCTGACAAGGTCAAGAGGTAAAATGTCAAGACCTAAAGGTTAAAAATCAAACTGGGCCAAGGTCAAACTCTAGAGATCAAGTCAAGTTTAAGGTCAACGGGTCAATCAAGGTCAAGGCGGTCGAGGCGGTGGTGTGCACGTGGCGGTTCACGTGGTACGTGTAAACAACAGTTCGCTGGTTGCGTCTGTTATACCGTCGTCACAACTTTATTACACACAGGTCAGTACACAGGTCTCATCGTGCATAGGCTCCTATGCCTACATCTGGTGGGCGCAGCTTGCGCACAGTAAAAATAAGGAAGAAGAAATTTGTTAAGGGTGTATGCAATATGAATTGCTATCACCAGAAGCGCTGTTTTTGGCTCAAAATGCACCACAAACCGTTTAGCGGCGCACTCCACCCTGGCTCGATGGGGAGCTTATACAGCGCTTCTCAGACTCCCCAACCGGACTAAAGTTGTGTTGTCCATGGAAGGAAAAAGGGAATAGGAAGGAAAAGGAACGATAAAACGGTAAAGGAGAAAATAAGTAAAGAGGGAGGGAAACCTGAAAAAGATATAGTAAAGGAAAGGGGGATAGGGAAAGGGAGTGGTAAAAACAGGAAAAACGAACGGAAGAAGGGGAAACTTGAGTCCGATTTTTATTCTAGATTTGGAGATATAAAAGCCACTGGGTCTCACATTATACTGCTACATTTAACTTAAATATTAACCAGTGACGTCGTATGTATAGAACAGAAGGGGGAGGGCAAGTGGAAAACTGCCTCGTGTCCCCTTTCTAAAATTTTAGTCTGTCGAAAAACTTTGTTACAGTCGGGATAATTTTTTTCCAAAATAAAAATTTGGAGTTTACCAACAAAATTGAAATTTTGAGCATACATTTGCAGCTGCCTATCCGAAAAAACAACTTTCTGCCTCGACTTTTTTATTTTTCGACGCCGCCGATGTAAACGTTTATAAAATTTGTTAGGCCTACTTACTGCATTACAAAATGGTTTGCGCCTTGCTTGCTACTGCCTATGTGGCGTTTTTATGCAGGCCGCATTATGTACGGCTTTCGTCGTCCGTCCGATCCTCCGTCTGTCTTTTCTTAACTTGAAAACAAGAAAGCGTAGAAACGTTAAATTAATGTGAACGGCGAGAGTAACATTAAACTAATCGGTGTTAGTTTGCACGTCTGACGCATCTTCTTTTACGACAACTGCTGTGATTTTACTTCAAACTGCTGATGATGCTCTTGACCCATTTTTATTTCATGGCTTGTTTGTGCTTTTCAAAACAGTGTCTGCAGCAATCTCTAGTCAAGCGTGATGATTGATTTGGAACGCGTCTCGCGTCTGTTTATAACACGCATTCCCCAGGCATGCAGAACACACCGTCGATCACAGTCACGAAAATAGCACGTTTCAATACAGTCTGGAGTTTATTATGTTCCGTTAATCGCGTACAGAACGGCGTAAAGCCCAAATTTCATTACGCCGACTTTTACCGAAACTTCCCGGCAGGGAAAGTTGTGGATTCAAATCACAAACGATGACAAATCATGAAATCATGAAGTTTCGGTAAAAGTCGCAAAGTCGGCGTAATGGAATTTGGTCTTTACTGAACTAAACTAAACTGTACTGGCGTGGTTTGCTTTTTGACGAACTGGCCAATGACTCAATGAGCAAGAAGTAATGCATCACAGTACGCTTTGCTCGCCAACTGGTCTGTTCGTCAACAAAAAGTCCAGCTGTCGCTAGGGAAGACGCATTACAGCTTATAGCAGTTCCCGTTGCAGTACTGACCTTCCACGTCATCCAAAGTCGATGATTTTTATTTTATCTGAAAGGGCGTATGCCATTTTTATTAGTGATTAATAAAAACTTTTGCCCTATCTCACATCGTTTCTGAAATATGTCTAGTTTTCCATTAAAAACTCTCATTTTTTTACTCCCTTCTATTCAACAGCAAATGTGAAAATGTTTCCCTTGCAGTGCATCATTTAAATTGCGTTCGCAGACAGCCTCGGTAATGGGCTAACTATTTGTGTAAAAATTTTTCCGTAAGACCTACCCGTTAGTCAGGGTACATCATTCTGTGACGCACAGACGACAGACACACCGTGCTATAGACGCCAATACCGCATACATGTCCCTGTAGCGCGCCAAAAACTAAACCGTCTCAGTTCAGTTCAGTTCAGTAACGTCGCTCTGTACTTGCTTTTACGCTCGCATAATACAATCTGGATCTTGATGATATGTAGGCCTATTCTTTTTCGTAGAGCGAGCCATTAACTGTATGGTGGTGACGTTCTATAAAAGGACAACATCGGTGCGTTGTGTTACGTCGTCGTCATAATCATGCTCTACGCTTGCTCCGTACTAATGATGATTGCTTCATAACCGCATCATCATCATATCATCATCATCATCATCAACAGCAGCAGCAGCATTTCGTATAGCAAAAATAGTCACTGCCCTTATCACCGATTTAGAAATCACGAGATGACAAATGATGATGATTGACGATTGCTTCATATATTCGCAAGAACAAAGACGATCGACGAGTTCGAAGCTATCTCAAAAAAATGGCGTTTGTACGAAAAAGGTAAAATGCACGATCAAATCAGTAACACTTTACTGTTAGCTATAAGTTGATTATTATTATTTCCGCCAAGGAGGTAATGTTTTTGCCAGACTTTGTTTGTTTGTCTGTCTGTCTGTCTGTCTGTAAGCAAGATAACTCAAAAAGTTATAGACGGATCTTGCTAAAATTTTGAGGGTATGTCGGGTATGGCACAAACTACCAGTGATTCAATTTTGGGAATGATCCGAAAAGAATCCTGGATTCTGGATCACTTTGAAATTTTTCGTTACTATTGCTTTTGATGGGGCATAAAGGAAATCGCTCTGCAAAACCGAAGATGGTGCTGCCACCTAGCGAACAACATTGCCCTGGCAGAGGTGTGCGGGCTCTGACTGCTTTCCAGTAATAATTATGATTTGCACATCACAAGAACTAAAGCAAGAACTTTTGACTTAAAGGCTGAGTCATCGCGGTCATGTCATCGATAACTTTTTTTCGCGGCTGTGATTTCCATACGTGTCATGCGCTAAATTTACCAAAGTGATGAGGACACGTAATTTGAACTCATTACTGGTACCACTATCACTTTCAGCGAACAATAGAACCTAAAGTTTTCAGTTTCACTTGTGTGTCTGTTACTGGCGGCTGAAGCCATTCTAAAGTGGGGGCCATCATGCCGAGGGACTGCGCCACTTTTAGAATTAACGCAGAACTAGCTAAGACATTTTGCGAAATATCCTGTTTTACGCGTGCTGTTTTCGTGAAAACTGAATGTTTGTTGTTTTGCTATTTTCAAGCATTCCAAGGCGGGGAGCCTCTACTACTGGCAGCTACAAGTTCGAAGTAAACTCTCCTAGTGTTTTCCAGTTTGCTTTATTAAGTTTATAGTTCCAAAATTTATGTAATATGTATTATATTATAACTGCAGAGAGCTTCGGTTGACTGTGTTGTCTGCGGCTTCCAAAGCTCGCCAACACTCGATCCACCAGAATAAAAGTCAACGTAAAAGGTCAACTTACAGTGTCAAAAAATAAACAATAGAAGTCAACGTAAAAACATCGAGCGACCGGAAACCGACGACGAGCAGAGCACGTCATCGGTATTTCCGGTCCCGGCCGCCATGTTGGACGGTGGCGCCGTCTGCCGAGTCGCACAAGAACAACGGTCATTAGTTGATAACCACACCTCCCGTGACCATACTAGATCGATCCCGGCGTCTTCGGTTGTCATGTCAACGCCTCGGCCAATCGGAGGACAGGACGACCGATCTTGTTACGTAGACATTGTCCCGTTGACGAATGCGTCAAAGTCTGCGATGACGTCATCAGAACGTGTGAACCCAACCAGTGCTCAGCACAAATTGATGACGCCGCAGCACACTGAAATACCTGTACGGTGGTAAATTTGCCGTGTGTGTTAAGACTACTTAAACGTGAAAAACTATGTCGTTAAGCAAAAAAATTATCGTGCGATTCCTTGGAAAAGTAATCTTAGAAACGAAGCTGGGGCAACAAAATCGGGATGTGCGAAACATTAAATTATATCCACTTTTCATTTTTTGAAATAGTGAGGCCGCCCTGAACTGTAGTTTTATCATTTCGATCCATCCAGGATCACTACTGCGCGTGTCGTGTAGGCTAATTACTTTTATGAGATTGCATGTGGGCCACATTAAGTTGCCAGGAGCGGAATTTCAACTCCCTAAATTGTCTCGCCAGTCGGACTTGCGGCGACGGACGGCCTCACGTTGGGCTTTGCTCCAAATTTCTATAGTTAGTATTATATACTGTCCGGGGTAGCGATGACAGTATTGTTTTCAGTATTGTTGCTATGTTTGTGTATTTTTGTTTTTTTACTTTGTTAGCTTTATACTCGTAAACCGCTGCACTAAGTTTGATAAATTTTTGCACGTACGTACATGTACTTCGTCGACCACAAGAATTATATTAAATTCTAAGGTGATCATATTATTCAGCAGCACATTGACACACAGTCAGTGTGATGCGGGCAATATCGCCTTTTGTAATTTTTGCTGTTTTCGATGTGCAAGTCCTTAAATGTTGCCGTTAACAAGTGTATATACTGATGTTTTGTACATTTATTTTCAACGTAAACAGTGTGACGTCAACAATAGCGTAATAACACAGTAAATAGGGCCTATATCCCCGTCAAACGTTGCGCTGTGACTAGTGCTCATTTGCATAATCGCGGCGACCAATCGTCTGTATTGAATACACGAGGCGATCGTCGTCGTCGCGACCGATCGCCGCGACGATCGCCTCGTGTATTCAGTACATTTAAAAGACATCATAGCTACCAGCTATAGCTATACTACCAAAAATATCACAATATTCACAGTTATTAGTTTTTACTCCCTTTTCTCCCCCTTGGGACGTTTTTCCAAGGCCACGAGTTTCGACACCGTATTCAATTTCGGCAACTCCTCTTCTAATCATGTTTTTTACATTCAGGTCTACGGTAACAAAAACATCCACAAATACTGCTGACGTCACCCAAATTTGACCATCATCGTTGTATAGGAAAGGGTTAGAACTTAACTCGAGCCTATGCAAACGTTTTCGGCAGAACTCATCTGCGCTTGACCCTGTCTTCGTGAGAACTATCGTCACGTGATGCACATCCTTATTGTTCTGCATGCAGTAGAAATCTGCGAAATACATGCTTGGTGTTAGTCTCAAAATCTCCTCGACACGAACAAGTACGCGCGTGTCTCCGAATGGCGAATATGAAAACGGCTGACCAAACCTATTCACGTTCGCGCAGAAAAACAGTCCGAAAATTTCGCCGTTAATCGGCGAGCGTGAATCGCCGCTGGCATCTTTTAGATAGATTTCCATAATGCCGCCACGCTGAGCGAACATCGTATCGAAGTACTTCTGCGGTTTATTTCTGTAGAGATATTGACACACGGCGACATCGTACTGGGACGGTCGTTCGTTGTACAACTCAGCAGTTTGTTCCAGTCGAAACACGTCGCGTTCCGACAACACTACACAACAATGTCAATCCAGTGCCGACTTATTATGTAGACGTGACTCGAGTTAGTAGTGACGAGTGTCATATCTGTTTAGTTTCCTACGCTCGTAAGTTAGAAAGAAATACAAGAAGCCCGGCTGGCGCTAGGAGTAGCCGACTACCTGTCTTCGTACGAAGGCCAGCAAATGTGAACGTAGTTTCTAACTTTCTCACTCACTTGCAAGAATTGCGACATGAATCAAACTACGTGTCATGCACATGTGGGGGTCAAAACTCTTATTTTGCAAGAAAATTATGTCAGTATGGGGTCGTAAATTGTACCATTCGATAGAGCGCTATGGTGGGTAAGTAGGCTGTCCATAGTAAACATGCTGCTATCTGAAGCGGTTCGGTCGCAATTCGCTATCTACATGTAGTCAGTGGCTTCTATCCCTATACATGGTGGGCGCAGCTTGCGCCCAGTGAAAAATAGGGGGGTAAGTTTTGATACGGTTGTAGATCAAAGCTTTCCCCTATTTTTCACCGGGAAAACTACACCCTTAACGAAACTACCCCCCTATTTTTTATTCCCCCCTATTTTTTAATCTGTACCTTTAACAAAACTTCCCCCTATTTTTTACTTCCCCTTATTTTTTCACTGGCAATTTACACCCTTAACAAAACTTCCTCCCCTTTATTTTTACTTTCTCCCTATTTTCCATTTTTCTCTTAACAAAACTTTCTCCTTAAGGGGGAAAGAAGCCCAAAATGGAGGGGGAAACTTGAGTCAGAAATTGGGGGAACCTCAGCCCACAACTGGGAAGGGGAAAGTTGCGCCCGATTTTGATTTCAGATTTGGGGAGATAGAAGCCACTGCATGTAGTTGGGGTGCAGTCAGTACCCCCTTTTAAAGAAATGGATGGTCGTAGTGCTCTAAATTGGTATCGCGGGGTAGCGATCGAGCACCCGAATTTGCTTAATCTACAGGCGGTTTTCCTATACGACATAACGTTTAGCCACAATACGGGACAGACAGACGACAGACACAACATCGTGCCATAAGCGCGACTGGTGGGCTAAAACCACAAGTGACTGTAATTAACACTGATGCACTTTTACTTAGATGCCTATACAGGGTGCGGTAAAAAGTATCCACCTAAAATTTTTCGCTGTTTTTTAATATGAAATTTTAGATATTTATATCTTGAATTGTTCTACGGCTAAACTGCAAGTAAAATTTGATTCCATTGAAAAATGACGAAGTTATAGACTTTTTAACATGACCGCCTACCGATTTTTTAACGTTAAAATGTTCAAGCTACAACACCAGTTCAATAACATCGTTGAAGCAAGTCAAACAACACAGTTAACTAATGATCAGATGCCAAATTACCGCTGTCACTGTTAATGTTCAAAGTGTCCACCGACAGCTCCAAGCTCTAACACAAGCCTTCAGTCGCTTAACTTGAGAAGTCTTTCATAGCCTTGTCGATCGGCTCTTGTGGTAGGTTGTCCCAGATAACCTGAAGCGATTCCTTGAGTTCCGCGACTGTTTTTGGCTTTGTTTTAAGCCTGTAGTAAGCTCCAACATTGCACACAACACGTGATAGTCCACCGAGTTTGCATTCGGCGAATTTAGAGGCCATTGGTCTTTTCTGATGAAATCTGGACAGTTGGACCGCAGTCGGTTTCCTGCGCTGCGTGCTGTGCATGCTGGTGCGCTATCCTGCTGGAAGATAAACCCGGTGGGTAGCCGGTGATTGCTTTTAAAAGAACGATAACTTAGTGATAATTTATAAACAAAATAAATTACTGTTTGTAAAAGCATCACTATTACGTCATCGGCAGTAACGTGGTAACCGGTTTTTAAAAATTAAATAGCATTTTAGATTAAACATTTTTAATGCTAAAACATCGGTAGGCGGTCATGTTCACAAATCTATAATTTTGTCGTTTTTGAACATATATAATTTGAATCATATTTCACTTGGCAATTAGATGTGAAACACTTCCGTAAATAAACCTGTAAAATTTCAAATTAAAACTTTGAACGTTTGCTGAGAAAACGGCGAAAAACTTTAAGGGGCTACTTTTTGCCGCACCCTGTACACGAGCATAGGAGCATTTTAGGCCTATAATAAGCGACGACGTAAGACATTAAGTTTTTTTTATTAAAACTGCAACAAAAACTATTAAAAATCTATCTAAATGACTAATTTACAATTTTTTCCCCAAAATTAACGGTATTAACTATTGCGACTATATTTTGTTTTCACACCTAATGAACAGTAAATATACAAATATATAAATAGCAAAATCACAAATCTATTAAACCTTCGCCCGTTCTAAATTCGATGGACTTGTTGCAGACGACCTTGGTACGACCTTGGCTATGCTGTCGTCCATAAACTGTTACTTCGTATCGGTTGCCAGGTCGAAACCGCAGCGGCAATTCATATTTATCCACACCTAACATACAGCAAATAAAAAAGTGCTAAACTACTTACACGAAGAAACAGTACCATTTACTGTAAGCTGCAATATGGTGTTGAAAATTACTAGACCTAACGCTTCACATACAAAACTGCTATATTATACAGTGAGTCCGAAAATTTTACACCCACCAAAGTTTTTTGAACTTGAGTTTTTAAAGACAGCAATATTGTTTAAGCCATATTTCACACACATATAGTAGGTGTACAAACCTACGCCAAATTATAAAGTTTCATTTATTTTTCGAAGTTTGATGAAGTTAATGCCATATTAAGCGCGCTCACCCAGAGAATTTTCCATTTTCACTTAAAAGCCTACAGTACGGACCTCATTATAAAGTACGAATGGCCCCCAAATTCACTAAATTTTAACCCCTTGATTATTAATGTGTGGGGTGCAATGCTTCAAACTTTTACAAACTGAAATTAAAGCCGAAGACCATTCTGGAACTAAAAGGTGCGCCGCAGCAGATACGTGATGACTTGCCGCAGACTTTCGCAATATCGTCTAACTGCATGTGCTTTGGCTGGTGGTAAACATTTTGAACATCAGATATAAACTTTTTTAAAATATATATATATTTAGTCCGCCCGTAAGCGATAGCTTGCGGAGGCAGACTTATGTTTTAGCCCAGATGTTATTTTTCCGAGCACGAGATCTCCGAGATGCGTGGGCCGAGCGGCGTGAAATTTTGCACGATGGTCAGTACTAGGCCGCATTTTATAATGCCGGTCCAAAATTTTGGGGGGCACATCCCAAAAAAAATTTCAGGGGCGAAAAACATGCAAAATTTGGCCCGATTTCGGACGACTTCGAAGTTCGGCGGCGAATATCTCCGAAACGGATGAAGATATTTAAAATCGGATAGTCAATCCGTCTATCGCGATTCCTCCTGCGTTAGGCGAAACAAGTACGGTGAAGTTCGGTCCAGTGACCTTGGAGATTTAGATGTTGAATCGTACCCACCCAAAGTGCATTTTTCGGAAGACCATATTTCGGCCCCTAGGGGGTGCTGCGCCCCGAAATTTTTACACGCGCTAGAGAATGACCAAGTCTTACTAGCGTACCCCCCACCGGGGACGGGGGCCCCCTTACAACTTTTTTCAAAGGGGGGTCAAAAATTGGCTTAAAATGCAATAAATTAGCGCTTATAACTTCGGAGTTAGGAGGTGTAGCCCGACGAAACTTTGGCACTTGACGCGGTTCTAGGTTGGGGTGTTAACGCAAGTACGAAATTTGGGGGCACCGCCCCCCTTAAAATTTGGGAAGGCAAAAAACGTCCAAAATTTAGTACGTTTTACGACAACTTTCGAGTTTGACCGCAAATATCTCTAAACTGGATAAAGATATCGACATAATCTAAACGGCGTTATTAAATACGGTTAATTCCGCGTTGAACAAAAAAATTTTTGTGAAATTTCGTCCACTACGAACCAAGTTATAGGCGCTAATGTTGACCTACCCTAAGTCGCATTTTTCGGAAAACAATATTTCGGCCCCTAGGGGATGCTGCGCCCCCAAATTTTTACACGCGCTAGAGAATGACCAAGTCTTACTAACGCACCCCCCATCGGGGACGGCGGTCCCCCTTACAACTTTTTTTCAAAGGGGGGTCAAAAATTGGCTCAAAATGTAATAAATTAGCGCTTATAACTTCGGAGTTAGGGGGTGTAGCCCGACGAAACTTTGGCATTTGACGCGGCTCTGGGTTGGGGTATTAACGCAAGTACAGATTTTGGGGGCACCACCCCCCCTTAAAATTTAGCAGGGCAAAAAACGTTCAAAAATCGGTGCGATTTACGACAACTTTTGAGTTTGAGCGCAAATATCTCTGGAACCGATGAAGATAACGACATAATCTAAACGGCGTTGACGAGAAGGATCCTTTCGGCGTTGAACAAAAAAAAACTTTGTGAAATTCTGTCCACTACGAACAAAGTTATAAGCGCTAATGTTGACCTACCCTTAGTCGACAAAGCGCGTTCGGCGTATACCAATGCATTTG
>Ga0209671_1003835_pt1 | contig 14647 bp, 8 predicted proteins | sample WorMetHERISLAND2_2_FD_187401 | JGI IMG/M metagenome (GOLD analysis project Ga0209671, IMG submission 187401) | Marine gutless worms symbiont microbial communities from Max Planck institute for Marine Microbiology, Germany - Olavius geniculatus... | ecosystem: Host-associated > Annelida >... | reverse complement strand
CTATACAACTTTTATGGGCCTACGATGACGATTAGGGGTCGTTTATAGGTGAAATTTTTATACAGGAGCGTTTTTGGCCGAAAATTTCCAAGTCCGTTTTTAGGCCAAATTTTTGACTTTGGGGGGATTTTTCAGGGGTTAGATATTAACTTCGAATTTTTTACCCCTACAAAGGCACACGCTTGCGTGAGACCGCGTCGTTTGAGCCATCGTGCTTGAAAATCCGCCGACCGGTCTGAACTGTAGGTCGGTCAACAAAATTTTCGTTATATTTCACCCATTTGCCGAGAAGCCCCCAATGGACAGATTTGCACGAAATTTTGCACAGGGGGGTCGTCTCGGGGACGTAATCACCTGTTTCAAATTTTGTGTTGATCGGTTGAGGGGTTTCGGATCTGCGTGGGGTCAAATTTTGCCATTCTTCATTGACTTAGCCGGTCGCCATTAACACAGGGCTGTGCTACGGCACGCCTGTGATTATGCACGTTTAGGAAAATGGATAAAATGTACATGTTAATTTTGGTGTCCATGGACCTTTAAAAAGTTAATGCTGTTATTCTGAAAATATAATAAGCGTTTGTAAACATTTATTACAACTATGTGTGTGCGAAGGTCGAGCTAACGGGTAACAACATCTACGAGTATCTACACCCTTCAGATCACGACCAGCTTGCTGCGCTACTCCATCAACCTACCTACTCCTGTCACCCTCTGCTACTGCACGGTCTGTTATTGACTGTTATGGTTAATGGTTGAATCGTATAGCTTTACATAGGAAACCTATCCTAGAAGTACGAAGCGTCACCTGCCATATGGAATCATAGTGTTACCTGCCATCCGATTCAGCTGAGCGAGCTTCGCCATAACCCGATTTACCTACCCTGGAAGGATGTAAGGTTGAATTGACTATCGTGTTGGCTAGTATACCGAGACACCAGTCACCCATTCAGGTACTGACCACCTGATAGCGAAAGTCGAACCCACGACCTTTCGATCACAAGTCCGACATCCTACCGTTACGCCACCAAGCCAATGTTGTGCTGCTCGTGTTCAGATTATGATGTGGAAACTTCGTTCTTCATTCGACTCAAATGCGTCCTGGCAAAACGTAACGCCGGCCTCACGACCGCAGGCTACAAGGTTAGTTACCGTTCCGGGCCGGCTTATTTGCTGACGTTGCTTTTGTTTTATTTTTTCAGCGCGAGATCTTTGGGAAACTTTGCTACATAACGGAAAGTAGGTTTTAGGTCCCAATATTAAGGGGCCTTTCTCTTAAAAAAATAGGGGGCCAAACATGCAAAATTGGGAGCGATTTCGGAAAACTTTAGACTTTGACCGCAATATTTCCGGAATGTAGAAATGCCGTGTGTAACAAGGTAAGAGTATAATTCAGTGCGGATCACGTACGTTGTAGGTGATACACTGCAGCGGATACATCAAGGTGCGCTGCCAGTATGCCGTGACGTCTAGCATGATGACGCAATGCCACGTCCTACAGCACTGCTACCACAACGTCGGCGTCGTCGCCATTGGCAACTCGTTGCCTAGCAACACGGGCGGCATCACCGAGATGCGTCTCTACAGCAACATGTTCATGTTTCGCGCTAGCCTCGACCTTAAGCTGATTTTCGTCGATGCCAGGTTCGTCCATGCAATGATCTCTCTCTACCATCGTTCTACCCCATCTACACGATGAAACTGGCTCGTAAAGCCAGCTCGTCGAACACACATCAAGCACTCATCAAGCAATTGTCAAGCTGTGTTCAAGTCTATAAAATGGCAAAAGCATAGCTCGTCGAGCATTTATCAATTACGTTGGCTATCAAGCACACATCAAGCACACATCGAGCTGGCTCGATGAGTGCGTAATCAGTGCTTGATGAAAGTTTGCAATATCGAACATGCTGAATGTTTTCATTCATCGAGCTGGCTCAAGCAATCTCGTTGAGCACTCGACAACTGCTTAACGAGCCAGCTTGTCAAGCCAGTTTCGTCGTGTAAACGGGACCTAACGCACTGCCACAGGCCCGTTCACACTATCATAAACCTTCGTACTCCATCACAAAAATAAACAAAATGCTTTTGAGTTTTCTGTCGCTCCGTGGTTGTCTTGTTTGTTAAAGTGGTTTAAGTACAATGCAGTTCAGTATTTGTATAATACCAAAGTAGTCAGACCACTACGAACTTACAATACAATACAATAGAATAGAATGTGGGGTTAAAAATCCAACAAATACTAAAATAAAATACAGGCTGTAATAAAATAAGTGTAATAAAATAAATAAATTAATAATGCTAATAAATGTCTTTAAAAGCATCCTCGATAAAAAGTTTTTATTATCTGTTTTAACATGCAACGTTAGATCATGCCGCCTTTGCCTCAAGTTGTAGTCATAGTGAGATTTTGTTGCTATGACAACCAAATCCCTTAGCAACAAGCTTAGTGTGTCTATAACACAGATAACAAATGTCTAAATGCGTTAAATACCACGGCTATAATAAGCTTTTCATACATTACTAAGTACAAGGAATCCAACGGTGTATTTTTCACATAGCAACGGTTATTATGAAGGAAAATTCTGCATAGCAACGGCCTATTCAGCAAAGATATAAGCATGAGACCTGAAACAAACCTTAGTTACCACAATGGGCAATGTGGTTACCTAGTAACAAAGTTTTTATAACATAATGTCACTTTTTAACTAACCTTATTGAGCCAAAATGTTACAAAAATGTTTAGCACAGTGCAAAATGTCCTTAAAATGATGCCATATAAAACTTGATTTTAAAACGACTTCACTTTATGCACACTTTTACTTTGATCTGGTGTCATTATACTGGCACAGACTAGTTTCACAATTTCTGAGTATGGGGTGGCTTTCTATTGTTATAATACTTATAGCCTTTAGCAACAAATAATAAAAATCACAGAAGTAATAAATGAATAAATAATCAAAATTTGCCACCAGTTCTACATTATCAATTGCAAATAACCAGATTTTGGTAAGTTCTGCATAGCAACGACTGCCAAGGATGCATATTAAACATAGCAACATTCTATTCAGTAGATTTACACAGGCCAAATATTATAATCAAAACTTTCTTGCCACTCAACGCCACTCTATTAGTCATATTTTTATTTTGATAACCGTTGCTGTGGCCAAATAGACTATCACTGCTACAAGGTTTGCAATGTTGTGTGTGTATCTAATGTCTTATTGACTGGAATAAGGCCTATTACTAAAAAAAACAAAAAAAACATGCAAAAACTGTACTATCTACATTATCAACTGCAAAATGCAAATAGGGTAATTTCTGCGTTGCAACGGCTGCTAAGGACGCAGGTTAAACATAGCAACACCATATTCAGCAGATACAAGGGCACAATACTACAGTCAACCAGTGTAGAATACATATAGCTAATATTTTATTCAGTGGAATATCACAAAAAAACACAAACATAGCAAACCGTGTAACAAGGATAGTCTGGTGGCTATAGCAACAGTTGTCAGAATAAAAATATGACCACTAAAGTGATTTTATGTGGTAGCGATGGTTTGATTACAATGTTTTGCCTCTGTGTCTACTGAACATGATGTTGCTATATTCAATCTTTGTCTTTGGCAGCAGTTGCTATGCAAAAATTATCAAAATCTGATTATTTGCAGTTGCTAATGTGGAATTAGCTGCAAATTCTGACCACTCATTTATTACTTTAGTTATTTTTATAAGACTGGGTTGCTAAATGCTATAAGTATCATAGCAACAGGAAACCACTAGGGCTGTGCGGGAATACCCGAACCTGCGGGTTACCTGTATTCGTACCCATGTGTACTGGCGTACAATTTACAGATACGGGTCGGTTACGGGTATACGGCAGTACGGGTTAGGCAAAATACGGGTATACCCATAAATCAATAATAGGGGACCTCATAATGAACCAGCTCAAAACGGTATGTGTAATTCACACTGATTGGGTACATCTGCCGACGTCGCTGACGTGCTCGCTGGCTGACATGTGGTTAGTTATGGTTACTCCGACCATTTTCAATGACATCCATAGGCGGATTTAGCGGGCCAATAAAGCCATGCCCCCAATATGCCACAAGTCGCTTTTTGTTTTGTTTTGCCAATTTATTGCATTATAAATTTGTGCAGTAAAAACTAGCAAAATTTATACCCGCTGCTACATGCATTTTTAGGGTTTTTCATGCCCCAACTGGTCAGATAGTTTAAAAGTCCACTCTTTTCTCAGCCTTTAGCCTCAAGTTACATTTATGTACATACCAGAAATGCTGAGGTTGAGAACTCTGAACAGTGGGCTACAGCCAACAATCTGACTTTAAACCAAATAAAATCGGTCAAAATTATTTTCACAGAAAAACATCGTGGTCGAGTCAGTCACCCACCAGCACTACCAGGCATCCGCAGGGTCACGACATTGAAGATGCTAGAAGTCACATTGACTAACCACATGTCAGCCAGCGAGCTTGGTGCTATGGTTCATTCCTCTCAACCCTAATTTCTGGATATACGCGGCACAAAAAAATGACTAATAAACAGTAACGCTCTTTATGCAAGTCAGTCTCCGTGGCAGTCCACGAATGCATGCTTGACTACGGACAACATATAACGTGATCAGCTACGACATTCGCTCATCCAGACCCCAGCTGGTTTTTTGTCGGATGAAAGGATTGGCAAAGGGAAAGAGAGAAAAAGAGAGGGAGGGGAATGGGGAAAGGTTGGTGTGACTTGGGTGGTTGTTTTCTGGTGCTGATGGGCATTGGTGACCCTGCATGCAGAGTGTAGACTGTCGAGTAGTTGGTGTGCATGCGTAGAGTACGGGTACCCGTACCCGCGGGTATGAGTACGGGTACAGCGGCACGGATACGGGTCGGGTACAGGTAACGTGCAAAACAGGTCAGGTTGGGCAGCCGAAATTGCCGTACCCGCACAGCCCTAGAAGCCACCCCATACCAGGAAATTGTGAAACTATTCTTTGTCAACATAATGACACCAGATCAAAGTAAAACATGTAAATAATGCCAATAGCTCGACCGTTGCTTAAGTACGATCGGCTAAAAACGCGCATTACTACACTATGTCTGCAAGCCGCATCACAGACTCGACTCCGATCACGCTAAGTGTAGATGACTTGCAGCGCATCATCACTCATGCCGTGGCACCGCAAGGTTCTTACAGCATGAATTGACTGAGCACACCTGCTGATAATGTCACTGACGTGCTCGCTGGCTGACATGTGGTTAGTCAATGTGACTTCTAGCATCTTCAATGTCGTGACCCTGCGGATGCCTGGTAGTGCTGGTGGGTGACTGACTCGACTACGATGTTTTTCTGTGAAAATAATTTTGACCGATTTTATTTGGTTTAAAGTCAGATTGTTGGCTGTAGCCCACTGTTCAGGGTTCTCAACCTCAGCATTTCTGGTATGTAAATAAATGTAAGTAAATACATTGATGCAAAAAAACGCTTACCGCCAAAGCAATGTTGATTTATACGGTTTTTGCACGACGTCTTGTTTTGTCTGTGCATACTTCTATGGCAACGTATGGATAGTTAGACGCGGATAAGTTGGTCGGGTTGCTGCGACGACTTGGGGTTATGTTAAATTGCTTTCTGGCGCTGAGGGGGGATATGAACACCCTTTAGCAAGTTTCCGGACTGGTGTGCCAGTTAGCTATTCTTATGCCTACTTAAAGACGTGTAGTAGGCCTAATGTTTGCAGTTTGCGTGTATTTCAGGATAACTCAGTTGACTGGTTATGAACCGCAAGAGCTGATAGAGAAGACGCTCTACCATTTCATCCACGCCAACGACGTGCTTTACATGCGACGCGCACACCAAACACGTACGATACTACATACCTATTGTAAAGGCGCGTACAGAGCGACGTAACTGTACTGAGCTGAACTTAACTGACACGGTTTAGCCTAGTTTCTGACGAAATGACCCATGATGCACAAGTGATGCATAACAGTAAGCACCGTTTAACAGCGTCGGTGACTTACGTGACTACGCTCACTTGCGCTTCAGTCAGTGACCAGTTGCCAGTGGGCTCGCCCTGCTTGCCCATTGTTCAGTTTGTCAAAAACTAAAGCATGTCAGTTCAGTTTGGTTTAGTTACGTCCCTCTGTACGCGTTCTAGCTAAATAGTCTGTTGTAAATGGAGCCTCAAATGTATCGGAGTTACAATCTTGACTTTTAGGGATCACGCGAAGTCATTGTTTACTTGATTATTGAATCTGGCGAACCAGAATATTGAATACCCGACGCTAGAACCAAAGCAAAAGTGGATCGGATGATCGGTTGCTGAGATGTGGCCATTTGAAGTTCTTCCAGGAAGGCTCTTCCAAAAAGGCAAGTCGGTCGTCGGTGGGTCGTCAGTATTCATTACACTAATGTTGTCATATACATGTACTCTTCTTCGCTATGTTACAAATCGTAGCTGCACGGAGTAAAAATCAAGCAAACTAACGCACAAAACGAAAGCCTAGCTGTCGCTAGGAAAAACGCGCAACAGTCTTTAGAGTCCCTGTTGCAGTATTGACCTCCAAGGTCATCCAAGGTCGATAATTATAATCTCATCTGAAAGGGCGTATGCGATTACCTATTAGTGATCAATAGCAACCTAGGCCCTATCTCACACCGCTTAGCCACGATGCATCTGTGACAGACGACAGACAAACAGACGGCAGACGACAATGGGACCATAGACGCCTGCAGCATAGCTGTAGCGCATCAAAAAAGCAGTATCTGACGTAACAGTAGTAGTAGTTGCGTCCGTGCAGTGCTGACGAGCAGCCAGGTGACAACGAGGTACTACCGGCTGCTAGTGAAGCACGGCGGCTGGCTGTGGCTGCAGAGCTATGCTACGATCGTACACAACAACCGGTCGTCACGCCCGCACTGCGTCGTCGCTGTCAGCTACGTCATTAGGTCTGTCAGTTAGGGGCTGCCTACATTGTATACACGGTGTTTCATAAAAGGCACCCTTTTTGTTTCTTTTATAATTCAGTCGAATGGTGATCAATTTGCATGAAATGTTTACCAGATGTTGGTTGCCACAGCCAGCCAGGTTGGTGGCATGGCGTAGTTGGTAACGCGTCTCTATTTATGAGACGAAGTTACTCTACGCCGTGCCCGGTTAGTACTTAGATGGGTGACTGTCTACAGTACGGAGCCAGCCGACTAGGTCGACTCAGCCTTCTACCCTCCGTAGGATGGTAAAATGAGTACTGGCGGTGGTCAAGGCCATCGCTAGAGAAGAAACGGCGAGTTCTGCGCAACAGTAGGCCCTGTGGCCAGGACTGCAAGTATCTGATCCAGTCGGTTAACCCGGCCGACTTGGGCTGTATGCTAGCTTAATTGGGCTTCGCCCTCGCCGGCTCAAAGTGCCGTCAAGGGGATGAGCTCCCTCGCAATGGACCTCGCTGTCTATGCGGAATCTTCTTCTTCTTCTTCTTCGTTTACCAGATGTAGCTGGAGAAATACTAAATCAAAATATTTTAAGAAAATGTGGCCGTTATTAAAATATTCTTTGTTAGTCATGATGTAATGCTGACGTCATAATGTGTCGTGAGTACAAACTGACTTGTCTCAACGGGTTCTGTCAGTTGCTACTCTGCTTCTGGATATATTTATGTATATACATATCCACGGCAAGCCTGGATATTTGACTTATCCGCTGCCTTCGATACCGTGAATCACAACGTTCTTTTGCAGCGACTACGGATAGACCTAAGCTACGGTATTGATGGCATGACATGGATGTGGTTTCGCTCATACCTGTCTGATCGCTTCCAGTACGTCAGAGTCAGAACCGACTTATCACCGGCATCATTGATGAGATATGGTGTTCCGCAGGGATCTGTTCTTGGTCCATTATTATTTCTGTTGTACACAGCTGATCTTGTTAAGCTGGTCCAGTCCTATGGTCTTTCTATGCTGATGACATTGAAATATACGGCTTCTGTTCGCCGTCATCAGTCGACCAGCTGCAGATGCGCAGGTCAGCCTGTGTTGACGCTGTTGCCAACTAAATGTCATCAAATCGACTGCAGCTTAATGCCATCAAGACAAGAGTTCTTACGATGCACATCAGCTCGGCGACAAAGTCAACTCTCTGCTTCACCATTCTGAGTGTGCAGCGATCACGTGCCACCGTCTACAGCCGTTCAGGACTTGGGCATTTATCTGGACTCTGACGTCAGCATGCGTTCACAAGTCTCACAAACTGTCTCGGCGTGATTCGGCGTTCTGAGGCAGTTACGTAGCATTCGTCGTTCGCTGTCTCACTCGGTCTTTTAGTCTCTAGTTGCGGCGTTGGTGCCGACGAAGCTCGACTTCGGAAATGCTATACTGGCCGGCATACCGTCGTTCCAACTAAATCGTCTCCAGGCGGTCATGAATGCAGCGGCTCGACTCGTCTACCAGTCTAGTAGATATGACCACATCACACCGTTGCTTTACCGCCTGCAATGGCTTCGTGCGTCGGAGCGAATAATGTACAAACTGGCCGTGCTGGTCTACCGGTGTGTTCATGGACTTGCGCCCGCCTACTTGGCTGACGCTCTACAGCCTGTCGCTGAACTTCCTGGTCGACAACGCCTGCGCTCGTCATCGACCTCAGCACTGGCTGTACCACTGACACGTCTGTCCACGATCAGAGACCGTGCGTTCCCTCTCGCTGCAGCAAAAACATGGAACAATCTGCCACCAGAAGTGACATCTTCAAAGTCCTTGCAAACATTTAAGACTAAACTTAATACTCATTTGTTCCGGTCCTCATTTACACTACTGACTGAAAAGTGACTGCTGTGCCATAGGCATTTTTCACGATATATATTGTATTGTGTCGTATTGAATAAGTAGGCATAAGCAATATTGTTGTATTTCCCGAAAACAGAATTTTGCCTTTGTGGTTTTGTGGGAATTTTTTGTTTTATCGCGCATGTATATCAACCGGTGAGCAGTGTTTGAATTGCCGGGGGGACGGGGTTGGGGGCTTGAATCCAGCTAACTGTTTGCTCAACCCCCTCAACACACTGTAATTATGCACGGGAGGTCAGCTGTATACTATAGTATTATTATGCTTAAAATTGACATCACAATTTTTGTCGGACTCCGACAGTCAAAAAAATTCAACCCCCAGCTATCTTTTGCTATTCAAACACTGCCGGTGAGCGAAATAACTTAATCATGCAGCGGTGTGTGCCTGTCTGTCAGCGAGCGTCAAGCCAGTTCGCTACAGCTGCAGCTGGAGCAGACGACCACATCATTGTCATCAACATCACATACGAACAGTAGCAGCAGCAGAGACAGGTCTACAGGGCAGCAAACAGCAAGATCGCAGCAACAGTCGCTTAGCGGCGGCAAACTGCATCGTCACGAAAGGCCACGCCCATCGCCGTACTATCAGTCACGTGACCGCCGCGCTCACGTCTTCGAACCCTCAGCCTACTACTACTGCTACCAAGTGCGAAGCTGTAATAAACAAGCTTGCCAGATTTTTGGAAGTCATTTGCCCAACGCTTTCATATGTATACCAGTGGAAAAGTGATTAAAATTAATTTAAAAGTAGCAAGCAAAGCGCCAACCTGACAAAGCCAATTTTTATCGCATCAGTGGCTGCATAAGTAGCCAAAATGGCACTTTTTCGTCCAACCTCCCAACCATGGCAATAAAGGTTGTAATAACGAAAGCGTGTTGAACGTTCTGGAGTATAATTTTAATCAATAATCCAACGGTTGTGACGCAATTTAGCCGAAACAGTTTCGTAACCTCACTTTTCCACCAGTACCACTCCTGTGATTAGCATAGAAACAACATAAATAGGAGGGTAGAACTCCCACGCTATCCCAGTACTAGTGCTTTCACTCGATGGTGACCGAACCGTCTGGTTACTACGCAATTATTATCTGTCCCATTGCTGTTGGGACAGATTATGAAATCACTTTGTGTCACACTGTCTTTCTGTCTGCATGCACTCTCGCGGCCGCAATTTTGATTCGATTTTGATGAAATATTGCAGAGTGATTCGCGGCCCAAAAAATAAAATCAGATTTGTGTGGGGTGCAAATTCGACAACCCCTTCCTTTTTTCTCCAATTTTGTTTTGCCCCCGTAATGCATTTTAATAGGAAGGTTCTTATACCACAGTTAAACCACATGTATGCCTATAGTGGCGGTTAATAGCTCAAAAACGTGTAAAACGTGTCACAGGTGCCGCTATAGGCACAAGAAAAATAATTTGATTGTCTAATTTGAGCCTTTTGCCACAAAATAATGATTACCGGTACTGCTTTTTCAATGGCCTGTCACTTAAGCTATCCAAATTTTGCATAAACGATTAACGTTTTGCAATACAATACGAGGACGATGTTGCCTTTCTCGCAGAAATGCTGGACTTCTTGGTGGCAGGACTGCTGGTATTGCAGGAGAAGGCAGCACCTGTAGGACTACAGATAAACTGGATAAAAACAAAGAGTTAGCAGATCGGGGTCCCACGTCTGACTTAATCGACTATTCAGGTAGCAACAGAGAATGTTGAGTTGGTGAATGACTTTGTTTACCTCAATTCGCTGATATCTCACGGAGGAAAAAGTGAGGCCGAGATACTTCAACGTATCGGGATTGCAAGGAACTGCTTCTCACTCCTTGACAAGAATATCTGGAACTCTCACATATACATACAGACACTAAGGTGCGCCTCTACAGGATATATTCTACCAGTTCTGCTCTATGAGTGTGAGACATGGACCATCACCAGGGCTATAAGTAAGCGTCTTGATGCATTTGATACTTGGTGCCTATGGAAAATTCTCCGGATACCATATACCAGGCACATTACAAACGAGACAGCTCGAGACGTTACTGCCTGTGGCCCTGTACACCAGTCTTTGAAAGTGGTCAGGTTCCGCCGTCTTAGATTCTTTGGCCAACCTAGCTCGTACAGCCCCAGCAGAAGATCACCACCGCATCGTAGCCGCCGTGCTCCGTCCACCCGCTGACTGAAGAAGACCCGCTGGACGTCCAAGAACAACTTGGCTCAGAACGGTTAATGAAGACGTCCAGCCCCAAAACTTTGGAAATCACACTGCCTGGAGGAAGGCCAAGGATAGGTACATCTGGCCACAGGTCATCAGCACGGCAACGCTCTGAAAGTCGCTTCCGTGCAGATTATTTCAACACAGTCTAATAGCCACGTTAATCCGTGACGACGTTTTGCGGCTTGCTAAACTACATTTTTTTGCGAAACAACGTAACAAATATCTGTGATTTTCTGCGTTTCCAAATTTCCGAAAAATGGGCAATTTTGTGGCTTCCATTGAACGTCCAAAAAGCCAAAACATTTTTAGCTTCAGGGGGCTTCGCACCCCTGACCCCCAGCAGGGGCTCAGCCCCTGGACCCCGCTTAGGGCTCCGCCCCCAGACCCACGTTATAGGCTCGCGCTTCGTGCGCTCGCCATGCCCCCTTTGCCAACTGCTAAATACGCCACTGAATATAAATGTATAAAACATTTGCTAACAGCGACACGCAATGAATGACACTTCGAGAACAGCGATAATCATTAAAATGTGATATTATTCAACAGCACAGTTGGGCGATGTGATGCTGTTTCCGAAGTGTCGTTCATTGTGTGTCCCCCGTTAACAAGTGTTATAAAACCGACGTTTTGTACATTTATCCATTATGTAAGCTTGTAAGAACGTCAAACGCTGAAACGCACACGGCAATGGGACAGATACCTCGTTCCACAGAACGTATTTCTATTACCGGTATTATGGAACAATTTAAAAGCAAAATTAAAACTAACAGAACCCGTAATTTTCTTTGTCTTAAATGTGCTGTGGCTTTCAAACCTTTGCGATTAATTCTTGCGCTGCTACTTTTTTTAACCGACAACTCCACTGAATCTTTCAGTTTATCATGCATCACACATAGGTGTTGTTATTGCTCAGGTTCCACGGTCAGCAGCGCATAAGACTGGAATTGGATGCGTCGCTGAAGATTATAACCAGTCAGCAGCATACAACGACTGCGACCCCAGTGATGGTCAAATATCCACTCCCGACAGCTGTTGTCTGCTAGCGCCACCGCCGCCGTACAGCTATCCACTCGACGACGAGCTGGCCGGTACAGAAACGTCAAGTCTGGCGGAGACTGAGAGTCTGAGGAGCGCATGCGCAGTACAGAGTTCGGTGACTGTACTCAGCCCTTTACCTTCAGCAGAATAAAAAAATGAGTACTAGCCAGCGGTCTACGCGTTGAAGGCCTACTGTGGCTAGAGGTAGTATGCTTGCTAGTTGCACTGCCGACTCCGATCACGCGAAGTATGCGTAGGCTACAGAGTTCGGTGATCGTACGCAGCGGTGGACACGCACAACTAGCAGCTACTGGGTAAAACAGGATAGAATATCTAAACACGAAAATCACGCTCATTTCTGTACTGTGATAATATTTTTGCACCAAATTTTCTTCGTTTAGTTAACACACTTCACATGCCTGCTTAACTTCGCTACGCTTAGTTAATTTGTCGAAGGAAATGGTACAGCATCGAATTTAATGTTCACTCTTCTTTAGTCAGCGAGAAAAAACGCCGCGACTCTTTGGGCTAAGACCGTCTCGAGACCGAGACGACGAGACCGAGAGCCGCGAGTCCACGACCCTGCAAATCGGCACATTTGTTGCACAGTCGTTTGCTTAACTAATGACCAAAACTTAGTACGAAAACGAAAATTTGCGCATTTCTGACATATCGTGACATATCGTTGAAGTATTATGTTTGCTTCACGCTGTAGATGGAGACCAGCTGCGACGGCCAGCAGCAGCAGCAGCTGTTGCAAGGAGCCGAGCACTGCAGGACGGGTGAGAAGTTACGGTAGCGAAGACGACGTCGGTGAAGAGTACGTTATGGAGAATGGCGGCAACGGAGTAGCAGTCTACACCAGCGTCATAGTGGCGACACCTTCCGGCACGCACTGAGACTTCAGGGGCGTCTATCCCCTTTCAGGCGTCGTGGCTGGGGGACAAAAAGACAATTACCCCCAACTTTGGGCTGTCGGATTGTAGCCAAAATTTTGTCAAAACTTAAGGTCCTACCTTGGGTTATAGTTAAGACACAATACTCACAACTTAAGTGCCCTATAAAAATCCAACTTCCTTTCCATAAAATTTTACATCAATTTATAAAAAATAGGAAATAGGAATCCACAACGCACAAACTGTCTTTTACCTATCACATCACATATCTTCACATATACGCAACGGACATCTCCAGTGGCCGTATCCAGCACCTCCAGCCACAGCACGCGGTAGAGGCGGTACAGAGGGCGGAGGTGGGAATCTTATCGCGGAACCGCGTGTCGTGGAAACCAAAGAAGCTGTGAACGCCGAAAGCGTTGAGGAAAAGCGAAGTATTGGGGAAAACCGACAGTGAAGCAGATTGCTTCTATAGGAAACATAGGTATAGGAGACTGGGGGAAGTTCCCGCGGACGGTCGACGTAAGCACGGTTTAAACGTTAGATCGTTTAGGCCTACACAAAAAGAGAAAAATAGCTGGGGCGAGGGAGCTGAACTTACGGCTGTTGGGACTCGTTCAAAATTATCGCAACATACGCTTATAAACGTCTCCCCTCAAAAAAATTTGAACATTAAGAAACTTTTGTAAACCTTTAAACGTTTAATACACGTTGAACGTCAGGATAAAAGTGTGCTACTAATAAAAGTAAGAAACCACATTTTGTAATTACAGTCACTTATACTTTACAGGCCCAGTCAGGATAGTAACAACTTGATAAGAATGAGGGGAAAACATATTTTGAAGCACTACATTAACTTAAGTCAAATAAAAAAACACTGCCACATTATAAAGAAAAATCAACACTTACACAATGTTTCCTTCCAAAATACGTTTTTAATGTTTTTATTCTCAAATTTGTTTCCCAAAGTTTATTACACCTATGAGCCTCTGAGGCAGACCAATCAGTCATAGTAATAAGTCGTGATCACAAGAAACAAAAGCTCACAAAAGCAATAACACCGACTAGTATCCAAATCAGTGCCGGACAGTGGCGTAACTACGGGAGGCAAGCGGATGCACTGCTTCCGGGCGCCGGCTCAAAAGGGGCGCCAAAGGGATAATAGAGGGGCGCCAGATTCCAAGACTTTTATTTTTGAAACAGTGTCATACTGTTCTCAATTTCTGACAAAACCCCGCCAAGTAGACCCATGATATAGTGATCTTGGTGGATATAATGTTTTCAATTCATTCTGAGGTTCTGTCTGTCGTTCTGTGTGCACAGTGGAAGAGACGTGACGTCACAACGATATGACGTCATTAAATTGTGACATAATATTCAAAACGTTTACAGCTACGAACCTCAAATAGGGCCTACGGCATAGTTGTTCCCAGGGACAGTCCAAACATGATCCTTTAAATTTTTTCTACAAGGGGGCGTGGCCAAGATCACATGACCCTTAAATTTTTGGCGAAACGGTACAAGTGCTTACCCGCAAATTTCCGATTTCACTCACGTTAATCAATTGCCAAAGATGTCTAAAGTCCGAAAATAAAGAAATATTCTTTATTTTCGGACTTTAGACATCTTTGGCAATTGATTAACG
>Ga0209671_1003833_pt1 | contig 14649 bp, 11 predicted proteins | sample WorMetHERISLAND2_2_FD_187401 | JGI IMG/M metagenome (GOLD analysis project Ga0209671, IMG submission 187401) | Marine gutless worms symbiont microbial communities from Max Planck institute for Marine Microbiology, Germany - Olavius geniculatus... | ecosystem: Host-associated > Annelida >... | reverse complement strand
AGTGTAAGCTGCGTGCATTTAATGACTGTTTATTTACGGACATTCGGATTTTTCGGTCGGTCGTGTATTCCTCAACTGTATTATTATTTTCATAAATCGGACTCACGTACCACTGCCTCCTATATAGGAGGCAGTGCACGTACACTCGCCTCCCACTCGCCTATGACTACCGTAGCCTATCAGAAGTCAACAATGACTGATTTCTCACTGACGGTCTTCCGATTAATTTGCATGATATTGTGCTGCTACATGTTGCACTTATTTCCAAAAAAAACTATGACGATGATGATGATGCTGACGTTTGATGTTAGCGATGACGCGAGCTGATTTGGAGTCTGCGCTGAGTCGCTTTGAGGCAAAGACACGACATCAGCGTGACTTCTACAACGCTATCCGCGACCGGTTCGCGACGCTCGCCAACGAGTACGACGAGCTACAACAGCAGGCGTGCTGTCTGCGCATCTGTCTGGCGTGTGGATGCAACAAACGACTTGAACGAATCATTCGAACTACGCTTGATCGGCCTGGCAGACTTGTCGATGTCTAGTTGCTTCCGTCGCTTCAACGTTTTCTGCCTAATCTCTACTGAAGTTTGCTGCCTGCTAACACGCGAACACGCTGGATGTTATGGGGTGTTTACATAATCCAGCAAACGTCCAGCAAACGTCCAGCAATTCACGTGTGTTTTGAATACATTTGCTGGACGTTTGCTGGATCGTGTAAACACACTATTAGACTTTTAGCGACAGCCAAACTCCACCGCTTGCATTTGTTGACGATTTTTTTTCGTACAGCTATAGTTTACATTGGCCTATAACAGATCGAAGTGGGCTTGAGTGGAGTTTCGGCTTAAACTGACAAAATTTGGATACGGTCGAAGCCATGCTATTTTTTCTATAGGCAAATTCCAGTGTAGTTATAATTGGTAGAGTTTTCGGCATTTAGTGGTTGAAAAGAGAGTCGAAATTTAAATTCCGTCCAGTCTTCTTGGGGTTACACAAAGAGCTGAGGAATTCAACACCAAATTTCTGATGCTTGCGTACTAAAAGTGGGACTACTTGTATGCTGCAGACAATGTGCAACGTTTTATCACTGCAGTGCGAAGACAGAGCAGCAGCATGGACAGGACCATCGGTCAGGGTCTGTACTAAGTTTTTGATGTCGTGATGTCATCATGTCAAATGTGATTCAACAATGTTGTAATTTTATGGTCATATAAGCGTATCTACGCAGGCTAACAGTGTTCATGTGCTCTTTGTTAACTGTATGCTTATTCGTTTTTATCTGCTTTTCTTCGTACGGTACCAGTTTTGTAGTTTGTTGTTAGCATTAGATAAGAAAAATGGCAGTCTTTCATATTATCATGCGTATATTGTTGTTGTATTTATGTTAACCATAGATGTGATAAACGTTTAGACTACAACGTTTACAAAAAATCTTTGTAAACGCGCTTATTATTTTGTCATCGATTATTTCAATAAAAATCACATAAGCGAAACGAAGCAAAATTATGACAGCGACGAAGATAATTAGTGGATAGGACAACTCAACTTAGTTTTCGCGTAGCTATAAGATTAAAGTGAGTGAATCCTGAACACTTTTGTAAAACGGTTGTCACAGAACTGGAGCAAGACACTCTTGACAATGAAAAAAACTTTTATTGGAATTTGGAATTATCCAAACAATAGGCCTAATATTCAAAATTACGATCTGTGTACGTTTACTTTTAGCTTACAAACGTTTACAATCTTTTTCCTAATAAACGCGTTTATTAATGTTTATTATAATTTTTTGGACGTTTATCACATCTATGATGTTAACGTGCAATATGTAAACGTGCACTGCAATATAGCTTAACAGATTGAAACTTTTGCGTCGTGCAGCTTAGTTGTAAATAAGTTTTGTCATATAAAATAAAATAAAAACAAAAAAGCAATAAATTGTTATTTGAATTTTGTTGTTGTTGCATGGGCTGTGAACGTTGGTCAGCATTTTCAAAAAATATATTGCACATATTATGCGTTATATTTTGCACCTGGCCACGATCCGAAAATTTGCTGAATGTTTTGAAACATTCTGCGTGGGTGTTCTTTGATGTAAAAAACACGGAAAACATAAGCAAAATATTTTCAAAAAATGTTTTTTACGCGCGACAGCATGTAAAACGCGTCTTAGCTATCGACGAGGCGTCCGTCTGTCTGTCTGTCCGTCTGTCACACTCCTATCAAAGCGGTGCAAGCTAGGATAACGAAAGCTTCACTGTGGGCTGCCCTAAGGACTCTAGTTTTTGTGACCAAACTTCATGCCGCTGGGTGAGGGGGTTCCCCTCGAACATTGCGCGAAAGAGGGGTACCCCCTAAAAAGTCTTCATTTTACCACTATCAGCTCGTATAGCGTAAAAACGGTTACAGATAGGCACACACAATGCTGCTTATCATAACAAGCACTGGTAACAAAGTTTTAAGGCTATCAACATCGACGACCTTGAACGACTTTGAATCCTTAAAATAGGGGGTTTAAATGAATTTTTCGCGATTTTTTGCTGCGACACACATTTTAAGAGTGGCTGGAGACAGACAAAGATAAGCCGCGTATGAAATTTTCGGAATTAAACGTCAACGTAGACTTTAGCAGTCCAAGTCCCGACCCCCTGCATTCAAGGAGGCATGCGCACGCGGCCGTCAAAAAGGAATACCCCTAAAAGTGGTTATTTTATCATTATTGGCTTGTGTAGCGTGAAAACGGTTGCACATAGGTACAAACGTGCTGCTTATCATGACAATCACTAGTGACGGGCTTCTTAGTGGTGTCAACATCGATCATCTTGAATGACCTTGAACCCCCCAAAATAGAGGGTTTCAGTGTTTTTTGCGATTTTCGGCTGTGGCGCAGACTTTAAGAGTTAATTGCGACTAAATAGATGGAGATAGACCACAAGACCAGGGCAATCTGCGAACAGGAACTGCTATAGGCTGTCGCGCGTCTCATGAGCTTTTCTCAAATTACTTGTTGTTTTACATGCAATCACGGTCTTACTGTAAACTTTACACAATGAAGAATAGGCTTATCACAAAGGGGAATCAATTTATCTGCTCTTGCACATAGACTAATCCATCTCCGGACTTTCTTCATAGACTACTGGGCTGTCTGTCGCCTGCTTGTTTTTTAGTTCTATTATTCGAAAACTTTCCGTTTGTTTGAATGTTTCCACGCGGTAGACCGCAGAAAAACTCGTCAGCATTTAACGTCTTTGTTTTTGCATTATCGTCAATGCTCATAATATCGTCCACAAGCAAACAGCGAAGAGCTGCGACAGCGAAAGCACGAAGCAACAAGACAATAATGGACATAATTAACAGGCAACTTGGAAGACGAAAGCCTTTACGTTCAAACTCCATTTAGTTCGGTTTATTGTTGCAGATTTAATGTTGTACAACTTGAACCAATAAGTGATTCGTTATACACCAAATCCACAAGAAATCGAAGTAAGTGAGGTTTGAGCTTATACGTAGGTAACTTGCCAGCTTCACAGCGGGTTCAGACAACGAAGCAGATCACCGACATCGAGCGGTGCTATCGGAACCCTCCAGTAGTTAAACTCGTCAAAATCCTCAGCCACCAAAACACCACCACCATTGTGAGCATTAGCAGCATCCTCAGAGGTCGGACGATGACCTTCAGAGGAGCTAAGTACGGCATCAAGGTCACTGAGGTCAACGGACGGCAGAGGCTGTCTCCAGAACATGAAGCTGGAGAACTGGTCGACGTCAAGATCGTTGTTGTTACTGGGCGTTGAAGTCTTCACGCTGATGACCATTGCGTCATTTTCGGTCAAAGTTTTCGTCAGAAGGTCGACGTCGCGCGCTGGTGACTTCAGCGTCGTAAGACCGTCCAATGCGTTGCACTGAATGCACGACAAATCAACACACACATCTCTCTTTTTCAATTTTTTTTGCAATCTAATTTTTTAACTAAAACGTTTTACTGTTTTGCATGCTGTGTGATCTCCGTTTTTTTTACATTCTTGTACATAATTAGTCATCTTTTCATTGCACTTTGTGGCGACAGTGGCTTCTATCCCTATACCTGGTGGGTGCAGCTTACGCCCAGTGAAAAATAGGGGGAGTCTTGATAAGGTTGTAGATCAAAACTATTTTTTATTTCCTCTTATTTAAAAAAATTGCACTTTTAACAAAAATTCCCCCTATCTTTTACTTCCCCCCTATTTTTCACTGGGCAATCTACACCATTGACAAAACTCCCCTCTATTTTTACATTCCCCTTATTTTTCATTGGGCAAACTACACCTTAACAAAACTTTTCCCTTATTTTTTCTTATTCCCCTATTTTTCAATCTGCACCCTTAACAAAACTTATTCCCAAGAGGGGAAGAAGCCCAAAATAGAGGGGAAAACTTGAGTCAAAATTTTTTTTTTGGGGGGGGGAGAATTTGAGCCAAAAACTGGGGAAGTTGCGCCTGATTAAAAAACGATAGCAAATGAGACAAGAACATAAGTGCTTGTGTTTTTGAAATGAATAAAAAAATGAATAATGCATTGAGACACACGTGGTGTACACTGCACATCAGTTCTTATATATACTCACCTCGACGAAATATTTCATGGTTTTGTATTTCTCTCGAGAAAAATGACAACGCAAGAAACACGGAAATCTGCAAATACAAAACTATTCACCATGTATACATCATCAACACTATCATCATCATCACTATTACTCGTTGTAATTATAGGCCTAAGCATTATTTCTAGGAGCATAATGTTACACATAGGTCTACTTGTTACTCACTGTCGCAAAGTCTTGCATGCTTTGCAGTAGGCCTACCCGCCACGCCGCTGCACACAAAATAATTTATCTCTCTGGGTTCCGTTTCATTCTTTGTCATTTGAGTGATACGTAATATAAAATACTATATGCCGTCAGCAAAAATTGCATCAAAATAGACGATATATTATTATACGCATTCACATTAGCAACGATGAGCATATATGCATTTCATTACTCTTCGGCGGTACGGCACACAAACATTAACGACCGTCAGTGCTCGACAACACGTCGTGTATTGTAGTGACGGTAAATATAACGTCAAATGTAAAATTCACTCACAGAGATTACATGGAATTAGCAATAAGCAAAGTACTGACTTACCGCGGCTGATTGTTTTGTCAATACTATGCGGCAGCGCTCGCAGTATATGCAGTCGTGACGTCGCCGCTTATTCAGCAGCAGCAGCAGCAGCAGCTGTGGACGCTACGCAGCCTCATCTTAGCATAAAATATTTGCCAGGATGTAACAGCTGCTATATGTCGTGTGCTGTGTAAGGCATCACCTTAATGGCAGAATTTGAATTTGTAGAACGCTATTTACAAAACGTAGACTGACGTTCAATAGATATACAATACATGCATTATACATACATATCTGGCAAAGTCAGATAAAATACAACGAGATATCGGCCTAACAGGTGTTTACATAATGCAGTGATCGCTAAATCGAAAGTTTATTTTAAAATTAAATTTATTGTATAAATTATAGTACTTAAAAATTTTACTTAAGGCAAGATATCGTCAAAAATGTCGCCAGCTGTGAGTATTTTTGATTTACTATGTTGAGAACAGGAGAAGATTCAAATTCTTTGTAAACTGTTCAGTCTTTGATCACTTCAGAGTTGTAGCATTTTTGTAGGCATACCGTGATAAAGCCGAGTTCATTCTGTACTAGAACTGTCTTTAGCACAACAAAGTACTGCAAATTTGGAGGATTTTTTCCGAGTTTGACCAAGCAGCAATACGCCAGCAACTGAAACCGGCAAACAAACCACGGAGTGCTTGCACTGCACAAAAGGACCATGCTCTGATGTTTTTAACAGCCGTCAGTTCCGGACTGTTACGTTGTTTTTTGTCAACTCATTATCACAGACCATCATCTGGTGTGGTGGACAGAAAGTTCAATAATTCCAGCGAAGGAATTAAAAAAATCTGTCAATATTTGACAAAAACTTGAAGCGAACTTTATGACTCACAGTGTAGTGTAGGCCTATAATGTGCAGAGCTTATGCATGTATGTATTTCAGTTCTGCAGCTGCTACGTGACGAGAGCTGATTGTTACATCTTCTTGATCTCTGTTAAAACTGAAACTCTTTCCAATAACGCAAAAAGGTTTAACAATAAAGTAGTCTACAACAACGTTAACGAGATTAGGCCTACGGAACCAAGATTCAGACCAACGACACTCTTATTAAAGTCGCAAGTCAATAAACTGACAAGTTAAGTTTCAGTCAATTTATTGTCACCAGTAAGTTATTGCACAGTACGCCTAGCCGAAGATAGGAAATGCCTTAACGCAAAAGTCCAAATATTGTACACAACATTATTTACGAAACACCAAAACAAGTAAAAGCTGCAACGTTAATTGGAAATAAGTTACTAACGAGTAACACAGCCGGCTAGTTGTAGGCTCGTACGTGAAATATACACAGATAAAACAAATACAATAGTTTTGCAATTTGTGTGGTCTCTACTTTTTATTTTTACCGTTTGCAAGTAATAGGCATAGTAATAGTCAAATAATTTAATACGGTCGTACTCATTACAGTGCACCACACTGAAAGTTGCAGTGTTTGCCTTTAATTGCGTACTTCATATACGTCGCTAAAATCACACATAGAACACATATGGCACACAAAATTACACGAAAATTTCGTTAAAATATAAATTATACGAAACCACTAAAGTAAGAACGTTGACAAACAAAATGGCGAACGACTTGGCGGTATAAAAACATTGATTCGAGTTATAAAAAGTGTCTGTAGCTCTGAAAAACTGCTGCAGCAGCGTCAGCGACTTGGTCCCATTCCTCGTCTTGCTTTCAGCAAAACGCTACCGTTTTTTTCGTCATTCCAGGTTTGTATGGTTTGTATTGGATCTCGATCAGAGGCGTCCATCCCCTCAGCATCAAGAGGCAACTTTTCTCCCAACTCGGATGCTCCCCTTTCCCTTTTCTCGCCCCTCTCTTTCCTTCTTTCCCCTTTGTCGTCCTGTCCCATTCCCCCTCCCTCTCCTTTCCCCTATTTTCTTCCCTATGTTCTTCTCCGTCCTTTTCTCTTTTTCCCCTACTTCTTTTCTTAGATGTAAGACCTTTTGAATCCAGCTATGTGGCCAGTAGTCTGGGAATTGCCGTAAGCTCCCCCAGTGGGGTCTGAGGCAGTGTCACAGCCGAAGTCGAATTTGGTGAATTTTAACCTTCAAAATGTGGCATCTGGTGGCGACAAATTGAATTGTTTTCCATACAATTAATTGACCAAATTTAGTGCATTTTAAAAATATACGCAAACAAGGGTGGCGTGGCACCACAACTTTAAAAGTAGGCAAGGCAAGGCCGTAGCCAGAATTTTTGCTCGGGAGGGGGGTTTGATCTTCCCCTATCCCCTTACCCCTATCATTCCTTTTTCCTTTCCCTTTTTGCTTTTCCCTTTTTCCCTTTCCCTTTTCCTCTTTCCCTCCCTTTCTCTTCCCTTAGAAGTAGGACCCCTGAAATCCAGCTAGGAGGTCTGGGGAAGCACTGTGAGCTCCTCCAGCGGAAATCGAATTATGCGCATTTTAGCCTCAAAATATGACATCTGGTGGCAATAGTTGTAATTATTTTTCTCAGAATCAACTGGCCAAATTTAGTGCATGCAGTTTAAATAATGACGGCAAACACGGACGACAGAAGGAATTTAAAAGTAGAAGTAGAATTAATCTGCGAGCGAAGCGAGCAGAAAAACATTTTGAACTGTTGTACGCAGAAATATCACATAAACTTTAAAATTCTGGCGGTCTAAACCCGCAAATCCTGCCCCCCTTAAATACGGCCCTGGAAATAGGGGGCTACAAGTAATCTGCAAGCGAAGCGAGAATTTGCTTCCACCCGTCAATGGAGTGGACGCCCCTGATCTCGATCGTGCAATCTGGTAAGCCATTAACTGTTTAACTGTTGAACCGCGGCAGGAATGAAGCCACAGTGTAATCAGTTTGTTTAAATACATTTCTAGAAAAACGCCGTTCTAACTTTTCTCCGTTTTTTAAATGTAAAACATTAATGTGAAAATAACGGCCATTTAATTATATACAACAGTTGAAGTTGTGATAAAACAGTAGCCAATTTTGCGTTCACATGCATACCATACCCAGTCGCGCATGCAAAATACATCTAATGACAAAACCTTATATATACGAAACGCTAGAAAAAATATATTTCATCAATGTGTCCAATATAAAAAGTTACATTTTTATTCAGTCTTTAGGGTTTACACAAACGTTTTAAAATTGTTCTGCGCAAAACGCGTTTTAGCGTATACTTAATATTTTTTTTCTAACTACTCGTATATGGAGCGGCGATGTGGATGGTCAGACGTAGATGGTATCTGAGCTCTGGGAGCGTTCACTGATCGCCTTGAGGTGATGTCGGACACGCCACGGCCGATCACGTGGTCCTCCAGGTGAACTCAAACTAACGTCATCCTCGACGTCATCGTCATAGTCAATGACTGGTGACGCTGTCTCACTGCGGCATGCCGCCGGGCGCCGATACAGTAGATGACCCCCGGGGACCACACTCCGCCACCTGGGGCTAGGGTCAACGCCCTGCCTCAAAGGACCGAGGGTTGAGCTAGCGGTCGGCATTGAGAGACAGGACACGAGACGCGCGTGATGATGCACGGATGAGAATAGGGATGACGATGTGCCGACGCGCTGCTGCTGCTGCTGCTGCTGATGATGAGTGCTTGTGTGTCGTGTGTCACGAGAAGAGTCTCTCACAGCGCGTACAGGATTACCTCCAGCGCATCACAGGTTGTCAGCATGTCCAGTGGCGGATCAGCTGAGCCGAATATTTGGAGTCGACTTTGTTGAGTAGCCGGGCAAGTCTGCAGCCAATGTTCGAGCGTTTCTGATGACTGCGAGCTGCTGCTGCTGCTCTAACTCTGCGGCGGTGATGTAATCTCGTTGTGCGGCGGGCAGTCGCCAGTAGTGTTCATCACTGCTGAGAAAGTCTACCGCCGCGCTGTCCGTGTCCGGGCGTCCGTGGTCACGAGCTTCCGCTAGACGCTCCATTCCTCCAGTCGGCTCAGCCGTCAGCTGCGCCTGCGGGTGCATCTGGACCGCGGTTGTCACGGTCGACCTGGGAGGTAGACTAGCCGACGAGCCAGCGGCGGGCGGCAGCACAGAGTTCCAGGGTGATGATGACTCGTCGGCGTGGAGCTGCATCTGACTGTCGGAGAGCTGGCTGCAGAGCGGGTCGGAGATTCGGCGCGGAGACACGGGTCGCCCCGGCGCCTCGACGTCTGTACTGGTCGCCGCATCAGACGACGAACTACGCAGCTTACACTTGTTCGCCCGTCTCAGCGCTGTCTTGGCTAGGGCTGGCTGGGGTGAAGTTTAGGGTTAACCCGTCTTGCACTTGTTGGCCCGTCTCAAGGTCGTTTGGGTGGCCGCGGCGTCACTGTCTCTGGTAGATGACGATGACGTCTCGAGCTCGCCAGTGAACAGCGGTCAGTACTTCGTGCGCGTCAAGTGACGACACCTCCGTGGTGTGGTATTTGATTTACTGTGTATATTTCGTCAGCAAGTGATGACGGGAATAGCAAAACGAACAGAAAATAAACCAGTAGAAACAATAAACACGCATGCATCGACGTTGTCTCGAGCTCGCCAGCACCGCGCTGTTGCAGTCGACGTCGAGCGTTCTTTGGTGCGGCGACGCACGCCGAGCCAGTCGCCGTCGCACCTGTCTGGTCACCACTGGCTGCCGCCGCTGAGTCGCCAGGGGCCGCCAACGTCGCGGCAAACTCCTGGATCAGACTGTCAGCCCGTTTGCACGCCTGCGTGTATGCCATCTGTGCCTCGTGCAGTCGACACAACCACGTGTCCTACGCCAACAAACATACATCTCTATCCTCAACTATCTGACGGTGTTGTACGTTCTGCTGAAACCAGACCTATAGCTTCAACTAAATAGGGACTACTATTTAAAAAAGATATTGCATTACATTGCATTATAAATTTTTAACGTGGACTAAGTAGAAACTGCTAGGACCACTGATAAAAGCGCAAGTCACGACAAAAGTACAGACTGATGTGACTGTTAAAACAGAAATGTTTTCAGTTCATGGTGGAACTGTGACAGTGTGTTTCAGGCGACGATGTCCGATGGTAAAATGTTCCATAGTCGAGCACCAGCGACAGCGAAGGCTTGGTCACCAACAGTTGCGCACTGCGACTGGGGAACATCCAGCTGGTGTGTCAGTGAGGACCGCAGACGTCGTCTTGACGCCAAGTCGGACAAACGTCGCAGGTCTGCAGCCAGGTATGACGGAACCGTGCCGTTCAGAGAGCGAAAGACGATCGTCGCCAGCTTGAACTGCACACGCTCGGGCGCCCTCAGCCAGCGGAAACTAGCGAGTGTGTCGGTGATGTGTTCCGAGCGCCGCAGGCCGGCGATGGATCGTGCGGCAGCGTTGAGTACAGACTGGAGGCGTCTGTACAGGTTGCTTGGTAAGCCTGCCAGTACAGCATTGCCGTAATCTAGCCGGGACTGGACGAGGCGACGTCATATTAAGCACTTCGACTGTATACTATAAGTGTTAAAGTACAGATAGCCTACTCTAGTGCGCATATTTTTACTTTTTTATTTTTTGTGTATTTTTGTGGTAGTATATTTTGGCGCCTCTGTGCTACGGAAGAAGGGCACCGTAGCAATTTTTACTACGCGATATGCGATGATTGTAACGACACAGAAATTTTGACTGTAAAGTCAGTTTACTTACCTTGGCGACCTCTGTCGGCGCCTCTAGAGTGAAGACACCAATGATCTGTCGAAACCTGCTGACTTGGACCAGCACGAAAGCGTTGCTCAGAGCACTGGCAGCTGCGGATAGACAGCCGAACAACAGGTGTCTGTTACAGTCGTCACGGAAGTGCGGCAAACACGAATCGTGAGAGGACGGAGGTTCTGATGTGACGGTCACACAGACTGGACTCACACCGCCACCGCTGGCCCCACCAATCACTGGTGGACCGGTAGCGCCGGCGCCCGGGCGATGTGATGCGCCGTCGACCGATCCACCAGCGCCACAGCTCAAGCCTGCTGGTGCTCCTTGGTCCCATACGTCGCAACCTGCATTGTACAATAAGTTTTACCAAATTCTGACCGACTTTCATGTTTTCATTAACACGTTTTTACGCACGAGAGCTAGCATAGCGCGCATTAGCTACGGTAATTCTGTCTTGGTGTCTGTCTGTCCGTCCGTCCGTCCTGGTGACACGTCCCGGTACCGTTCCAAACCCAGGTGAGATAGAGACTTCGGGTTTTCACCAAATGATGGGTTAGAGTCTCTAGTATGCTACATCGGGACAAAATAGGCACAGACATGCTGCTTATCATAACAAGCAATGGCGACGAGCTTCTTAAAAATGTCAACATCGATGACCTGAAATGATCTTGAACCAACAAAATAGGGGATTCTAGTGAAGTTTTCGCAATTTTGAGCTGTGACACGCATTTTAAAAGTGAATTGCATCAAAATGTCTGGAGATAGACCAAGACAACCTGCACATGAAATTTTCAGCATTGAATGCAGATTTTAGCAGTCCAAGTCTGGACCCTCTAGGTCTTGGTTCAAAGAGGCTTGCGCACGCGGGTGTAATAAAGGGGTACCCCACTAAAAAGTGGTTATTCATCCACTGTTGGCTGATCTAGCGTGAAAATGGTTGCAGATGAACACAGACATGCTGCTTAACATAACAAGCAATGGCGACGAGCTTTTTAGGATTGTCAACATTGATGACCTTAATTGACCTCGAACCTTAAAAATAGGGGTTGTTAATGATTTTTGGCGATTTTTGGCTGCAAAAAAGTGAATTGCGACGAAACGCCGATACTACTACTTAGTTAGAAGAAATACAATGCTGAATAACAAATGGGTTCTATGGTCGTGTACCGACGTTCTGTCTTAATACAGTTGGCAAACGGGCATTTCGGGTTTTTAGCGCCAAACTGTGAAACGAGCTTGTCTCTAGCATCAGCTTTGCACTGTCACTATTGGTCTTCACTCCGGGCAGCGTCTCAAGACCTTCCTGCTCTGTCGCTGATATCCAGGCTCAGGCTGACTTACTTGACACTTTACTGACGAGGTCTTGGTAGAAATAATGCTTATCATTTAGGCCACGTTCATGACGATGACGACGACGATGATGATGTTTATAACAATATTCTGACCGTGGTCGGCGGAGCCAGGTCGTTGCTGGTCTCTGGTGGAGCGCGCGGAGTGATGGACTAAAGACGGTTTGTTGGATGAAACGGTGACTGCGACCGCTGCTGCTGAGGCTGGTGCAGTGTCGGGAGGTAGGACGTCATGAACGGTGAAGCGATCAAGAGCGATCGGTTGCCGGTAGACGACGAACGTAGCACCCGATTCACTCTGAGTGCGTAGTTGACTGGTGCCGTCAGACATAGCCGCAGCCGACGAACCGCCAGCCGCGCCGCGCTAGTTACAGTCATAACAACAGGCGTCCAGAGCCGCAGCGGGGACTGAGAAAACATTTTGCGGACTCCCTCTGGAAATGAAATTTTTGAATTTTTCTTTAAAATAACGCCTTCTGGTGTACTTTAGATTTTTGAGCGATGGCGGGGTCCCCCAAACGTCGCGAGGCTCGGGGTAACTTACCCCCGTACTCTCCCCCTCTCTTTATCGGCCTGCTTTCAATGCTAGAAGGTTGAATAGCCTAACTAGCTCAGCTACTGCTAAGAAAACAGGGCGTCGCCTATACACACTTTAGCGGAATACGTAATCAAAACCTGCGTCCATCCTCGGCAAAGTTGAAACATGCTTTTTCAGCGATCGGCTTTATTTATGTAGGTTACACTATAAACTTCAAGTGTAAAATATGTAAAAAGAATTTGAAAGAACTGTAGATATGCGTCAAGAGTGTAGACTTTAAATTACGAATTATAGGTTTTATATTATGCGTATAGGTCTTCAAACAACCCACCTCAAAACTATGGAGCATTTTGAGAATAATTATAAACAAGAAGAACAGCAGAAAAAAACACAACACGAATAAGATATGTACGTAGACAACATAAAAAGTCTTACTTTGCGAGACGCTTTTTTGACCCTGGTCAACAGTAGAATGTCGTCAAACAGAAACATGTACATGTCCACCGCTTTGGATATTTCTGCTTACCAGCACACACGTCAACAACATTTGCAACATAAAATCACTGGCTGCTTCTAAACAGAAGGGGAAACCCCATCTTTCGAGTACTGAATAAATTAACACTGAGTGCTAAATATGCCGAGCAAAAAAATCCAATTTGGTCGATAAGCCTATTTGACGAACTTAAGTAAAAGAACTCGATGGCTTACGTTTGTGTCGGTTAGTCGGTATACAAATTATTAATCATCATTAGTTACTATTACGTTCATACAAAATGCCAAATTACTGATTACAAGTTCAGTGATTATTGTTGATTAAATCTCCGTTATTGGTTAAGTTAATGTGAACAGTGAAATCATACAGCAGAACTGACCGATAAGTGTGACGGGTCCTTCACAGAGCAGTTGTCGTCTTGGGCTCGCTAGAAGCCGTTCACAAGGCTGGCGACTCAGCGTCGGCCGTAAATACTAAGCACAAAGTGTCAATGTACTGTCTGGTTAAAAACAACAGCATACTTTACACGTGTATGCAACCTTAGGTAGGTCTAGGCCTATGACAGTGTAACTGTTCTATGAGCTATGGTCAATGACGTTATCGTTGACACATTCTTCGTCGACACATTTTTCGAGCTAGTCTTTCGTCGTGAAGCTAGAAACTGATGCTTTTGTCGGTTCTTTTGCGGGATCCACGCAATCCATTGACAAAGCCGTCGCGATCCACGTTGCCTAGAATATATAACTCAATAATTTGCATCCATACTTCAAAAAGCATTGAATTACATGTGTTCTTTTTCAGTGCAACAATGAAAACTGTTAGAAAATGACTCTAGATCAGCGGTTAAACCTATTTCCTTCATTCTCCTCTAAAAACCGGGCTGCCTTCTGTTATTTATGGAGGAAAGCTAATTTAATGAATAGTTAATTTGTATTTGGTTTATAAGGAAAGTTTCTCAAAGGTCATTTAGTGCTGCCAGCTCAGCATAGCGAGCTGCTTGGCTGAGTGAGAGATGCCTACTTATAAAAAACTGTTGTTGGGTCTTGCTAAGGTGAAGTCCTTCAACTGACTGCTAAGCGACTAAGCCTAGAGAGTGACGTCAAGAGGCGTGGATTCCTGGAGCCTAGGTAACAAAAACAATAGCGATTTCCTGGCTACAGGCTGTAGCCCCAAAATGTAAACACTCTCACTAGCTCCTCCTTCTAACAGACTCAGGGCCGACAGATCACCTTTTTGGGAACTGAGGCAATACCGACGAAGCCTCAGCCTACAGCCACTGAATATTCAACTTCTTTCCTAAGCTTAGTTATGACCTTCACCTTAGCAAGACCCAACAACAGTTTTTTATAAGTAGGCATCTCTCACTCAGCCAAGCAGCTCGCTATGCTGAGCTGGCAGCACTAAATGACCTTTGAGAAACTTTCCTTATAAACCAAATAC
>Ga0209671_1003832_pt1 | contig 14650 bp, 6 predicted proteins | sample WorMetHERISLAND2_2_FD_187401 | JGI IMG/M metagenome (GOLD analysis project Ga0209671, IMG submission 187401) | Marine gutless worms symbiont microbial communities from Max Planck institute for Marine Microbiology, Germany - Olavius geniculatus... | ecosystem: Host-associated > Annelida >... | reverse complement strand
CCCCTCCCGCCCGCCGCCGCCGCCCCTGGGTAGCAGCAGCAATTTGCAAGGGACGCTTTCGGTTGTTTTGGCTGGGGCTCGACTCCCAAATCTCTTTCTCTGGACTCAAGGAGACCTTTAATTTTAGCACCTAGCTATTATCGAGTAGTCCCTGTCTGGGCTGTCAGGGACTTCTAATACACTGTCATTGGACCCCTGCACATGTGTAGGCCTACGTCTGCCAAACGGCGTCTGAGTTCGCCGAGCGGCTTAAGCAGGGTGCACAAATGTGACAGACGCCAGACAGACCTCGCTACAGAGAAATGTGTAGCTAAAGGCGTAATCGCTTGCGCTGCAAGAAGCGATTCCGCCAAAGAAATAGAAATGTTTGAGCTGTCGTCTAAGTAGGTTTAGACTGAGAACGTATGCTGTTTTAAGGCGTGTACAGAGCGACGTCACTGAACTGAACTGCATGACACGCCAATGCGGGTGTTTAATTCTGTTTTTATTGAATTAAATTAGCTGCTTTGGCTACTTTTGACTTCTATACTGTGCGTTGGCCTGATTTTGTCTGTATCGGCGAACTACAGGTAGGCTCATGTGATAATGATGATGATGATGATGATGATATAGTCAGGTTGTTCGTGACTTAAAGAGACCGCAGACCTTCCAGTCTTAAATTCTTGTTATCGTTCTAGCAGACAGTACGCTCAGCATGGCAGAAGGCGACGACATCTAGCGAACAAGTGCGCTGGCAGTGTCCTATCGTATCGGTTTCCATACCTGCCAGATTCCATCACCCCGACGTCTGTCCGTCGCCAGTGGAACGTTCGCATGCATGGTTTAGATTCCACAGACTTGATGTATACAGTGGCGGAACCAGGGGGACACCGGAACGCGCGAGGCCATTCTCACCCTCTGTCTGAGAAACTGGCGAAATTGGAGGCAACATTGGATGACAGAAGCAGTATGTGTTATGAGTCTCGAAAGCCCCATATTAATCATATTAGTCTTTGACCTTCAACTGTCGTGACCTTGTGCTATACACTGAAGGCTATAAATGAAGTCAGGGACCTTTTTCCCAAATTCCCGCTGGTTCTTCTTTGGCCCCATTTTGACGTACATCCCAAGCCAACCGGAGAGAACGCAGTAGTCAGAAGAAAAAAAGATATAAATTTGCGTGCATTAAGTGTAGTATTGGTTTATACTTTTAGTCTCCTCCAAACTCACTAGGCCTACGTACAGGCGACTGGCTGCGCCACTGACAGCTATCGGTGGCTGTCTGTGATCGTGGAGCTGTGATGGTGATTTCTACTTTAGTTGGCATGACAGTGTGCTAACTAGGATTAGGGTGACAGCTAGTGACCCACAACATGCATGCGGGCTATATTTGCGGGCTCACGGTCGCATGAAGCACGCTGGACCCGCCCGTATTCCATTTCTACTGCTGCGCGTCTGCGACTAACATTCGGCGTCGATTATCTCTTCAGACTACGCCGAAAATCGTACTCGTACGACGGTGTACGGTGATCGTACTGCCAGATCAATGCACGAAACGACCATACCACTAGCGTCTCCATTTAGCAGTTTTCTCCAGTTCAGCACGACCAGCGTGGAGCGTGCGCCCACATTTGTGTCGTCTCGACCACATTTTAAAACTCGAGTTAAAACAGCGGACTAAGTCGGGGATGCTTGTACGACGCTTCAGCCGACTCTAGATAGCAGGATCTTCTAGAACCATTGTTGCAAGGATGTGGTCTGGAAACTATCGAGATGGTCCCTGAGACCAAAAACTGCGATCTCGGTCTTGAGTTGTAGGCTGTTTTTAACATGAACCTTACTAGATAACTGCTAAACGATTCTACTTCTGTGCAACATTTTAATGAAGTTAGGCCTACTGTTCAGATCACGGTCTTGAAGTCCATATTTGGGTCTTGTCTGGTACATCACTGGAATGTATAGCGACGCTCTTGAAGGGTTTGGACACGCAGCTTTTGGGCAGTGCGCTGTTATCGCCACTGTGGGTAGGCTAACTCGTCACTTTAGCTACTGTAACAGCATCTCTATCGGCACGCTACCAGTCGTCGTAGTCGGTCAGTCAGACAGTTTCGTTTACGGTAAGCGATCCCTGCCGACCACTGATTAAACTTTCGCCGACAGCTACCAGTCCAAAACTAACGACCGTATCGGCCCGACCCGGCCCGGCCAGGCCTGACCACTGGCGCTCGATACCCACCTACACACGGATTTGTCGGCAGTCGGCCTTTGCCCACCTCACGCCCCCCACCTGGGCCACCTGGTCTCTGCCCAACGATAACGAGTAATTTGCTTCGGCGTCGAAGAACATAATTACCAACATAAATTGAAACAGTGGCCGATCTAGACCCAGGGTTCCTACAGGTCTTCTGTAGCAAAATTCCCCGACTTTTCCAGTCATGGAATGACAATTTCCCTAAACTTATCGAAACAATAACCCTATCACACAAACGTCAGGAATGGTACTGTTGGTACATTATTATTATAACGTAGTGAAACCGTATTGATGGAGCAGTATGCAAACGACAGAGGCCCTGGTCGGGAGGTCAAAGGGTTGGTGGTGTAGCATTTACAATGGTTAGAACGTCGGTCCTGGCCGGAGAACTTTCCCTATCCTGCGCTAGACTGATAGATGGCTGTTTGACCACTTTGTGGGGTAAAGCGTCTGCTATCAGTTAACCAACAAGGCCAACTCAGCCTGCCATCCCTCCGGGGTCGGTTAAGTGAGCAGTAACCCATTATTGGGTTACAGAAGGTGGGGACCTTTGTACAGCTGACTGGGGCTGCCTGGTCGGCCGCTGCGCCACCCTGCCTGCTGGCTGTGCGACCGGCGGTTCTGGTTAGTGACGAAAAGCGCATTAAAGGTATGTATACGCGACGAAGCGCTATGCAAATTACAACCTTTACCTTTTTTACCTTTACCCCGAATCTGAAACACTTCTAGCTTTTGGACGTTTAATGAAGTCGCAAATTTGTCTGCTTTGTAATATTTAGAGACACAAAAAAATCAGATATCTGCAGTCGGCATGATCCAAGAACATTTTCCCTGACTTTTCAAAAATAATATTTTTCCCTGACATTTCCCTAATCACACAAATTCCCCGACTTTTTTCCAGTTTTCCCTGTAGACCGTATCTCATACTATGGCATCAAAATAACTGCGGCATCGTGCTGTTTCCTTGCGACAGTACAGTACGACCTTCTTCTTTTCTTCTTCTTGTATTATTACACAATACCGAGGTGTTAGTTAGTGTGTGTGTGTGTTATCACCTTGCCGAAGCGAAGCGACGAAAAGAGTTATATATTTTTGGGTCAGTCAACTTTTGTCTGCTGGATGCTAAAATACTAACGGATTTTGATGAAAATCTGTGCAGTGGTTCACTGTGGTTGGACATGGCCTGTCCCCCTAATCGGCTGGAAAGGGGGTCAACGCTTCCGCATTCGCCTCCCCTTTGACGCCTGTACGGTGTCAAGAGGGGATACGTCTGCCCGCCGGTGCCCGGCCCGGCGAACTCCCAAGGACGTTAAAACGTCTCTGCAATGGTCTCGTGTATAGTGTAGTTATCGTTAGCCGTCGCTTGGTTCTTCCGGCACAGTGAAGCAGAAGTCTGCAAGGCTACGGTGGCGTATCCGGTTTTCGCAGCGGTCGTCCAGTGAACTAAACCAGATACACTGAGATCACTGTGAAAACTAGTTCCGCCACCCAGCTACCGACTTGGCTGATGTGACGTCATCCACCACTTGACCTCACTCCGACGACGACTTCCGGTCTTCAAGTCGATATTTCCGCACGGATTCCGTCAATGCTGTTATGGTAAGGTACACGGGTACAAGGGTATAAGGTACACAATGGTCAATATAAGGTCCCACTTCCGCTTTTGCGACAGCGGGGGTTCTTAACTTGTACAGAATTTCAAATCGTTAAGCCCCTATATCATTATTACATTTAAAGACGAATTGAAAAAGAACTGGCGAGTTTGTAGCCTATTGCCCACGGCGTATTGTACCGGCGTAGGCCTACTTGCTACAACACCCATTTATATCATCTTTTCAAAGAAATACCATTTATTAACAATACTGAAACAAAAGCACCAAAAAACAGAATAAAAACAGTAACAAACTCATACAGTTACGGACAATTAAGCTCAATGAAGAAACAAAGAGATTGCACGTCTGCTGACATTGTGCAATACACTGTGAAAACTTTCGCTCAATGTCACTCAAGGTCACAGATTTTAATCACAACTGTCGACTTCATACAAAAGTACAGTCACATATATGACGGATCATTTATAGTGCAACTACATGCTACAACAGTAATTAAAAAAATTTTAAAGTCAGCTGCCAAAAATAAAAAAAAATACAACACATTTACAAAACAAGATAATGTTCATACGAACATGGAGTCTGTCCAATGCATTCTGATAGTTTACAGTATATGGCCGTATAAATATAATCAATGAGCTGTTTAGACTGGTAGAAAAAATCAAACAGTTTAATTTCAAATTGTACAACAGCAATGATCCTTTCATCCTTCTCTATTATTTTAACTACACAATAAACACTGTCAGTCATGAGACCATTCGATTCATCACCAGCACTTTACTATAAATGGTCCATCGCCACCATGCGTCTATCTTGCACCGTTATGGAGATATGGCGCCTCAAATATTGGACGCACGGACGTGAATACGGAAAGAAAGATGGAAGAAGGGAACAAGAAAGAGGAAGGGGAGGGGAAGAAAAGGGAAAAAGAAAATGGAAAGGGGAAAGGAAGGGAAAGGGGAAGGAAAAAATCAATGGAAGGTAAAAAGAAGGGGAAAGGAAAGGAAAAAAAGGGATGGGAGAGTAAGAGAAAAGGGAAGGAAAAGGGAAAGGGTTAGGGGAAAGAAAAGAGGAAGGGGAAAAGAAGGGAAAGGGGAAGAGAAGGGGGAATGGAAGGTAAAGTGAAGGGAAAGCGGAAGGTAAAGAAAAGGGGAAGGGGAAGGGAAAGGAAAAAGGGGAAGAAGAAAGGGCAAGGGATAGGGAGAGGGGAAGGAAAAGGGGTGGAGAAGAGGAAGAAAAGGGGGAAGGGGAAGGAAAATGGGAAAGGGAAAAAGGAAAGAGGAAAGAGAAAGCGGAAGGGGAAGGAAAAGGGGATGGAGAAGGTTAAGGGGAAGGGAAAGGGAAGGTGGAAGGAAAATAGCCTAAGAACGGTTGGACGCACGCACGCACGCACGCACGCACAGACACTCGGGTGATTTTAGACTGTCATAGCATTGCGTTGGACAGACGATAACAAAGGTACAAGAACTGCTGTATCATGCACATCTGCATGACAGACAGCATAAAACCATTTCAACGGAATCAAACTTAAAAGCACCACTAAAACAAACAACAAACAGCAGTGACACCTTTATGGTGGTCCACAGTGTATATCACAAAGAAGACAACCGTAAGAAAACTAGAAAGCGCTCATGAGAATGGATATCGCTGTTAAGTGACTTTTTACGCAGTAGTAATTTAAATGCATTTTGTGAATTTGTTAGCCAAAATAACCAACTAAAATTCTTTCCTTCCTAATGCCAACAGCCGATAATATAGCTATAACAAAGCCTACTGCAAGCGTTGCTGTTGGTGACGTCACAGACAATACAGTCTGCTGACAGGTGACGTCACGAGGTCATTATTATTATTAACAAAAATAATAAGCAATTCAAAAGCAACGGGAATACTCAAGAATAAAATGAGAAATGCCTGCGGCTGTCTCGGTTTTCGGGCGCCTTAGAAATATTCAGCTACGTAAGATAAAGGCACGGCTACATCAAAAAAGTTAAACAAGGCTCAACGCCCGCAACAACTAAAACAAAACTGTGTGTCCAGTATCAGAGCAACAAATGCTGCTATGAATTTGAATTATTGAAATCATGCAACATTTTGGCTAACTAACTCAATATTTTAGTTTCAAAACTGGCATCAGTTGATGCTATTCAGTACTACTGTTGGTGTGCAGAAACAAAGAAACAGAAAAGGCTATATAAACAAAGTTATCGTAAACTAAAAAAAGGAAAGAATATAAAATCTCTACTCCATACAGCAATAAACGTTTGCAATATAAAGAGAACAGCACCAATTAAAACTACACAACAAAAGCCTGATAAAAAAAAGAGTAAAAAAGCAAATGGCAACAGAATGCATAATATAAAAGATAATGGAAAGCTGAAAGCTAACAGTTTCTACCAGTGTTTGAATTGCCCGGGGGGGGGTTGAGGGGTTAACCCCCCGTTTTCTCAACCCCCTTAATACACTGTCAAATTATGTTCCGGGGGTCAGCTATATACTATATACATAGGATTTATATCACCAATTTGGTCGGGTTGTAACCATCAAAAAGTTCAACCCCCAGCTAATTTTTCACAACTCAAACACTGGTTTTTACAATCTGAAACAGTCATGTTCTTAATTTAAAAGTTTAAAAGTTTAAAAATTTAAAAGTTATAATAGAACATACACTTGAATTTCGTAAATTCAACCTATTCAAAAAGAATCCTGAAAGAATCGGAATTGTCTTTGCATGCTAACCTGTTTTTCTCTGAAAAATGAAAATATCAAAATCTTTTCTGGCATTTTGAATGCAGACACATAGACCACTACAAAAACACAACTAAAGTAAAAAAAAGGAGTAGAAGGCCTGTGGACAGGTATAAAGTGAAATGAACATTCATAAAATAAGTTGCAAAATTCCGCCCACGTCACAGCTGTGCCCCGCCCCTCCCATGTTGTGGTAACTCATATCATGCATACTAACAGTAGAGAAATATAACATCATGGCAGTATAACAGTGTGATATTGTAATACATGCCATTAAAAATGACAAATATGCTCAGGGTTCAAACATCCAGAAACACACCCAAAAAATCGGTGGGTTTTATTGGGTAAACGCACCTAAAATTACCACAGATGTAATACAATTTTAGCATCTTTTGTACACTAATAATGAAATATTTTGCTGCAGTTAAGTTTTCAAAACTTCTAAACCAACGAATTTGCCATTATTTTTATACTCATATGATATGAGCATTATCTAACAGTGCTCATGCTAATAACTTAAAATCCACGAAAAGCCTAAAACTCGTGATTTACGGCCTTAACGAAAAACCTTGAAGTTAATCCCAAAAAATCCCAAAGCCAATAAAACCCACCAGGTTGGGCTTTAAAAAGCGGGGTTTCACAACTCCGAATTTGCTACTACTACTGTGCATTAATGCTGCCCACGTTAACAATAAACAGTTTTCCCCATACAATTCAACGACTTTTCCCTGCAGACAGCTGTCAAAGGCCCATGCAATGACATTCCTAGGTTTTCCAATTAATGAGACACCCCAGAATACACCGAGTGCTCAGTTGTTGTCGTGAAGGACTTGGTCGAAGATGTTGAGGAAGATGTCCGCATGGTGCTCCTGAAAGATGAGAGCCGGTCTCAGTCTCACTGCACGCTCGCCACTCCCACTTACTAACACACCTTCACACTCACACAAATTATACACTGTCTTCACTGCTGCTTGCTGGTGTAACCTTAGCACGCCTGAGCGGTGACCGTCAGGTTGCTAGTTTGACTGGCAAGTTGTCAACTCTCGCCTGGTGCATTGCCAGGTAACAACCTTGGGCAAGTTGTTCACACACATGTGCCTCTGTTCACCAAGCAGTATAATTTGATACCGGCCAAAGGGCAATGACGTTGTGAGGCTCCGAAGATAAGCACAGGCTTGGCATCACACTGGCCATGTGTCACGGACTCAAGTGGTCTAACCACCTACGGGTTCAATGGCCTACGAAAGGGAGATGAGCACCTCGCCGATGCCCCTTGTGGGGTATCCTACCTTTACATATCTTTAATGCTGCTTCCTACTGGGCAGACCTAAAACAGACACAAAGTCAGCCCCAAGTGGCACTGCGGTCCATACCAGGTTTGCAGCTGGCGAAATATGACAAAAATCCACTCCAGCTCAAAAATTTAGAATGTGCCTTGGTAGTCATTTGCCAGCTCACATTGACAAGAAATTTGAGCTAATGCTCACGAGACGCGCGAAAGCCTACAGCAGTTCCAGTTCAGTTGTTTAGCTGAAAATTGAGGTGTTCACGCTAAGTTAATATACAAATACTAAATTCTCTATCTGGATCGCTTAACGATGGTAGTGTGGCGCCACCTTGTAAATGATATAGACTTGTGTCGCAGCCTGAAATCGCCAAAAAATCCATAAAACCCCCTATTTTGGCGTTCAAGGTCATTCAAGGTCATTGAATTCGACGCCAATCGAGAGCCAGTGTACGACTTCCTATTAGTGATTAATAGTAACCTATCTCGTTCCACCCGTGTGATGGAAGGATGGACAGACGGATGGACAGAATTGCAATAGCTAAGACGCGATGAAAGCAGTAGCTGCTTTCGCGCGTAAAAATATAACAAGTCAATCAATGCAATCAATCAGTGTTAGTTATTGTTGGGCATTGTAAACCAATTCCCAAGGTGGCAGTACCATGGAACAAAATGTCACAAATTACAGTGTAAAATATGCAAGCCATTTCACCAAATACTGTGCATCAGAAATGTATTAAATAATAAATTATTGCGCTCACAATACGATGAAATCATACAACAAAAATTTCTATCACTGTTTGAGTTAGATTTGAGGGAATTTGGGATAAAATACGACACCTTTATTACAGTCATGCCAAAGTGCACATAATGATAGTTCCATAGCTCCACCTTGTGAATGATACAGACTTGTGTCGCAGCCTGAAATCGTAAAAAAATCCATAAAACCCCCTATTTTGGCGTTTAAGGTCATTCAAGGTCATTGAATTCAGCGCCAATCGAGAGCCAGTGTACGACTTCCTATTAGAGATTAATAGTAACCTAGGCCATATCTCGCACCGTTACTGATATACAGCGACTTATTGGCAAAAAATCGCAAATTTTGCCCACCCCCCTCTGATTTAGTGCTCTCGTTCGGGGTGACTTCCTTTGAATTTATGGAAAAGCTTTACAGTTCCTGAAACTAGAGTCTTCCAGGCAGCCGACGGTAAAGATTTGGTGATCCTAGCTTGCACCGTTTTTGACTGTTCCACCCGTGTGACGGACAGACAGACAGACAGACGGACAAATGAATGGACAGAGAGAATTGCAATGGCTAAGACGGTCTAACGCAGTAGCTGCTTTCGCATGTAAAAATAGCAGAAAAGAGAGATAGTGAAAAGGAAAGAATAGCAAACTTTAAAAGTCCTCAAGACACCCAAGCTTGGATTGGGTCACATGGCACATCACTGGGTATGAGTCACTGGCCTCTTGCAACATACAAAATTTCATTGAAATTGGCAAAGAACAGACAAGCACATAAACTGACATTAAGTGTACCTCAGCAAATCATGTACGAAATGTGACGAATTTTTTTAGACATTCCAGATCCAGTGTTTTCTGGAATAGTCAAATCCCAGCATTTAACTAAAGAGTTCTTCAAAAACACAGCAATTGTCAGCAGAAGTATGTACCTTACTCAGTGTTCTGTAGTTACACCACAGCATCAAAATAACAATGAAACATCAACTATGTAAACCTTTGTTGCGCAGATCAGCAACAAGTTTATCCCGATGCGCCGTATCGCGCGCATCAACAGCACAGAAAAGTCCGAGACCTCGAGCATTCAACAGCTGGCTGTTATACTGATCCTGTAACATAATGCACACAAACTCAGTACATATGTTGATGATCAAAAGATCATTACAAATCAATGTTTGCAGCCAGCTACAAAATTCCAAGCCAAGCCACAGAAGTTGCAAGTTTTTGGGATTTCCAACGTTTCTGTGGAATTTTGCTGAATTCAATATACTTAGATCAACCTAAGTCAGAGCAGATTTCTCTTCGGGTAGAGTCATTAATGTGTGGACCAGTGTGACTCGAGTGTTGTGACTTTACAAGCTTTTATGTGTACTGTCATAACTGTCAATTTAACTAAATTATTAACGTGTTTCTAATTCTACATAGGTTTAAGGGCAGCCTTTAGTGTTTCTTATTAGGAATCTTGCTGTCTGGGTCTGACTCGCCAGTTCTGATAGACTGTGTGCAATTGCAGTTGTATTTCTGATCAATAAATAATAAACACATAAATTCTTCATCAATGTGGCCCGGCATATCTCAGTAACGCCAACAGCTGCGTTCCTCTACAACCAACGCAGCTGTTGTCATGAGGACTCGGGCCCAGTTTGGAAAGCGTCTCTGTCTGCGGTCCAAAAATCTGGAACCAGATTTCTCATCACATCAGAAACATCGATTCTGCTCCGGCTTTTCACAAAGCCCTCAAAACTCTCTTGTTTCCTAACTAACCGAGACACTGTAAATTGTAATGCACTATCAGCCTCACTGTTGGAGATAGGGCACTATAACTATTATCATTATGATTTCTTACGGTTACGATTCATAAGACAGTCCTTACCTTACCTTACCTTACCTTACCTTACCTCCGGGGTGGGCAGGCTCTTACACCTGGCCAGCGCTGAGGCCGTATCAGCTCAGCCCAAAGCGCATACCCGAATGTAACCACAAGGTTACAAGTAACGGCTATAAAGCCGTAGACAGCTATGAAGCCGTAAACAGATGGCTGTAAAGCCGTAAATAGATGGCTGTGAAGCCGTAGCCGGCTGTGGAGCCGAAACCAGCACAAAAGCACTGGTAACGTGCAGCAATCTGCTCTCACGTTTTGGTCAGCGCTTAGTCAGCTCCTTGCCTCCAGATTTTAGGTATCTTTCAGGTCATCGGTGCAAAGCCCCACCACCAAGACAAGGTGGCTGACCACGGTGGGGTCATAAGACAGTCACAAGTATAGAAACTCTTAAGCAGTAAACCTGCAGCTGTGAGAGGCCTTTAACGATCCTGTCACCCATGGAGGCAGCGTTATCAAGCAGCTGCCAATCTTTGATGACTTTAACCAGTTCTTCCAGCAGAATCACCTTCGATGGGTCTCCCATCCACGTGTTAAACACTCGATAACCCTGACAGAAAAAAAATCTGTAAAACGTTAAAAATGTGTTCTTGGTAATAAATTATCTCTACTGTGTTGCAGGCATTAATGGCTGAAAAAACATAAAAAATACTACACCAAAAGTCAACAAATATACATTACAAAAAAATGTGCAAACACCGAAAACAATGTGACCCTTTTGTACAATGGCATACCCTAGATGTTTCTTTTAAGATAAAGTTTTGCCAACTCATCAAACTTGTGTCATCACATATAAGAAGATATATCAAAGTATGGGTAGATAATCTGTTACTTGAGGATGTCCCCATGCACTAAATTGATAACGTCAAGCGTGTGAAGAGTGAAGATACTTAGCTAATGACTTCGTCGTGTAATAACTTCCAATGTAGCCCAACTAATATGACCACATTACCTCAACATTACACCAAAAAGACAAACAAACAACATACAATAAAATTACCCGTGCCACTACTAGTGAGTGGTGCAGGTAATGAATACTTGAGTACTCATTGTGAATACTCTCTCTAGTAACTAATCGAATTGCTCGCAAACAGCACAGCACTATCACTATACTAGCCTCTTTGTGCATAATCTCATCAGTGAAGTAGAAGCCGCCAGTCAGCATTTTCTTGCTGAACGTCACAATGTGGGGCGGCTGAGGGAGATCCCAGGATTCATGGTGCCACATCCGACCCACTGTACCACCGCCAGTCTGCACCTCGTCCACAATCAGATACGCACCCGTCTGACAAAACACAATCAAGCCCAGTTTTTCAGTGCACAGTTAATGGCCGATTAATTTGATCTTGGGTATTTGAAGATCATGGTTTTATTACAGACACACATCACAGGCTGCGCAGGGTATCGCAGCACTGTTGTAAGAGTGACCAGCCATTTCAATGGGAGAACCCAAAATTTGACCCCATATATCCCAAACCCCTTAATTTTTCCGAACCAAAATTTGCACAGATGATTACATCCTGCATATCTCCTGACATGCAAAATTTGGTGAAAATCTGTTCACGGGGGCTTCCCCACGAACAGGTGAGATATAACGCTTGCGTGACTTTTTGTACCTTCCCTTCCCTTTTTTCCTTGTCGTCCTCTACGGGAAAAACGACTGAATTGATTTTAACGCTCGATGGCTCATATGACGCGGTTTTGCACAAGGAAGTGCCTTTTGGGGGTTACAGAATTTAAATTCAACATTTTAACCTATTTTTTCACAAAAATATGGAAAAATACAATGGCGCATATGGGGAAAATTAGACAATACTTTAAACCATCATAACTCCGGTTTGTATAAGATAGAGTCATAATTTTTGGTTCTAGGGTATGGTTTTCGAGGTCGGGCAATTTAACAGTGTCATTTATATTTACTCCTTATAGACCCCCGTTGCCATGGCAATGAAATTTGGGACAAAATGGGCCATAGCTAGGCCCCCTTAAAAGATAATTTTGCGCTGTTTGCACCTACCCCCCTATTTTCGGCTCAAGGCTATCCGATGGTGTCATTTAAATTTCTCCCCTGGCGACCTGTGCTACCACGGCAACGAAATTAGAGACAAAATCGACTACCGGTATAACTCGGTCTGTGTAAGAAATATCTGCAAGACTTTTGCGTCAATAGGGGGGGTTTTCGAGGATGGGCCATCAAATGCTGCCAACCGAATTTTTCCCCGAGCGACCCTCGTTGCCATGGCAACGAAATATGGGACATAATGGGTTAGATCTCGGCTTATGTAAGAGGTATATCAAAGATCTTTGCGTCAGATGAGGTGTTTTCGAGATTGGTTTATTTGGTATGGCTAGTGTGCAATTATTCGAAAGCGCATACGCACCCCCGCAAAAATCATACGTTAAATATACAAAAAATCATTATTATCTAGCAACAAAAACATTTCTACATTTTCTAACATTGCTATAATTAATTAATCAGACGTTAGATTAGTACGACATTCTAAAAGTTAATGACAGAATCTTAATTCAAGAGCTGCTTAAAGCAAGATAGGACACCCATCTGCTTTGAACGTGAATTGATAGTAAACCCATAGAACTAAGCAAAGTAGCCCGTATTCCAAGATAAAACCAATTTTAATTTACTTTTTCCACAATAAAAATTTCACAATTTAATAATTCAAACATCACCATTACACAATGTCAGAAGAACTTTGCTGACTGTGTAATGGTAAAATTTGAATTATTATATTGTGATTTTTGCTGTTTTATATCTACAACCACGATGTCACCCTTACACTGTAGCCTATATAAACTGAACAGTTTTTTACATAAATTTAATTCATAGTCAGTTATAATACACAGCACAGAGGCACAAAAAGTTTCTGATGTACTGTAGCATCAAAGCAAGTAAAGACTAAAAAGAAAATCTTTTGAAGAGCATTAAAAAAGTTTCCACACTATGCCACCAAATTGCTGTCAAGTGGTTAGTGCCTGCAGACGGGCAAACCCTCTCAGTATATAACTAACCACCAAGGTCAACTCAGCCTTCCATCCCTCCGAAGTAGGCAAATCAAGTATCAGCTACTCTGGCTGCAAGTGTTATGGCAACAACAATGACAAGCTCCTAAAAGAAGAAAGAAGGCTATGTTAAGACAGACAGCATTCACACATGCTGTGTGAATACCACATGGCAGGTGATGCTCTGTAACTCTGATATATGACTTTCCTCTGAAGTGCTATCAGAGCCATTCAACTCTTTAAATCCAAACTTAAAAGTTCACTGTCTGGCATAACTCTGTGGAATCTCCATGGGTTTTCCAGCACAGCACTCCGTGTGACGAATGCAACAACAGTTATGCAATGCAGCATTATATGGGGGGGACCGAGTCGTCAGACCTCAATGCAGATCTGCTGCAGTTGTCTGAAGAAGTCTCCTGAGGCGTGGTTGTCGCCGCCCTCTCCTTGTATTGGTTCCACAATCACTGCAGCCACAGGCGTTCCATGCCGGTTGTACTCGGCTATTCTCTCTCTCACCTGTACACCATGCATACCTGGCTGCAATACAGGTTCCTGGAATTAAAAGTCTTTACAACACTCTCTATGGAAACCCATCTCAACCTGTCATACGAGATCACACAGTGTTACCTGTCACCCAATACAGGTGAACGCACCCTACCTTTTTGCAATAGTGTTCTTTCAGCTATTGTAGCTGTCTGCAAACAGGTAGGTAAAACATCAAAGTTACAATTTTTTGTAAACTTATTGTTATGCAACTGAGTTATGAAAAAAGTGCCTTTCTAAAAGTTTTATTTGAACTCCGTGTTAATGCTTTACCACAGAACAGTGAAACGTAATCTTACTATAATGGGCGGAGTCTGTCTGTCTGTCAGCCCCCTCTAGCACCTTCCCTGTTGCACGGTCGCGGACCCCGACCGCGGCGTTTGAGTCCTTGGGCCTTAGGTACGTGCCCCCCACCTTGCCGCCCACCTTCCCGCACGGGCAGCCTGATGGACAGGGGTTGAGTTGCCGGGTCTTCTTTCCCCGCTGATTCTGTCAGGTTCGTCAGTACAGTGCTCAGCTTCGTACGTGGCGACATCTGGCGAATGACGGCCACTTAACGGCCCAGTTTTCCAACTTTGCCCCGCCCTCTCCCGTCGCCC
>Ga0209671_1003830_pt1 | contig 14656 bp, 8 predicted proteins | sample WorMetHERISLAND2_2_FD_187401 | JGI IMG/M metagenome (GOLD analysis project Ga0209671, IMG submission 187401) | Marine gutless worms symbiont microbial communities from Max Planck institute for Marine Microbiology, Germany - Olavius geniculatus... | ecosystem: Host-associated > Annelida >... | reverse complement strand
GGCGGGGGTAAGAAAAATGTGCGTTTTTCAACAGAAAACTAGCCATAACTCGGAAACGGTGAGAGATACGGCCAAGGTTACTATCAATCACTAATAAGAAGTGACATACGCCTTTTCAGATAAAACGAAAATTATCGATTTTGGATGACCTTGAAGGTCACTGACAACCAGTACGGTCGGCTATCCTAGCGACAGCTGGGCTTCTTGTTTTCTTGTTATTTTTTAACAAGTCCGTGAAACTAAGGCTGATTATAATATTTTGGCATAAAAAACAAGAAGTAACTTGACGTGAATAAATAACCGTAATTTTACCCACCTCATTATACTGTTGCTACATTACTTTGTGAAATGCAAAAGTCGTAGTTTGGCCGTATACAACAGTGAATCCATATTGGCCTACTGCGTAGCGCATGCGATCTAGTAAAAATATTGAAACTACAAAATCATTGAAAAAATCTGTTAATTATTTAGCACTAATCGTGCTCATTTTAAGATCGTACGTCGACGAACCGAATCGAAGCATCAACAGCGAGTGAGCCGTTCCGAGTCACGCGGTTCTTGAACGTGCTGTTGGCGAGTGGTGTGCTTGTGTTGAAAGAGGACATTTTGAGCACATGCTGCAGTAATAAATTAAGACGATGTGTTGTGACACGTGCGACCTTCTGAAAAGAAAATAATTACCAGTTGCGTTTCTCGCTATTGAATTAACTATTTCTGAAATTCTGAGCCAACGCATGCGCTACCGCCGCTTGCGCAAAGGTTTTGCGTTGCGTAGGTCGCTTCGTCCACGCTGTTGTTTGTAACATAGGCCTACTCCCAGAGTGTATGGTTGTTTCGACTTGCACCATGAAGCAGAAATCTAACAAAGGGTTCACAAAAGGAATCGGATAAGCCTAAAACAGTGAATCGACAATAAAGAGGTGATAGAAAAGGACAGCACATCAGTCGGTAAATTAGTAGACCTACGTATTAAGTGCAAGTAATTAAACATTTAACTAGAAGGCGCTCCTAAGAGCGCATATCTCCGCCAAGTGAAGTAATTTAAACATTACAACAACAACTACTACTACGTCTACTACATTGTGACCATGCGTCTATCTGGCTCCGTTATGGAGATATGGCGCCTCAAAGTACACGTACACAAACACACACACACACAAACGGACACACAGAACGACCAATCTCATAATCTCCTCCAATGTTCACTTCGTTCCATTGGCGCAAATAAAAAAGGTTAAACAGGTTGTCTACATGTATAGCTCCCAGTAGCGCCTAAAAACCAGCTGAGTTGGCTTTCACTTTGCCAAAGTTAACAATCGTCAGGAAGATTCTGCGAAGAAGAACCAAACAAACGATTAGTCTGTAGTGGACAACTGCCCGATTAAATGATTCCCCGGTGGATTATCGACAGCGCACAGCAGCATGGTGACGACACCGATTTACGGCGCAGAACGCATAGTAAACGACGATTAGACTGCTAGCAGAATACCAAGCAAGTCTGTTGAATGCCGTACGCAATGCGGCGTGAAACGCCCCAGACAATACCGGGTGGCGCTAAAAAACGTCCCGAACTTTGCATCACTATAACGGCGCGTATACTTCACTGAGATAAATTTCCTTTTGCACATTTGTAGACCAATATGTACTCTTATTTGCTTATAAATTTCACTGATCTCACTCATGACACCACTGAATGTCGCTTAATGAAGTAAGGCGAGCTAAAAATTCCACTATGTAAAGACAGCTTTCCATCACACCGCATCAAAGCAACTCAAAAATTTTTTTCAACACAACACGCCCAATTTCGCCAGCTCGCAGGAATGGAAACCGCGTTCAACAGATTTCAATCTACTACATTATTCAGTTTGAGATACCTTGCTACAACTTGTCTGCGAAGAAAGGCGTGAACCATTTGCGAACTCAAAGATCTTCAGAATGTTATCTCAGACAAATGGCATGATGTCGCCATCAGACAGCCAGAATCAAAACAGCCGTATATCAATGAGAAACACGTCTAGCAGTAGTGGCAAAAAAGAATGGAGGACCTATTCAGCACTTTTTCTGCTGATCAGTTACTGATGATTCGGCCTACTGTGACGTTTTGGCATAGCCTGCGTACGAGCGGCAAAGCAAATGATGAACCGCTTGCAAAAATTGCTTCGTGGCATGTAACGCTATTTTGTTTGTATCGCGGCTAATATCAAAGTGTCTTAGGCGAAAATTTCTACACATATTCGCTGATGTTTGCTCATTACGTAAATGCTTTTGAGCTGATTCATTTCGATCATTCGGCTGAATAATGCATGCAAATGTTCAGAACGTCTTTTTTTGCGCCACCCGGTATATCGAATGGAGAAGAATATGCAGCCAGCTAGACTGACAAAGCGATATAGCCGGTGGCTACTCATTACTAGGTAAGTGAGCTGTACATCACGGGCACGGCGCAGCTTTATTGTCTTCATTGGCATCCTGTAACCCAGCGTTGTCACGGCGCCTCCTGTCCAAATGAAGTCAAGGTTGTCCCAGGATTTTTTTTCAGGGGCGCAAAGCTAGAAGCCAGAGCCCCAGTCTTCGCAGTATATCTGTTCACTTCTTGTGTGGGTAACAAGAAACTCCTGTTGTAGGGCCATATATTTCGTACGAAGCATAGGCTACAGAAACCGACGGCATCTCGTGATTTTGGCCTACAGTGCTGTGTAGGCTATGCTGTGGTGCTACGAAGTATGACATCATCACTGACAACTTAATTCGTTCGTATAAAAATAGAAAGTTTCTGAATAACTGCAACTTTGCGGCTAAAACGGCAACGAAAAATGTTATCAAAATGTTGATTTATAATTAAAATAAGCCGACGCGGCAGAAAGTGAAGTCAAAAACAAGTACAGTTCTTGCGGTTGCCTGCGAACGCCAACAAACGAAGTTTTTGAGGTCCGGATTAATAGGCTTGCAGTTCAAGAACTTTTGTTGCACAATGTATTCTATCTGTATTGTAAGAATAGTTTTATTTGCTGTTAATGTATTGGATCGGCAATTTCTGCAGTAAACGCCAATGAATTATTCTGTTTTGCAGCGTACGGTATGATGACAGACTAACTGTCGACGACGAAGCAGCTACGCCTAGTTTTTTCCAATGCAGGCATGTAGTGTCATCATCGCAGATAATATAACTTGTGTGTTATCAGCTAAAAATACAACGACTGTACTTGTTGTTCACTTTCTTAGCGACTAGAGCATATAAGATGCTTTGAGAGCATATAAGGGGCTTTGATATAAAATTGGTGGAAATTGACCGACTTACAAATCTGTTCACCAAACGTCGTAGTTTTGCACCCAAGAGTAAAGAAAATGGCCAAAATGTTTCAATTACGTGTATGTCTCATTTTCTGCCGCCATATGCCAAATGACCCTCCCTGTCAACTAACTCTTTGCTAGACCCAGTACTGAAATAAATACTATAGGCCTAAGTTATTCTCACTTCTGAAACTTCTACAGTTAGCAAGCAGCTGACAAGTTATTATTTTTAGCCCCAGCAGCAAAGATCCTGGGGTAGAAAGGTTAAACAAGAAATTTGAGTTGATGCTCACGAGATGCACGAAAGCCTATAGCAGTTCCTGTTCGCAAACTGTCAGTCTACCTCCAGCCATTTCGTCGCGACTTTTACGGGGGTACCGCTCTTTAATGCCACCATGCGCAGGTTTCCTTGAACCTAGAAAGTCGAGACTTGGACCGTCGAAATCTACCTTCAACACTGAAAATTTCATGCGCAGCTTGTCCATGTCTATCTCAATTGGTTTAGGCACAATTCGCTCTTGAAATGTCTCACAGCCCGAAATCGCCAAAAAAAATTCATAACCTATATTTTGGCGTTCAAGGTCATCGAATTCGGTGGCAATCGAGAGCCAGTGTAACCTAGGCCCTATCTCACACCGTTATTGAGACACAGTGACTTATTGGCTAAAAATTGCACATTTTTTCCACCCCCCTCTCATTTAGCGCCCTCATTTGAGTTGACCCCCTTCGAATTTATGGAAACGCTTTACGGTTCCTGAAACTAGTCTTCCAGGTCGATGGTAACGATTTGGTGATTTTAGCCTGCACTGCTTTTGATTGATCCACCCGTGTGACAGACAGACGGACAGAATTGCGATGGCTAAGATGCGCTGAAAGCAGTACCTGCTTTCACGCGTAAAAAGTGGGTGAAAATAGGCGCTAGTCCAAGAAGCTACTGTTAAGAAATTTACTCATTATTATTATTATTACTACTGCTAAATGTGTTTCATGTTGATACTACTTCAAATTGAGATATGTTTTGCACAAAAATCATTAAGTAAAACATAAAATTAACAATGCAACTCTGCAAAGAATACGCACAGAAAAACACCACACTTCACTGCATACAATGACAGTGGCGGATTTAAGGGGAGGGGTAGCTGCCCCCTATTGACTGGATGCATTTTAAAACAAGTGAAAATTTCGTATGTAAAATGCATTATTTTTGCATAAAATTGTCAACAAATTTTCGGGGGGGGGCTCAGCCACCTTCCAAGGCCCCACCCTCTACCTTTCCGCCCCTACCCCCATTCCAACTTTCTGGATCCACCACTGTACAATGACATTCATAGAGTGATAGCAACAAATGCCAATTATTATCTAATCAATCACGTAACTCATTACACCGTGTCTCAGAAAAAAACAGTCAAAATTGTTTTTGTCATAATTTTGTCAAATTTTTACTAAGTTTAAGAATTTTTGGCACATCGATGGCCAAGATGATGAAATTATGTAAGGTGCACTCATTTTCCACCTCACCTAATTTATGTCAATGCACTACCATGTGAAACACAGATGCTCCAAAATGTTGCATAATGCTGAGTTGTTGTCTCAAGTAAATGCTGTAACGAGTTAATTACTCACAAAATACACTAAAATCTGAATTATTTAACATAACGATATGCTTGTATAACAACTCGTTTGCAAATTAGAATTTATACCAAAGTGTGCTCCTCATACAAAGACACAATGGCTTAGATGCAACGCCAATGGCTGATAGCAGAATCAATAATCGACTGATCAAATGCATTCACTGATCGATTAGATGTGTTTTAAGCTCATCAGCTAGTTATTTTGTTGTCTGCTGTTTTCAGCATAAAATACGTAATACCTCAAAATTATTAAACCATGTTGCACTGTCTGTCGAATTGATGATGCAAAGGTGAGCCATCTGATACAAATAATCGAAGCGTAATGTAACAATTTGGAGCATCTGTGCTTCACACGGTAGTGCATTGACATAAATTAGGTGAGGTGGTGAACGAGTGCACCGTACACAATAATACTGTCTTGGCCATCTTTATGCCAAAAATTATCAAAGTTGGTGGAAATTTGACAAAGTTATGCCAAAAACAATTTTGACTGTTTTTTGAAACATGGTGTACAACGCAAAATAATAAAAATTCCGTGAATAAACAGCTTATGGCAACTAGAAGATAAGTCAATGCAGATGCTGCCAGTCCCCATACAAATGCTAATTTTCAATGTCACTGTGACCTTGAACTTCTGCCCACAACCTTAAAAATCTATCTAACCTAAGTGTAGTAACCACGGTATAAAATGTGCATCTTATTTTGTCAAAAATCCTTTCAAGAAAGTTTCTGTACGTGATCTGGTCTCTACTGACCTGGGACCAAAATCATCACGTGACCCTCCCAAAAACATCAAAGATGGCCGATACCTGTAGATGCAGTAGGCATATAAATAAAATAAGTAATTTTCAAATACACATAATATTTTACGGATATTGTACATGATTACAGTAACACATGATTACAGTAACATGAACAAAACACAAACACTCACATGCAGTTGTATTTTAGTTTAAGTGACAGTTACTTTGAGCAACTCAAGATAAAGCCAGTCATAAAAAGAACAAATCTGGCAACTGTCATAGGAATGCTTTTACCAGTTGAACGCAGCCAACAGGTGTGACACAACCACTAGTCGTATAACAACACAAAAAATGCATGTAAAAATTGACAGATTTCTAAGATTCCACACACACTATGACTAAATGCATGTAGTATCATCACAATCACATCGTAAATGCATGGAACTGAAACAAAATAAGAGATGCACACCACATATGCCCAATTTAGAAAAATAGCTCACAAATCAGACTAGAAATATAGCCAACATACCACACAGATGCTGAAATACTATAAAGACAATAAGCAACCACTGTATGACTGTAGATTAAAGAGAAAAACCATACTGTTTTTAATCTCAGTAGACTCAGTGTGGTATTTTTACAGTCAACAACTAAGCTGTCACTGGATTTAACTACAACAAGCTTCTATTTTTATTGAATGAGTGAGTGTCAATATAAGCTGCTGTCTTTATAATGGGGTTCAACAATTATTATATATTTTATATTGACAAATAAAGTGACAAAAATGGACAATAAATGCTTACAAGTCTTGCAGTGGAACAGAGTGCATGACCATAATGGAAATTATAATGTTTTGGTAATAAATTTTAAGCACTGTGTACAATAAACATAATGACCACAGAGATGACTAATGTAGCACTTCTATAACTTGAAAAAACCTTGCTAATTAAAGCCACACAATGACTTGCCCGAACTAAATCTGCTGATATAAAAATAAATAATACTGTATACATGTACAAAAACTCGTCAAAATATATATCTCACTTATAAAAAATTCTACAAAATCAAACATACTGTATATATAAAAATGTCCACAGGCAACAAACATTTCTCATAGCAATGAGTCGAAAAGGTGAACGCATACAAATAAATATGTTTGCCAAACAATCTGGGGAAGTTTACTCTAGGTGCATGAATGTCACACAGATATCCATAATGAAGTGGATCATGGTAATACCGACAAAAGACTGACATGGACATGAAGTAACATTCCCATCCCCACCCCAACCCTACAGGCTTTGTCTCCATCCCCATCGTTTTATTGATGAAGATAACTGCCGCTAATAATCTGCACATTTTACTACTCTTGATTACTAAAGTACTGCAAATTAATAACATTTTACAACACCCACACTATCAGTATACACAAAACACAAATTATCCACATTTCGAATCATGCCATGTGATGTATTAAGTACTATTTAGTGAAACGTATTATTCCTACATATAGTTTTACAGCAACTACTACAGATGAAAGTTGTAGTTGTCCCCACTACCGCGGGTATACTGCAAATTCTATCCCCATCCCCATGGTATTACCGTGGCTTTTATCCCCATTCCCACAGGAATACTGCCGTTATTGTCCCTATTATTGGGGTAATTACTGCGGTATTACCACCACCACCCATCCCCATGTCACTCTTTAATACCGACACCAACACAGTCTGTGCAACTGCAGATTTTGTTCAGCAATGGGTAGGTACAAAACATGCAGTCAGTATGCAGAAATGGCGTCAACTTGCGTAGTGTTACCACAGGAATGAGAACATTTACAGAGTCATAATGGGAGAGCCGCATCGGTTTTTCGCTTCCTCAGCATTTCGTCGCAGCATCGACCATTTTGGCAGCAGTCTGCGTCTGGCGTTGGTGAACCAGTAATTGATCTGGTTGATGGTCAGTTTGGTCGACTGCATCAATGCTTCTTTCTCATCGTCATTTGGGTATGGGTTGTCCTGGTGATTACGCAGCCACTCAGTCATTATTGCCTTTGCCTGCACAATCAACGATCAGTCATTAATCTTCACTGTATACTATAATCCAGCTCTATGTAAACAGCCAATATGGTCTTACAGTTTTAAATTTCTATACATATTGCAAGAAACCATTTGATGCTGTGACTAACAATTCTGAGTCGCCACAGCAAATTACTTTTTTACAGACAAAACACCTTTCCTGGTGCTCCAAAAAATAACAACTAAAATGCAATTGTGTTTGGAGACAAATGCTAACCAGCAACAAAACAAGGCCATAAAATTGCTAACTAGTATTAACAGAGAATGCTCAAAAAATAGTCACTCATATGTAGGGTATAATCCAGTCTGCCATTAATGTTTCCAGCCTAAGTTATACACTGGTACCAAATTATAGTTTTGAGTAACAAAAGGTACACATTAGTGAGCAACTGTTATCTCACAAGCTACGTGAGCAGAACTCAAACATACAATTTCTTGACTAAAATTATATGCCCTTAACCAGTACACACCACCAAGCTATATAATCAAATCAAACACAAGCCACCGGTATATAAATTCATCAACCTACAGCAACCGATGTTCTGAAGAAGGCAACAATAGTTTCTGAAACTTCAACAGCTTAGCAAATAAAGATTTTAACTTTATAATGTTCTACAGACAAATCAAACATACTTCGTTCGGAAGAACTTTGCTGCGACTGACTTTCTCAAGTGGCATGTCGCCGTAGGCGTATGTCTGAAAATAACTCATCTGTGGAGAAGACTCCTCGTGTCCATGATAAACAGCAGAAGGTGATGATGACAACGTGTAATGTGGCTTGCCAGCAGGAGAATCATCCATTGCTTGGAACCGTGATGACAATTGTCTCGGAGAACATGGAACAGATTCTGAGCCGGCGGATGGTGGAGCAGTGCAGTTGGTGGCCTGCTGATCAGACATGCACCGCGATGTGTTGGAACCAGACTGTGAGAGATCTGTCCACGAAGCCTGCAACCTCTCCTGCAGAATGCAGACAATGATAGAAATATGCACAAGCAACCAAAGCTCTCAAACTTCCGCCGAGAATGTTGCTGCCATATAGCAAACACAATGAAATCTCAAATTACACCCAATCTCGTAATCATAACTAGAAAGCCAACGCCATGTTGTTCACCAAGCATCAGCACCATATTTGGCAGCGGTTTCCCTTATGCCCCATTGAAAGCAATGTTAACGAAAATTTCAATGTGATCCAGAATCCAGGATTCCTTAGGGATCACCCCCAAAATTGAATCACTGGTAGTTTTTGCTATTCCCGACATTCCCAGAAAATTTCAGAAAGATCCATCCACAACTTTTTGAGTTATCTTGCTGACACATACAGACAAACAAAGTCTGGCAAAAACATAACCTCCTTGGCGGAGGTAAATATTCCTAGGTTTCTCAGAACTGGTACAATTTAATCCAAATTTCCACCATCCTATCACTTACTTTATGGACATGCCCAATCCTTCCAAAGAATTTCAGCAAAATCCATTTCACTGTTTCAGTTTCACAGTTATATGTGGAAAACAACGGAACTACGAAAAATAACATGTACACTTTTTCACTATAAAGCCGCAAACTTCTGTGCTTATCATGGAACCATGGATCCACTGACATTTGGTTCACTGACCTGGTTATTCAGTGGGCCGATCTGTGTGATGTGACTGCAGACGCTGTCAACAGGACTCACAGGAACACTGGCTTGGTGGCTTTCCTTCAGCTGGCGCTGGTGAATTTTATCTGAAAGCACAACAAATAGCTCACAATTTTCACCAACAGACTTTTGAACAATGCACTACATGACAAGCATCACACTTGTCCATGAAACCTACATCCTACAACAAGACAAACAAAACTGTGCTATGAACATCAGCACAACTTAGAAATATTTCATGCAAAGACAAAGTTTCAGACTACTTCAGTACTTACTGTCTTTTAGGTAGCAGTAGTTGCATAACATATACTTCGTACAATGACACCTTTCAGCTTTGATTTAACTCATCCCATGAATCATGTCATACGATCCTAGTCACAAGTCTAGAATTAGACCAAGTCCCTAGAACAAAGTGATCATATGTAGCAGGTTTTTTACAGATAGAATTCCTAATCTGGTTCCAAACCAACATTATAGCCACACCAAAGACAAAATTGATGTACTGATAACTATTTATATGATGGTTATAAAGTTTCTACAGTAATTTTTTCTTCCATATCAGCCGGAATCTAATCCGCATTAGCCTTAACTGTAAAACAAACACCAAAGCCACTGCCATACAAATGAACAACACTCTCCTAATATCACACTCACCTAGGAGTGCGGAGTGTGCATATCGTAGTGCGTCCATCACAACTGGGTCGAGCGATGGATCTAAATTAGCAGTGTTTGCCGAATGCGAGGACGTGCAGCTGAAATAGTTGGAAATGAGTCGATTGAAGCTCTTTGGCAGCCCGGCGATTAGAGGATATGGAAACGAAGGTGCCTCAAAATTCATGTCAGCAATAACAAGATCTCGCAGGAGTGGGAAGAGTGGGTGCGAACGGTATGGACCTGAGCCACTTCCAATTAGATGCCTCACAAAACGATGGCAACCACTATCTGCAGCTTGTCCGGAAAGCGAACTGTCTGAAGGAGCATATAATGGCATTCGACCACGACGAGGGGTCATTTGATTTACGGTAAAACGATCTGACGCCGGACTTCTGCAAAAATTTCCTCGCCGTTCGGAATACAGATTGCTTGCTGTACCTGTCCGACTAAATGTACATTCATTCTTCATTGATGCACTATTCAAATCCATGTTCTTTTCAACTCCTAGAACTGGCTGTGATATGGACTCTTTCATTAATGGCAGCCGGCTGGTAGGAGTTGCAGGATTGTTACCTGCATAGTGAAGGTTACCGGCGTTACTGTCCTGCACATAGTTTTCCGCACCCGGCTGAAGTGGATTGAGAGAAACTAATCCAGGAGTTACTGACCTGCCACTAGGTCGAACTAGGCTTGGAGCTGAACTGTAGTTACCCCGCTGAGTGTAATTTGCATTAGCAACCATATTTCCCCGAGAAGCAGGATACTGGTAACCAGTTGGATGCATGCCTCTACAATCATCTGTAACTACAGATCCTTGTCGAACAGCATTTGTGGCACTTGAAGGCTGGCTGTGGTAAGGACTTGCATGTGGATTGCGATACAACTCATGCTGCTGGGAACCAGGATGTCTACTGATCGGCTGGTATGATCCACCATATGTACCCATGGAGTAGCCATGTGATCTGCCCACCTGGTAAAAGCGAGGACTGCGGTTTACAGATGGATAGTTTAAACGATCTGGATCAACATGAGATGAAAACTCAGCTGCTCTCGGATATGGCATGCTATCCGTATATGGCACAGGACCTCTAATGTCTAAAACAGTAGCAGCAGCGGTATCGTGATGTTGTATGTGCTGAGTCGAATGTGGGTGAAAATCATCACTGCCACTACCCCTCAAGTCTGTACTTAAGCGGTTCACAGATGCTGGTGATGCCTGCCATTCGTTATCGTAACGTTGGCAAAAACCCGGGCCCGGTGTTAAGTTATGAAAATTTGCAGACTGATCAACACTGAGATGCTGCATGCCATACTGGAACAGACTCTCACCTCCATCTGCCACCGACATCCTTGCACCTGCAGCAGACCGAGAGTAAGATGTCATATCATTCATCATGTTCTGCGAGCCAAACAGACTCTCACCTCCATCTGCCACCGACATCCTTGCACCTGCAGCAGACCGAGAGTAAGATGTCATATCATTCATCATGTTCTGCGAGCCAACCGGAGCTTGCAGTCTAGGATGTGACATAGCAGGCTGCGTTGGTGCCAAAAACATATCAGCACCACAGACAAAAGCATAGGATTTCTTGACTTCTTCAAGCAGGTCTCCACCGGATGCAATTATGCGAGGTTTCTTTGCAACGTGAACTGGGCTGGATGCAGTCGAATCACTTCTTTCTGGCTGATTCTTTGTCGGACTAATCACAGAAGAGTCCTTTTCACCAAGTAGTTGTGTCTGTTCTGTTTCGACTACTGAATCTTTTTTGGTCGACGACCGTTTCAAGTTGTCATCACCCTTGTCAGAAGTAGCATCTATGTCCAGCTTTGTAGAAGCACCACCCGTCGTACTGTGCACGGTTGGTGGGAAATCAGAAAGTCCTTCCCTGCCACCTTCAATAGGTTTGCTTTCCTCGCAGCTCGATGAAATTGTTGGTGATGCCACATCATCTGGTATTCTCATCTGCATTCCCGATGAAGTCTTGACTGTGGTTACTCCAGACCGATAAAAACTGCCCTGGCCTGAGATGCTGCCAGTTCTATGAATGTGTTTAGAGACATCGGTGACTGGTTCCGTGTTGAGCCTCACGGTGTCAAATGAAACGATCTCACCCAGCTCCTCCAAGTCAGCCGGCAGCTGCACACTCTGAACCTGGTCTGCAGGAATGTCAAAGTTAAGGAAATCAACATAAGAGGAATCAGTGACGCCGAAATCGGAACACAGTTCTTCCAGTAGTGCATTGTGCACACGATCGTCCATGTCATTCAACGTAGATTTGCTACAACTCAGAGATTCTATGCCACTACTCGATGTGCTATGATCATCAGAGTTGATGCTTCTCTTAGCTGGAAGAATGGCGCGACGGACAGGTGCTCTTGCAGTCCAGTTCTGACCCACCTAAACAAAACACGCAACGCAAACTTCATGCAGCATTGGCTGCATTAAACAAATTAAGCTATTTAATATTTCACTATTTCGCATCACTTTCTGCTACGAAAAGATGAAAATACGCACTAAAGTTGTTGAATAGGGAATTGTCAAATTACTGTACAGCAGTAACTTATTAACCGGATTCACTGCATCCATATTGCACACATGACATACAATTATGCTGAGCTTTTCATGACAAAAACAGATGTCAGAATTGGTGACTAAACTTACAGCTGCTACCTTTGAACAATAAAATGCTGATACTGGTACTGCTCATTTGCAGCAGGAACCAGAAAAAGTTGCATAAAAACCAAAAATATTGCAACCAGGCGACATTTTTGAGAGCTTGGGAAATGTATAAAAACGCGGTGATCCCCCAGACACTCTAGGTAGATTAGTAAAAGGCTGACTTATTCCCCTAACATCAAACCTCTACTTTATGAAAGTCGAGCTGCAAGCCTAAATAGCACTGTAATATTTACAAAGTTCTGAAATCCAAAATAGCATTGACAAATATAAAGAAAATAAAAGAAGCGGAAATAACATGTACCCGTACAGTGTATGCCGGATCTTCATAGTATATGCCACTACCGAGTTCCAGATCTGGCCTTCCACTGCCAGTACGAGCATCACGATAACTGTGGAATGATGGGCTGCCCAGCATAATTTAGACACTAATGATCAATCCAAGTAAAAAATTTCACAATAAGTATGTCCACCGAACTGCTGAGCCAAGCATGAACAAGCAATACCCTTAACACACCAAATGCAAAATAACAGTGTTTCCATATGCACAATGCACATGTTAGTGATGATACGAATGTAATGCAAAGAGCAAAAAGCACTAAGCAGAATACATACATACATACGGTAGCACTAATTGCTGAATCGGCGCCGATGGAGATCTCCTGAATCGGTTGATTCAGAGAACTGCATCGACTAGTTTAATTATGGGAAACTGCAATTGACTGACATATTGCTACCCAAGAATAAATTTGGGGTTTTGAGTGGGGATAAGCATTCTTTATATGCTGCTTATTCAGTATCTGCAGTTCGTCGATTCGCCGATGGAGATCTTCTAAATCGGTCGATTCAGCAATTAGTGCTACCCTCCCAGAAGCACAAGTATACCCTATCATACTGCTAATATTCAATGCAAGTTACATCAAGTTATGTCTCTGAATTGGTATCGCCACATAACAGCTATAATGTGGCTATATAATGCTCTAAAATTAAAGGAAACCTATAGTTTTACTGTTTTTAGCACTTTTTGGTGGTTATTCAAAGCGTTCTACGGTGTCCTGTGGTGGAATTATGGCTTTTTCACCCCTTTGCCGGTTCGCCCCTGGCCTGTTTGCCCCCTGGCTCATTCGCCCCTTGGCTTGTTCGCTCCTGGCCCGTTCGCCCCCTGTGCCTGGCTGATTCACCCCTTGGCTTGTTCGCCCCCTCTGAATATACCAGTGATTCATTATTGAGGCTTGTGTTTCGATTTACAGAAATGCAACAAGTAAGTGTAGCGTCATGTCACTGATTAATAGTTACTTCAATCAACGTTATACCTGACAAACTCAATAATAAGTGATCACAGTTCACAAAGTCAGTTATCTTTGGTTTCATAGCAGAAACGGAACTATTATATATAGCCTTTACCTAAAACGCTTAAAACTCGGCTAATGTGTCAACGTCAAGCTTCCTTTGAAATGAATTCTTACAGGTATACTTGGGTCTAGGCCTAATAACTGCTTGACGAACGCCTAAATCTATAGACAGCGTCAGACACTGCAAACATTCTAAAGCGAGAAAGCGCACTAAAACTCTGTATAATAAAATACAGGTATAAGCCTATAATGATTTTATTTCAGAATTGAACAAAGCATTAAACATTCACACAATCGTTTCTTCTCATCATCATGCATAAACTGTCTAGGCCTAAAGACAATTATTATGTATAAACCTCGAGGTCAAATTACCGGTATTCAACAGGGGCAAAACGTCCAAGGTGAGGGGGCGAAAAAGCCAGGGGCGAACAAGCCAGGGGGCGAATCAGCCAGGCACAGGGGGCGAATCAGCAAGGGGGCGAACAAGACAGGGGGCGAACGAGCCAAGGGGCGAACAAGCCAAGGGGCGAATCAGCCAGGGGGCGAACAAGCCAGGGGTAAACTGGCAAAGGGGCGAAAAAGCCAGACACCCCTGTC
>Ga0209671_1003828_pt1 | contig 14660 bp, 5 predicted proteins | sample WorMetHERISLAND2_2_FD_187401 | JGI IMG/M metagenome (GOLD analysis project Ga0209671, IMG submission 187401) | Marine gutless worms symbiont microbial communities from Max Planck institute for Marine Microbiology, Germany - Olavius geniculatus... | ecosystem: Host-associated > Annelida >... | reverse complement strand
CACAATATCTGGGGGGGGGGGCACGGCCCCATGGCCAGCGCGGTAGCGCGAATGTACAACGGGGGTCTGCGGCAGAGCCCCCAGCCGGGTCCAGGGGCAAAGCCCCTGGTCAGGGGGTTAGGGGCGAATCCGACCTGAAGCTGAAGCACTTTTGGTTTTCGGACGTTCAATAGAAGCCGCAAATTTGCCCAATTTTCTACATTTTGGAAACGCAAATAAGATATTTGTGTTATCTTTGCATAAAATTATGGATGGCCATTAAACTGGGGGGGGGGCTGTGCCTCCCCGGCCCGGCCGCCTAAAACCGCCACTGCCCGCAAGAGCTACTACAGCGGGCCGTCCGACACCGAGACACGACAGGAACAGTGAAACCACCCAGCGCACATGACCAAACTACAGACCAGGCAGGCACCAACCAATCAATCACCCATGGGTGTCTGTAAGATCACAATGAAACCCAGCTAGGCATGATTTCAAATCAGCACCATGAGCTGACTGAGAGGTCAACGTTCTTATGTTACTTCATAGAAGGAGACTAGCTGCTGGGTACTGTTGGTCCACTGTGCCTTATTCTGTATTCGACACAACCCTTCAGAGTCACTTTGCAAAGGGCTTCCTCCATCTGATGGCCGGAGCGCGGGATGAAACTCGAAGCCAACTTTTCAAAAGTCCTAAAACATTTTTTGGCCAACTATAATTCAGAAAAATTATCGTGGGACAGTCAGTAATTCTGCTGAAAAAACATGCAGCAAACTTTTCAAACCAAGTCACAATCTTTCAAAAGTTAACTGTTAGGCCAATACCGAATTATAGTCAAAAGCACTATTTTGTTGCTTCTACGCCTGGTTTTAGCTAATGAATAAAATGGGAATTGTCATGGTTGTGATTTTTTGAAGGAAAAAACATTTCGCAAAAATTCGGCAGTGAATTTGGCTATTGCATTTGGCTCGGGGCTCTACGCAATAATAGATGAAATGTTCTGGTTAATGTATCACCCTGCAGCGTACAATAAAGCAGAAAATACAACCTTCGACAAACCAAGCACAATATAATTCATTTCATGCTGTACGTACAATAACAAACGTTTAACACAAAATCGCCACCATTATAAACCTAATATTCGATAGCATTGGACGTAACAACAAAATAACACACAATATTTGCTTTGTCTTTCATATTACAGCAATACGTACAACAATAGCCCATGGCGCAAAAAAGTGGAGACATTTGCAAAATCACGGTTTCACGAAAGATTAGCCTCAATCAATGCAGTGCAGAGCTGGAGTCATGCTAACAAGCTTCTGCAAAGAGTGTAAGACATTTTTGCACCACCTATATCATGCACTATGCCAACATATAGACCAAATACGAATGTGTAATTCTTTCAAGTTATTTTGCATTAGGCATACAAAAACTCTTGTTCTTCTGGCTGCAGACAGGCAGCGAGAGAGGTATTTTTATCCTTATTTCAAGACATTTTTATGTCTAATATTACACAACAGCTCACAAACAAAACGTGACACATTACAACTGAAGTAAAAATACTGCAACACAACAGTCTAGTGGCAAACAGTTCTGTGTCAGTAGAATTCTTGAAAGCAAACAAAAAAAATGCCCCAATGTTTCCGAGCATCTAATAAAAATTTCAGGGATGGAATTTTTTATGGCAGCCAGAAGCACAAAAAATACGCCTTGTTGGTCCCAACTGACTGATAAAACAACTTAAACCTCAGTAATAGTTTACAATAGAAGATATTGCAATGCAGGGTGCCGCAAAAAACAAACTGGAACATATGTTATGTCCGGTGACATGCTATAAGCTGCTAGCCAAAAATTTGCAAGTTCACAGGTTCTGAGTTGTAAATACTGTATGAAACATTTTATTTCATTACTAATGGAACAAGAAAACAGAACAAAACAAAACAGAACTGGATTAAGTTTGGAGTGGTTTACCTCATTTTACCTGCCGAATGAGTAACTGCATAAGCTGCACTTCACCCAGTGCTGAGGCCACTACATGGGCCCAGTGTGCAATGCCGAGAGACCTCAAAGTCGATAGAACCTCTTAGAAGCTTTAGCAAACTTCAAGAGGAGAAACCAATGGTTAACACTCGAGGTATCATTTGGGTCAAGTTTTTAAAGTGAATTTTTTGTTAAGTTTTGGGCGTAGGGGCCCAGGTTGACCCTCCTGGATGCAAAATATTTTGCCAATAACACCATTCATAGTGTATAGTACACTCTTTTATCATGTGCCACCCAGCATTTGAGCTTACACGGCAAAAGCAGCAATAACAAAAGTCGAGACATATTACACAGCGTTGTTCATACCATTGGCACAGTAGCTGAAGCAGTGAACGTTTATTTTATGGTTGGTTATCAATCAAAGTACAACTGAAAAGTGGCGGAACTCTACTTGACTTTTCCTACCTCTTCCACATTCCTTCACCTCTCCTCACCTTCTGATCCGTTAGAAGTATACGCTCTTAAATACAGCCATTGGGTCTGGGGAGTCCGGTTAGCTCTCGCAGCAAGATCTGGGCAACAGCCCAAGTGCAAATAAAATCTAGTACATTTTGGCCCCAAAACCTGACATCTAATGGCAACATGTTTACTAATTTTCCTTGAGAGCTGCTTGACCGTATGGACTAAAAACAGGAGGTGAGGGAACACAGTGCCCCTATGTTCGCAAATACTTCAACCATTGTTTACGGTGGAAATGTTGCGACGAAAGTGTGCCAATGCTACACCGTAAAACTTCTAATGCAAACTCTCATCTTCCACTAGAATAAGTGTTCTAACTCCTCCCACTCCACCGCAGGCTAAATTTAAGATTCAAGTTGTATTTTAAACACTGTCAGCTGTCAGTTTTTTCTGTAAATGGTACTCGTGGTTTCAAATACACTGGGAAATATGACTAGTAGGCCTACGTTTCTATTTTGTCAAAATCACTGCACTGTCCAAAATAACATATTGCAATTCATCTCATTCTGCATACCCATCAACTGACCTGAAAATTATCTTAAGATTGTCTCAAGATCCCACGAGAACAGAACAGCTGGCTTGCATTACGAACCCGAATAAGTTTCACAACGTATGGCTAGCTTTACAAAATATGGTCAAGTAACGAAGCTGACAATGAACAGTATTTTACACAATATAGTTACAGAATAAACAATGACAGCTACACAAACTGTTGACTATGCACTGAAAGCAAACAATTGTGACAGACTTCATAAACACATGTTTGAGACATCAAATTCAGCTGTGTACAGCATTTGTTCTTCATGTCTCAAGTGTAGAATTACTTTACTTTACAACAGTTTCTTTAGCTGAAAAAAATTACAAGTTTACAACAGATAACTTGCAGTAGGTTATAACAAATCTATAACGTTCTCTGAACAAATTTACTCCTGGTATTTCTGTGCATAATGCAATTTAAGAAAAAATAAAGTGCAATAATTCAAACAATATTTTGTTTTATGCCAATGAATTCTATATCATATCATTGGCATTGTAACATTGACAGCTGGCAACTGCCCCATGGGGAAATGTTACCTGTTACAAGATTTTCTTCCTGTCCAAAAATTTTTCTCCAAAAGTGCAAAATTTGTGGCTGGGTCGGAACAGTAAATTCCCCCATTTAGGGGTGCAAAAATAAATTTTTAGCCCCTCTGATGACTGCCTCTGACAGAAATATGCAGCAGCTGTCTGTAAAGATGCATGCTGTTTCACTTAATACTTGCTACGGAACATTTGCATTTCATGCAGCGCTGATCTGAGCTAATTAATATTGCTATTATCAGAACGCATCATAATTCAGTGTGAGGTGATGATGATGAAGATGATAATGACGCTGAGGTGATGTTTGAACTGCAAGTCCAAGTCCTTGGCACCAGCGCAGCCAGATACCAGTCCTATGCAGAGAAAAAAGATATAGACAGAGAGATAGACGGAAAGATAAACAGAGACATAGAATCAGACAGTACCACAGCCACGCACAGACAGACGGAAAGGGAAATACACGGTGTTTCATAAAAACACCTTTTTTGTTTCTTTTATAACTCAGTCAAATGGTGATCAATTTGCACAAAATTTTTAGAAGATGTAGCTGAGCAAATACTAATTAAAAAAATACAACAAAATGTGGCCGTTGGTTAAGTATTCATTGCTAGTCGTGATGTAATACTGACGTCATAATGTGTCGTGAGTACAAATTGGCTTGTTGCAACTGGTTCTGTCAGTTGCTACCATGCTTCGATGGTGAACTTTATCTTGTTCACTGATGGTTTACTGATGAAAAATGTTCATCATGTGAGCACTAAGCAACATGAGAAAAACACAACAAGCAAAATATCCAATGCAATATAACTGCTTAATTAACGTAACGCATAAAAACACATTTTGTTCACATTTCTGACACCATGGCTGACAATTCATCCAGTTGTCCATTTTTTAACTGCCTGCAGTAAAATTTACAGAAGTGTTTGTTGATGTATTGATGAAACTGATACAACTGCTAACATTGTCATGTTCAGTTTATCAAATAATATTTAACGACAGCAGAGCTAGGTATAAATTGCCAACAAACTGTAGAGTGCAATAATAATCCAAACCAAATTTTCATCAACACTCCCACTCACTCTACAGTAGAGTGTAAAAAGTCTAGCATAATCAAAAAGTTATACGCTATATCAAGTTTACAATGTAAGAACTCTAAATTGTTCTCAAAAACTAGTCTGACAAGTTATGTCAACTGTTCAAACTGCCCCCTGGCAAGAGGTTTTGTCAACAAGTCAGCTAACATGTCTTTGGTATAACAGTACCGGGGGTACTTGATCAGCAAAGTTCCCTTCAGCACTTCTTCACGAACAAAGGGGTATCGAATATCGATGTGTTTTGTCCGCCTGTGTGGATTTGTCTGATTGTTCGCCATTGCGATAATTCCCTGGTTGTCTTCCATCACTGTGATTGGTGCAACACTGTCTCCTTTGATGTCCCGGAAAACTTGTCACAACCACACAGCTTCCTGAGCTGCTGAGCTCAGTGCGATGTACTCAGATTCAGCTGTCGATACAGCTACTGTTGACTGCTTCTGACTCAGCCAGCAGATTGCACCGCCAGCCATCATGAAGACGTTGCCAGTGGTAGAGTGACGATTGTCCATGTCACTGGCCCAATCAGCATCACTAAAACCAACAATGTCTGAATTCTCTGTCTGCTTGTAGTGAAATGACAAGTTGATGGTTCCCTTGAGATAACGAAGGACATGTTTGGCAGCTGTGAGATGCGCCTCGATTGGAGCAAAGTTGAACTTCGACAAAACTCCCACTGCTTGAGAGACATCTGGTCCAGTTGCAAAAGAAGCGTAGACTAAACTGCCCGCCATCGACTGGTACTGGACCTTCTCAACAGGCTTGATGTGTCCGTCATCAGCTACTAACTTGACATTCAGGTCTACTGGTGTGGAGACTGGATTGGCATCCTGCAGTCCGTAACGCTGCAGCAGTTTCTCGATATACTGCTTTTGTGAGAGTTTTACTCCCTCCTCACTCTGTTTGATATGTACTCCAAGACAAAAATGGAAACTTCCCAACAGCCAGTCTATTACAAGGTTTGACTGCCGACTGTCATGCAGCAGTGTCTACCAGATAAAGTTTAAGAATGTTTGTGAAGTCAAGAAGCGACTAGTACAGCCTGGTTTGGTCTGGAGCAGAACATTACTGATACTGCTGTCAATGAATGGAGAAAGCATCTCCTTGCCTGTGTTCGCATAGTGGGCCAAGACTTCAAGCAACTTTACTGCAGGCAGTTGAAAAATGTACGACTGAATGAAATGTCAGCCAAAGTGTCAGAAATGTGAACAAAATGTGTTTTTTCGTGTTATGTTAATCAAGCAATCATATCGCATTGGATAAAAAAGTGATATTTTGCTGGTTGTGATTTCCCCAGGTAGTGCAGGAACAAACGTTGGGTGAGGTGAAAAACTGAATGGTCATTTGATGGCAAGTTGTGTCAGGAATATTTCTGCCAAAAATTATCAGAATCTGACAATTGTTTTTCAAGTTACAGTCGAAAATGTTGGGGATGCTTTTTTGGGACACAGTGTACTACTACAGGTACATACCCCGTTGCTGGGACATCTCCGGCGTGCATACCACTCCATGGAGTAAAAGCACATTAGCATTCCAGTACCAACAAAGAGAGCAACCCACATGAACACGTTGCCAGTGCGAGCAGACTTGTTTGGCAGGAATATGAACGCAACTGCAACACAACACATGATAACTAGAGCTGTCAAGGCGTTAATTTTTTTAATGCATTAATTAACGCACCCAGTCCCGTCGAGACGGAGAGTAGGGGGACAAGTTATCACAGGCCTCGCGACGTTTGAGGGGCCCTGCCTGTCTAATATAAAAAGTTAGAAACACATTTTTAAACGTATAATCAACAATAACTGACGTCATAGGTAGCATAGAAATCTATTAGCATGTCATCGAAAATCGAAATAATTATTTATTTACAGTAGTGATAAAACGAAAACTACAGTTTAGTTACTCGAATTCATTCAATTGTCAAATAACCGTAGTTTAACAGAATATTTCAACTTTTGCTTCACAAAATTTAGCAAATTAACACAAATTTACGTATGTGCGTTAATTTTTTCGAAGCGCGTTAATTTTTTTAACGCATGTTAATTTATTAACGCATTAACACATTAATTAACGCGTCAATTGTGACAGCTCTAACGATAACAGTAAATTAATCACTACAGATCCCACTGCATGCAAAATGTGTTGCCACACTACCTCGTGAAGTATGAATGTCACAGCAGAAATTAATGCATGAGTATATTACTTTATTGTAATAACTAGAGGGAGCAGAAAAAACGCTCCATCCCAAAGACCAATTGAAGAGCTTATGCCACTCCCATAAACTTGCACTTCAGTTGGGGGAAATAACAACCTTGTGTAGTGTGTACTGTACTTTAACTTTAAAACAGGGTTCCCACTCTGTTACCGACGAAAAAAATCCAGGACTTTTCTCCCCCATGAAAAATTTTCAGGACCTTTACGTAGCCCACGAATGCTGAAATGTAATGTATTGGCACCACAAATTTGAAAGAAGGCGACTTCAAGTAATCTGCAAGCGAAGTGAGCAGAAGAAAAATGATTTCCATTTAAGTCTATGAAAAAATGCATGATTTTTAAAGATATTTTTCTAGGACTTTCCAGGTCCGGGAATTTTCAAGAAAAAAACCCAGGAGTTTCCAGGAGGCACGGAAATCCTGCTAAAATGTGTTGCACTAGCATCACTCTATTTTAGGTTTGCCACGTTAAGCGAATAGGCACCTGCACCAACTGGGCCCATCGGCGCCCTGAGAAATGTCTTTAGCACCTTGCTTGAAACATCATGGGTGACTTTTTGAATCATTGGCAATACAAGAGACAAAAATTGGGCTACTTTTCACCGGTTTCTAATGCCATGACTTCCAAACAATATGACAATGCTGCATTAAATCCTCTTATGATGATGAGTGACATTGGCAGGATGGGTAAAAAAAAAGCAAAACAGAAAGTTGCAGTTTTCTAACACACTACAAATTTCCAACAGAGGTAATTATGGGTGTTTAAAATTTCAATTTTGGATTTTAATGTTCACAAAATTGGGGGAGTGGATCTTTCAGCTTCAAGTTTGGCACTTCTGGACAAAAATTAATGACAAAACATTTTCACAATTTTCCGACAGCCCAAAATTTAGTGAACCCCATTTCCCTGAGCCCCCGTTTCCCCCGAGCCATATTGTCACTGATAAGTGAAACAGCAAGGAAGTGAGAGATGGAGAAGATAAATACACTTACATCCAGCACCAGCAAACATGATGAAGAGGATTGGATAGAAAAACCCAAACGTCATCGTAAGAATGTACTCGTGAAAGACTGCTGATAACAGGAACACTAGAGCCATTGGCACTGCACGATTCCGCTTACCCATCAACTGTATCAGCCACAATCAGCTGACTGGTCAATCCATTAATAAATCAGTCATTCAATCATAAAACAATCACTTATCTAAACTAACCAGTGATTTTCAAGCTTACTTGCTGAAAAGTATAGGTGCTGTTTCAAATGCTAATGTCAGTATACCAACTAGCAATTAGCCACATGACAGGTTCTGCCCATCAATCTGTATGTCCCATAGACTATCCCATACAAGAGCCTAAATTAAACACAAAAATGTAGAGAAAAAATAAAATTTGCATAAACATCTTCCTCAGCTAGAGCAAACGTTTTGCCGATTTTTACTCAAAATAAAAGATCAAGATCATCGGACATCAGCCAGATAGACACGCAGACAAACGAACAGATGCACAAACACACACATGAGAACTGGTCAGATAGACAGACAGACAAAAAACTAGAAGGTGGTTATGACTCTGTCCACTTTTATGCCTCCGCCAACATGTGTCAAAAACTAGGTATCGCAGAGAGGTCGCACAATGCAAAAAAGTGGAAATCACAAAGAATCTATTTATAGCCAACCAATAACTGGATCCTACCTGTTGAAGCTTGCCGGTGATTGGTCACACATGGCAAAAAATGCGGATGTGATTCATCGCATCTCACGAATATTCATTATTTGCATGGATAATGAACCGCGCTACAAAACTGTGCAGCGAGATAGCACTGCAAAACTTCGCAGCAAGAAAATACTGTTTACACAGAGAAAGTATTGTTAATTGATTAATTACTAATTAACAAGAAAACTGATGAAACTAATGACCAAACCCCAATGTTGCAGAAAGAGCTAGGGTTAAATTGATCGAGAAGGAATTAGGTGGTTTGATGAATTAAAAGACAAATTAATTTGGCAAGGTGGCCGCATCACTACACGTGACCTTGACTGAATAGACCTAGTGCATAATGGCTTGCAAACGCTGTCTAGAAATGCGCATGGATGCACGAACACTCCGAAAACATAATGCCCTGGCCACTACGTTGTAGTTAACGGAGGCATAAAAAAATAAACAGACAGACCACTGTACTCTGGTATACTGGTATAGACCTTGTATACAAAACAGTATACCCAGTAACACAATGACAGACAAAAAGACAGAATATACACATACATCGAGATAGAAAGACAAACAAACCGACCAGGTAGCACTCCCTGTACACGTAGCAGTACAGCCAGTCATGGACCACGACGTTCCACGTCCGGTAATAGTTGGCAAACGTCGACGAATTCCACCAGTCCTGTCACATCAACGCATAGCACATTCACACGATAGTGGAGCAACACAATTTAGTGTGAAGGAGTATCCAACAGAATATAAAGACTCCGTTTTAGAGGAAATCTGCTACGCCTAGACCTGCCATCCGCTCAACCCGTGTTTTAATGGTCTAGTAAAAAAGTTATGGACCCTACATTCACCGAATTTTCAGGGATTGTAGGGGAGGTCAAAAGATAGCAGTCTGTGAAACTTTAGGGGAATCTGACAAATGGGGGTTCTGAAGAAAAAGGGGAAAGAGAAAATGTAACCCCTCATATCTCCCGCATTTGGGGAGATGGGAGCACGAAAATTTTTCTCCAAATAGGGCACTACCGAGCCCGTACATAAGTAAACTTTCAGACCCCAAAATTTTACGTGGGGGAGAAATGTTTTAAAAAAATTTTTCTTCTTTTCAGAGGTCAAATGCACTGTAAAGCAGATCTCAGAATCTGTAGGAGCAAGATTGTTAGGTATAGACCAGAAATTTTAATGTGGGGTGAAAATTTTAAAAATTCAGCCCATTTCCAACAAATTGCCCCCCCAAATGTAACCCAACTTTTTGACAATTTTTGACAAAAGTTTTCAAAAATCGTAATTAATTAAAAAATGGCCCAGAAAGTTCTAAGTGTGTATATGGGTCAAAGTTTATGGTTGCTACCATATTCGACCGAAATGCCGAACCTGACCCCTCTCCCCTAAAAATTTTTGGGAAACAATTTTTTCATCATTTTTTTCACTTTTGGCTTCACAAAATTTAAACAAATGGTTCTTAAAATAGAAACAATTTTGACAAGTCAAAAGTTAACAAAAGATAGAAAGTTATTATTAGTTTGCAGTGAGGTACAGGAGTGTGGGGTGGTCAAAATATATATGGGTGTTTTAAGCCCCCAAATTGACCCACCCGATTGTTTGCCAATTTTGACCAAATTTTTCCAAAAATTGTCATTAATTCAAGGGATGGCACAAAAAGTTCTACGTGTGTATGTGGACCAATGTTCAGGGTCTTTACCACATTCAATCGAGATACCTCCCTATCGCCCCACACCCTTAAATTTTGGAGGGTCAAAATTTTTGTCATGTTTTTATTTTTTGCTCAACAATATTCAAACCAGTTTTTCTTGAGATAGGTGAAAGATCGACGAAACAATATTTTAACACATGAAAGAGTATTCATAGCTCTTTTCAATGACGTGTAGATTTACGGGGTAATTAAAATACACTGGGGGTTCTGAGCACCTAAAGTGACCCACTGTGGGTGATATTTTGGATTTTGACATATTTGGTGCCATCTGGTGAACTCACTTGTAAACTTAGAACACTAACGTCAATACCAGATGATAGGCCAGGCCAAGATAAACAATGTCTGTCCCCAATGCTTTTTCCTACGGGTCACCGTTTAGGGGCTAGAGCCAAAAAACCTCTTTTTGACCAGTTTGTCATGAGAGTAAACAAGGTCCAGTCAAGTGACCTTAGCTAAGGTCATGCAACTAAAGTTCGACTGGACCGATCTTCATGAATTTTTCACACGATATTCTGTTGTCAATTCCCCCTCTGCAGTTTGGGTAACACCCTACCCCGACCCTTATTTTTTTGGGGGGGAGGGGTAAAATTCTGATTTTTTGACTTTGCCATTTCTAGCTACCTCACATCGAAACTTAGCAACGATGTCTTGTACCTGCTTTCTGTCTGAGGTTGGTGTTACCCGCCTCGACTCTGAACACACTGAGTGTGACGGCATCTGTTACGATTACCTTACTGTACATCAAGTTCTTAAATCATAGTTACACTCAGAAAGTTGAAGCGGTGTATATCTCTTCATGTGAACTTATCTCAAAGCTATGGAGTGTCACCTGCCATATGAGATCACACAGTGTTAACTGCCACCCAACACAGGTGAACGTACCCTGCTTTAACTCCAGCCAGACAGGATGGTACTCTATTACCTACCCCAGAGGGATGGTAGGCTGAGTTGTGCTACAAACAAAATTACTACGTTATTCAAAAGCACTGGTTCTTATGGCTGGTTGTAACTGAAACTTACTTTGTAGAAAAGTCGGTCAGCGAAACGCAGCATCTCGGCGAAGGCGTTGAGCCACGAATGAAGAATTGAGAAAAATGCTGCAACGTCAATGACAAAATGACATTAGACATGTTCGTTCACGGTCACACATTTGTTGGCTGACTTTTCACAAATATGAAGTATTTATACCCTGCTCTGATTTTTCATGCTGTTTCTATTCTATGCACCAAAGCTTCGTTGCAGTTATTTGGGTGTCACAAAAGCAAAGGCCTCCAGACTGCAAAATGTACTGCGACAACAAATCCCACGAGATATTTTAACGACTAAAAAGTTCCAGAAATACATATGCAAGCATGGCTGTACTTTAACTGGGGGTTGGAGGAGTTAGCCAGTCCAACCCTATAATGTTGGAAAACTTTCTCACTTAACAAATCAGCAAAATATAGCTACTTGCACTGTACACAATAAACTGAAACGGTTGGCACGGGATGCATTTTGAGAGTCACAAATGCACTAAAAATGCTCTGTGCAGGACCCCACTGACCCCACTTAACGAGCTTACAGCACTACCCAGACTCCCTAGCTAGATTAGAAAGGAAAAAGTGGGAAAAAAAAGAGACAAAAAAAAGCAGGTAGGAAAAAAAGACAGATGGACTAACCGAGAGACAGACAGATAAAAACTGACAGAAAAATACCAATAAACAGCACAAGAGTGACAGATTGATACAATACAATCTTCAATGTATAACATAGTCATAACAGACAAACTGACACACAGATAAAAACAGACCGTGGCTTCTATCACCCTAAATCTAACAGTAAAATCGAGCTCAAGTTCACCCTATCTTCCCTTTCTTCATCCCAGCTGAACAGTTTGCGGTGCATTTTGAGCTAAAACAGCGCTTCTGTTTACAGCAATTTTGCATACATCCTTAACAAAACTCCCCCTCTATTTTTCACTAGGTGCAAGCTGCACCCACTAGGTAAAGGTATAAAGGTAAAGGTAAAGGTTGTAAATTTGTATAGCGCATCATCGTGTACGACACACACCTCCAATGCGCTTTTCGTCACTAACCAGAGCCGTTGATCGCACAGCCGCCGCGTGCAGCCTACGGTCCCCATCGTAGGTATAGGCATAGAAGCCCCTGCAGAGAGACCAAAAGGTGAAGAGAGAAAGAGAGGCGAAAGGGGAAAAAGAAATGGACAGAGAGACAAACTGACGTACAGATAAAAAGTACAAGAGTGCCAGGCAGAATACAGCTGAATATCGATACAATAAGTCTTCGAGGCGTGACGTAGTCGCTGGTGAAATCACGAAACACTGGGATGCAGAAACGCTCAAATATGTAATACATGTAGAACAACGATGCCAACACTTGTACAAAGTTACTGACAACGTAGTTCCACCTCACACGGCCTGTATTCCTACGCCATATACACACACACACACACATTACTGACAAAATAAGTTTTTAAAAATCTTGGCAAAAAAGCAAGCCGGCAGTTGAGTAACAGGAAGGAAGCCACAATTCTGCTAATGTCATGATTATTTATCGTAATGGTGAGTGCTTGTTGTAACTTTGTACAAAAAATCGACCAAATGTAAAGTGCCGACGATCGACTAATGCTTCATCGATGTATCTTTTAACTAACACAACAATGCGCTGTATGTAAGTTAAATAAAAAAAACTCGAGATGTGGAGAACAGCTATGTGCAAAGGCTGAGAACTAAACTTTAAACAAAACAAAAAGCCCAGCTTTTGCTAGAATAGCCGACCATACTGGATGTCAGTGATCTTCAAGGTCATCCAAGGTCAATAGTTGTCATGTAATTTGAAAGCCAATATGCGACTTCCTATTAGTGATCAACAGCAACCTAGGCCCTACCGCGCATCATTTAGCCACAATACACCCATGACAGACGGACGAACAGACGACGGATGACAACCATGATAAGTTCAACCGTTACTTAAGTACGGTGGGCTAAAAAGTGAATCTTAAAATTACTATCACTACTACTACTACCACTATTACACTAACCTTGGGTAGACATCTCGGTAGACTAGCGTTGGAGCGAACAGAAAGTAGAGATATTTGGAGAAGTCCGGACACGGCAAATAATGATCCGCATCACTAGTGTCAGCATCAGCATCTGCATCAAAGAAAGTACAGAAAAAAACGACTCTTCAAAAGTCTTATATGCACACCAAACCAAAAGTACAAACGTTAACGACCATGTAATTGATTCATCACGTTTTCAGTAAAACTGAATAAACACCAAAGCAATTTGCTATTAAGCCTAATCGCTTTTCGTCTGTATGGCGACATCAGCAAACTGCAACTAGATTGAATGTTTTGGCCATGGCGTTGATCCTCAGATCTTGCCTTCGCCTGTGGGGTCTGATACCCTATCTAACACAATGCGTCACTGGGCCCACAAGTGTACCATACTGGGGAAATAGCATCAAAATCTAGGGAACAGTTTAAACAGGAGCATGAATGTGACAGATAATATACAGACAAACAATGCATCATGCTACTGCATCATCATGGCAGGGAAGGAACAAGAATTAGTGTACCGAGTTTTTTGACGTGCTGCATTGCTCTTGGAATGTTCTCACGTACAAATGCATGCGCTTTCATCATTAACCGCACCTGTAAAAAATGTATAATTACTTATTTGTGATTAATAACTAGAACATAAACTTTTCACAGCTAAAAATTTTTTTAAATGCCTGTCAATAATTGCAGCGAACAATGAAGAAATCTCGGCAAATTCACAGCCGTCAATCGGCTTCAGTTCGATGGAGTCAGTAAACTCTTTTGAAAGTGCTCTGAGAACATTTTTGTGCACTCTCTGTACTACCCATACATGGTGCACCTTTTTAATGGTTGTGCCAGGTTACAATACGCGAGTTCATGTTTCGTCGAGAAGTAGGATTATCTTTTTTCTAATCGGCATCCGCTTAATCTGACAAACGCTAAGAACCGAATCCGATTAACTTACTTCTTATCCATACATGAACTGAAAACCGATTAGAAAGTTTCTAATCGCTAGGGATTAAGAAATTACGCCTATTCTTCTGCATTGGAGCTCTGGTGTTAATCGGTAATGCTCGGATTAACTTTGGTGTTAGCTGCCGTTTCCGATTATCTTTCTTCTTATCTGGTAGATAATTGGAAATGTTGGTTCTTAGAAGAAAGATAACACCTCTAACTTCAGTTCACGTTTCTGATTATCTTGGTATTTATTCTAAGAGAAAGTGTCGACCGAAGCGATAACCCTACTTCTCGACAAAACATGAACTCATGTAATGCATTAGAAACTGTACATGTTCTTATCACTATGATTATTAGTCCGCCCGGAAAC
>Ga0209671_1003826_pt1 | contig 14661 bp, 9 predicted proteins | sample WorMetHERISLAND2_2_FD_187401 | JGI IMG/M metagenome (GOLD analysis project Ga0209671, IMG submission 187401) | Marine gutless worms symbiont microbial communities from Max Planck institute for Marine Microbiology, Germany - Olavius geniculatus... | ecosystem: Host-associated > Annelida >... | reverse complement strand
TAATTTATAAACAATATAAATTGCTGTTTATCAAAACGTCACTGTGACGTCATCGGCAGTAACGTGTAACCAGTTTTTGAAAATTAAATAGCATTTTTAACATAAACATTTTTGAATGCCAAAAAATCGGTAGGCGGTCATGTTAGAAAGTCTATAACTTCTTCGTTTTTCCACAGAATCACATTTTACTTGGCAGTTAGATGTAGAAAATTTCAGTAAATAAAGCTGTAAAATTTCATATTAAAATCCCAAACGGTTGCTGAGAAAACTGCGAAAAAATTTTGGTGTCTGCTTTTTTCTGCCGCACCCTGTAGGCCTACCAGACTGTAGGAAAAATTAAGAAAGCAGCAAGCATAATATAACTGTACTATATGCACATATTTCCTGTACATATGACAAACAGCTTGGTAAGAAAGTATTTCATTGCATTTATATATCCAGTTTTTTAAAATATCTGATGCTATATTGATAAATGTGTCATATGCCAGAAATACAATTTGCAAATAAAATGTCCCAATAACAACACTATTCGGCACGCCCAGTGCTAATACGTTCACTAAAACCAGCCTACAGAGTAGTTAGTAGCAATACTGTGCTAACCACCGGGCAATCATACAGTACTTACAGACCCATTAAAATATACATGCAATCGTTCTAATGGCCACGCAATTAGCCCGCGTTGCCTCTTTCAAAATCTTCAAAAAAATTGGAAACTGGGAGAGTACTGTTGTTACAGGACACACGCCACTCCCGTTTCCTAACACTAAAAAGCAATGACTGTTTCACAACTAAAAATTGAAAATACATACTAATAAGCTTCCACACAAAGACTGATTTATTGTGGTTAACCAAATTACGAAGTGCAACACACATGATGAGTATTTTCGCACTGACTGCAATATAATGTAAAAAAATCAACAATAAACAGTCCACTGACTAATGAGACTAAGCTTTTAGCTAACATAAAACTATCAAACAAACCACAAAACAGTCATTATCATCGTCGTCATCACAAATACTGTTGCCCACACACACTAGACTCATACATCAACTATCCAGCAAAATACCCCGACTAGAAACAAACACGTACAAATTAGACATATTTATTTTTTTAAAAATCAGTGTGATAAACCTGAGACTCGGTTACCGAGAATCTGTTACAGTATTTGAAAGTACATAGCAAGTCAGAACAAATAGCCATCCAAATTTTTCACCACATTTCTGCAACATATAAACATTTTTCAAACCTCTGCACCGAATTTGTGCACTGACGTATGTGATCGGCACTTGTGTGTGCATTTAGGTGTCCCAAGCAGTTTTGTTTAATATGTCTATCCATTACAAAATTGAATAAAATATCAAGCGGATATATTTTTGGCTCATTCTATACTCAATGAAACAAAGTTGGTGAGGCATATGCTATACAGTGGTTCACAGGAAGACCAACCTGACAAAATCAAAATCAAAAGGAAGACAATGCTATAGGATGATGGATGGTCTAATAGAAAGCCACTCATATAAACAGATAAAGACAATGAAAAATGGGTCTAAGACCAAGCGAAAAACCACGGCTACATAAACAAAATTTCATGCAAATGTTTTTGTATCAAGCAATAACACCGTAACAAAAATGTTGTATTTGCTCTATACTATTATCAGTCACCAATACCGACTAGAAAAAAGTTTCTGCTAAGTCACATTGATAAAAAACCCAATATATACATATTTATACCAAAAACCAAACTGGAATGCATAGCAACAGCGAATCAAGACATGAGACTTATATGATCTATGACCATGTTGACAGCTTGATGAAAACGACATACAACGACAAAAGAGACTCATCACATTATTGCTATTTACAGGCATCTAAGAAAACGCTGATCGTCACTGGTGGGTTTGTGCAACAGTCACAACAACACATCAGCCTGTAGCCCTCATCTCATACTACAACTGCTAAAATAAACAACATATAACAACTTAGATCAAAAGGTCCTGGGTTCAAATCCTGTCAGGGTCAACTCAGCCCTTCATCCATCTTGGTCGATAAAATGAGTAGCACGTGTGGAATAAGCAGGGACTCTCTGTTGAGGACTAATGCACCCAACAGAGATGTATGTAATCTCGAGTTGTACTTCCTGGACGAAAAGTATCGATGAGGGATGAACCCCTTCATACTGTGGCTACCAGCCTTGCGCAGTATAAACCCTGTACCTTACTTATTTACCTCTATTCTCAAATACCCCGACACTCCCAGAGAACTGCCACAAACTAAACATACCACAGCAGTCACACAAAAACTAAAATGACAAGAACAATTGCTGCCTGCATAAACTACCGTATAAAAATTTGAATAAACACTATCATCCACCAATCACACAAAAAGACAAACAGATATTCCACAATACTGATCACAGTCCACAAATGACTCGACTACAATCAAAACACAGTCACACAAAAACTAAAATGACTTCAGTACAACATCAAATAAGTAAAAAAAAACAGTCACACATACAGACAATGACAACCATTTTACTCACTTTTTGTTGCCAGACCTCTAAAGTTCACCAACAAACTTCTTGATATTGCTGAAGTAAAACTAAACTTTTTTCACCGATAAAAACAATGATCTGGCAAACTTATATCCCAACCTGAGTAAACCCAGAAAGTAGGCTACCACTACTGAAAAAGGGGGAACTAGTGGATTGGTGTAGACTAACTAAATTCAGTTTCAGTATCAAGTCTTATCTACAGCGACTAAGTGAGAATTATAAGACGAGAAAACAAGTAATGGGACAGCATAAATATTTATCAAGTATGTTGCACTGCTGCCTACACCTGGCAAATAAAACAGACTCCAAGCGTATATGATCCGAATATGGTACTGAAGTAGACTGTCGCCAGAACTTGACTGCTTGGTCCCTGGAAGCCATTTGCAGTCTCTGTGTAAAATTTCATCAAAGTCTGATTATAAATTGCTGAGATACACTGCAGACTGACACTTTGCGCCATGTTTCGTAACAATGAAAAATCCTGGAGTGCGATAAATAATACACATACTCCAGTTGTTCCCGAAATCTAACCCATTTCTCTTTGGGTAATGAACAATCAACCCTTCCTCAGAAAATTCCATCAAAACAGTCCACACCTTTTCCAGTTATCAATCCACAAACACACAGACAAATGGACAAACACTAACACATAAGCTCTGCCTTCTTCAACGAAGACAGTAAACAATGCAATTACATGTAGGGACATGTAAGTAAGAAAAGACACATACAAAATATGACAAACGTGGAAGTAATATCCAGCAAAAGTAAAGTTCAAAATACAACAACACCAGTCAAAAGTAACATCATAATAAGTAAACAAAAAAGTAATTTGTCTGCTAATACTTCCAATGAAATGAAATTTATGTACTGCAATTTGTGTATCTGAGAGATTTACTCCATTACATCAACTAACGGCACTGCAACACCTCAAGAGGAGCATGTGTGAATGAATGCATAGTTTCTTAATGGCACATCAGCACAAAATAGGTCATTCAGTGTTGCGTGTGAAGCATCTAGACTAATAATACAAAGAAACAACAAACAAGAGACCAGATATACATCAACAAAACTAATACCAATAGTTAACAAGAAGCTCCAGCGTCTGAGTGAAATGGTGCATTCTGGAATATTCACAAACAAAAAGTAGTCTACAGAATGGCCCTTAAAGGTCTTCAAATGCTGTCAGAAGTAAAGCTGTCTGACAGATCATTGTGACTTGCAATTAGTGCTCCATACAGAACTTCTATATTGTACGTACATGTATCCTTTATGAGTCATACAGTTGCTACACTATATGCCTGTCATTGCTATGCCTGCCAATTTAATTTACTGCACAAGATGACTAAATATTTAGTGAGACTAAACTAAAACGGCTGGGTGGCTTCACAGTAAAACACATTTTAGTGTTTTAGTCATCTAAACAGCAATGGTGGCTTGGCATAGAGGTAATGTGTTTCATCTGATCCACAAAGTTACTCTACGCCAAGCCGGGTTAGTACTTGGATGGGTGACTGCCTACGGGCAGGTAAACCATCTCGGTATGTAACCAGCCACCTAGGTCAACTCAGCCTTTCATCCCTCCAGGGTAGGTAAACCGAGTACCAACCTATCTGGCTGGGGTTAAGGCAGGGCAAGTTCACCTGTGTCAAGTGGCAGGTAACACTGTGTGATCCCATATGGCAAGTGATGTTCCGTAGCTCTGAGATAGGTTTCCTATGAAGAGTTATAGCATTTAGCCATTTTTAACTAATAGCAGTGTACAGATGAAAAAAAATGAATGAAGCATGATGGAAGTACTGTGGTAAATTGCAGCATTACCCAGCATAAAAATGTCAGCACATGATTTCTCTCAATATGAGGCACATACTCCAAAAAATGCCGTTAAGAAAACATTTCACACCACATAAATTGTTAATTAATGTTTTAACACTGTACTACACACTCCAGTGATGACTAGTTCCATAGTTATTGTTTCTCTTTTTGTGATAAAAAATACTTCGCCTGAAAATACTCAAAACCTCCGTAATGGCAACCCATGATCACAAAGAATGCACACACAGCAAACGAAAGCCACCAAATCACGGAATTCACTGCATAAATGACAACCATCAACATGATAAACCCAAGCCAGAACGCCACACTAAGGTAGTAACAGATCGGAACCCATTCTGTTAGTACGGTTGAAGCTTGCTCCGGTTCTCCGACCAAACGGCTGCCAGACGAGTGAAACCGATCGATACATTGTTCCTTTTCATCCCACCGCGAACGCAGCCATGTCTCAATACCGTCAGATGAGTCAGGAATATCGGTGTTAAGTAGGTAGCGCTTTATGTGGAAACTGACACCATCCGGTAAGCTGCCAGCAACCAGTTGGCTTTCAGTCTGTGGGAATGATCCTGGATATGCAATGGTGACATCGTAGACAACTGCATTGGGCCACCCTTAATAACATAACAACACACATGCAATAAACAACTGATCAATCATTCAGACTCAATATTGTTCACCTGTTACAAATAAATATAAAAATGTGAAAAAATCACAAACTGACAGCATTTAAGACCTCAGATACTTCTACCACAAAACTTCAAATGTAGTTCTGGTAAACAATTAAAATTAATTCTATTCATGATTTATTGTGTAATTAAGAATATTAATCATAATAATTTGTGCATTATTTAATAAAAAATAAAGTCACTCTTTTAACAGCAAAAACAAATGAATATTCACACATAGGCCTATGTGCCACACATAGATTGCCACTAATGCTGACAACAGGGTCTAAGATTTTTAACGCAACTTCAGTTACACTTTTTACATTGACATTGTGATTTTAATTATTTTCATTACAATAGAATCTTGATGTGTTAAATTTCATGTTAGCTGTCATTATTACGCAGTACTAGTCAAATGCGATGATTAGAAGTAAATCATGCAAATCTATGCACTAGTCACACTGTTTGCATCATACATACTCTGTCGAATGTAGGCAGCTAGATATGCAAATCCAGTAGTTCGTGGGTGCAGAACATGTGTGTATGTCTTGAAACCGTTCTTGGCTGCAAAAGCATCGCTGCGTGCTCGTGTTTTGTCGTCAAAATCGGTTCCTTCCGGGAACAGGAGAAACTGCGGCACATAACTGAGCTTGCTGAAGTAACTCAGCATTGAATCAAAGTATGGCTTATCAGTCTCCCAGCGACGATCGACAAACAGAAACCCAGCTATCTGCATTGCCCAGCCTAAAATGCACACCCAGTTAAGAATTATGCAGATAATATTGATAATAGGGATTATATCGATAAACCGATATCACGATATCGATCGCCAACCACGTGCCGCTACGATATCACGGGACAGACTGGGTCTACGATATCGCCCAGATGCCACCGGACTTATTCTAATGGACCATAATAGGCAATAGCAGAGAGACAGATCTATGATGTACATAAGGCAAGTGAGTGCCCATGTGTAAGTAGGCTAGGTTTAGATGCCCCCTCTCCCCCTCCCCATTGCAACAGACTGCAGAACGAGTGGGTGAGAGAAAGGAAGTAGCAGAGCTGCCAACCACTCTGCATGTGAGAAATTGGATCACAGTATACGGGCAGCTGACAGTGACAGGCTCTTTCATACTGCTGCTGCTGCTGCTGAATCAGCCTTGTTCTCACTGTGTGGTCTCATTCTATGGTCTCGTCTTGCCTGCCCACAGCCTCCTAGGCCATCGCCTGCCTGTGTTAGCTGTAATCACTTTCAAGTCAAACTATCACTAGCAGTGACCAGTGCAAGTTTGCTGCTGGCGTCCAGACTGCCACAGCTGTTGCCTGTTCTCAGCGCCCTCTTCATCGTCATGTGGTAGCAGTCAGAAACCGTCACAGCAGTCACTGTCATCCTGTGCTCCTCCGCTCCTCCCTCTCTCCCCACGACCACCATTCCCACTTGACTTACTGCTCAATCACTCAGTCTGTGGTCTCAGTTGGTCTTATGATATCACCCCGATATCACGGTATGATTTGCTATGAAAATCGATATGAATTTTTTGCCACGATATAATCCCTAATTGATAATTTAGGTACTAAGTACACTTCAGTTTCAGTTTCACTACATTTGACATCCAGCTGTAGAAATTTGCAGTAGCAATCACCAATGGTCCTTGACCATTGGCACTACAACCATGAAAATAACATTTTAAGCAACTATGATACCAAAGGTTTTGTCCACGCATTTTTGCCACCAAGTTCTGCATGGCCACTGGCGAGAATCATTAACATTCGTTAATTTTCCACAACCGTGTTAATTTCTGCACATTGGACGTAGATGACTATCAACAATAATTCACCAAGTGTGAAATACCTACCAGGTCCAGGATAATGTTTTAACATTGACTTGAGTATAATTTTCTCGGTCATGATGCCGGACGGCTGGCGGACAAGCGCACACCAGAAGTACATCCAGTCGAGTCGAGTTCTGTGATTCATAACGATGATACTTGGCTCATTAGCACGCATCAGGTCACCAGATATTGTCACTTTCAGTCCGAGCAGCTTCTCAACAAGTGCCTATGAACACAACGTCATGCACAAACATACACATTCTACAATGTGCGTTTGAAAATAAGTCATGTTAAAAAAGTTCCAATATTAGCTCCAAAAATTATTATTATTATTATATGTCACAATGAGATTTGTCCTGACAATATGTTCTGACATATTATGTGCTATATACTGCACTTGTCACTTGGTGACTTTAAATTTTGCTTAGACCTAAGTTTTAAACTATAATTTTAGACCAAAACTCGGTTTAAAACCTAATTAATGCAAAATTTAAAGTGATGATTAAATCCGGTTTTAAGTAGGCTTTTAAACCAAACGCTTACGCTGAAACAAAAGTTAAAACTGAACGTAATACCAAACTTCGGTTTAAAACCAAACTTAATCTGAACAATCCAGTTTCAAACCTGATCTCCGTAATGAATCAAGATAGGCGTTTCTTCTTAAAGACTAATTGATTTAGCAAAATAAGATGGCGTTTGTTTACCCAGCGGCTGCTATTGCTGCCGGTGTTCTAGGGCCCAATCGCCTACGACGTGCGCCTAATGTACAGCACAAATCATGTTTATCTGATGAAGATGAGTTTCTTTCAACGCGTCTGAGTGCTAGACAGATTCACCAGCTAGCCTTAGAATACATCCGGTGGAGTCATCAGGTTGATGGTGCAAACTTTACTCTCCTCGGCGCTTGAGTGTTTCGCGCCTTTTGCGTTCGCTCGGTACCTTCGGTCCCTTCATCATAGAATATATAATATCTGTGTATCTGTGTATCGTCTGCATATTTATAGGGTACCAAGGAAGTAGGTTTTCGGTTTAAAACTTAAGTTTAAAACCGAGCTTAAAACTGAAGTTAATCTGAGCATTTGGTTTAAAACCATACTTTAAAGTCCAGATTAAGGTTCGGTTTAAAACTATAGTTTAAAACTTAAGTCTAAGCGAAATTTAAAGTCACCCACTGACTGTGTATCGGTAAATGTACTGAACTAAATAATGTACTGAGAATCACACACAGTCAAATTTTCACACCTTGAGCCAAATCATTATCACGTCATATTACTGCTACTTGTTCAATGTGACTCAGCCTGTTGGCAAAACAACTGACAATGATTACCGGTATGACAGACTACACTTAGAAAAAATGTTAATATATCTGTTAATATATGAATATTGCAGAAATATCGAGACTGTATTGATTTCAAGATGATATTGTAGTTTACTAATAAAATCTTCAAATTTCAGCATGATTATATCATCTGGTAAAAAAGACTTCAAAATATGATTAACCCTGCACCTGAAACTAAAAAAGCACAGTCTCTCCTCAAACAGAAAAAAACCTCACCGCGGCGAACCATAGCCAAAGACCAATCATGTAGTCATACAAATGACGATACACGGCTGGACGCAGAAAAAATACAGGTAAGAAAAATCCACCAAACACTAACGATCCAAAAAAACTACTAAGAAATAATAAAACTAAGAATATAAAGCCTTTAAACTTGTTCATAAGCCACCCCATTATTATTATTATATTATGTTTATTTGTTTATACTTCGCTCACCGGAAACGCACAGCTAATCATCGCATTGGCTCACTCATTGGGCTCACTATCGCATGAAAAAAGCACAATTGTTAATCACATTTACAAAATGTAATAAGCCCGATTTTTACTGCGATTAAAAGTTTTAGTAAAGTAATAAACTTATTTTTTAAAAATTATGGTCTTGATTTTGCGTTGCGTTGCGTTACGCGCTGAATCTTTGAGATGCTGGTGGTTAGTTGTATCAAATTTGATGTAAACATTGTAGGTAAACAAACTCATCAACCTAACTGAGAAATTAATTTTTAAGTTTTTGTTGCAGAAATGTTCAGTATTATGCGTCATGCGCATAGTATTTTACGACGAGCATATTTTAGTTATCCGAGGTGTACTTACTTTATTATTGCCGCTGTAGTTTCACGTCTTGTCACATCTCGTTAAGTTAAAAGTGTCTGTCATTGTTTTGCCGATATTGTTTCATCATTTTATACATGTTTTAGTGTTTATGAATCTTTCTGTTTTTTGATCTTTTAATCGTTTTTTTGTTTTGTTGAACATCCAGCTGGGTGTACCTGGGTTGGTCAGGTACGGGTAAAAGCTAATCACGAATGTGCTGATCTGCGGATGTCGCAAGGAGTAATGCTGTAATGAAGCTGTAATTTATTAGTTTAACCATTGCTTTACTCTATTCTTAACCCTAATCCTAACCTTAACTCTGTCTTTAACCCTGATGTAACGGGTCGTTCAGCTATAGGCCAAGATGGGCCTGGAAATACACAACACAGGTCTGTGGCTTACTACATCAGTATGAGTGATGTTTGCGCAGGCTTACTGTCACAAGAAGTTACAGCCCAGTTGATGAAGATGGCGATCTGCATGGAATGAGGAGCACGGTGAATTTTCTGAATGATGAGATGGATGGTCTTGGTATCAACGGCTTCAGTACACTCGGCTTTGTGCTCAATAACGGTCTTCGTGTGGTTGGTCCATGTGCGATTTTCCCAAGATCCATTCTGCAGTGGAACGTAAGAGTTACTTTTGCATTGTGATTAATATAAATTTATTTTTGTAGTTTGAATAAATATTTCGTAAGTTAATTTAGTGTATTTGATGTTTGGATTTAGTCTCTAAATAATGTGCATTATAGTCTACCTGTGTTTCTGTGTACTCTGATTTCTAGCTGCTGTTCAGGGAAACTGTTTAAGAGAGCTTCTACCTATGTAGTCAGTTTTAGACTCAGTTTGTTCTTTCAGGGGCTTGTTATAGAAGTAGCCACTGCAGTTTTGCCACAAGCCAGATTCTCTTGGGCACAGTGCTGTACCATGCTTTTGCCATTGTTAGGTTAGCTCCAGCAAGAGTGAAGTTATTGGGAATTAACAATATTAATGCAAACTAGATGATAGGTTTTTGCTTCCATTCATAAAACAGCATCAAAACTAATAGAACACTTTTTTATTATGGTAGGTTCATTTTTCCAAGCCTTAGTACAAAAGTAGCCATTGTGTTTGACAGAAGATGCCAGGTTAACAGACATTGAGATGTTATGTATTTCAGGTGAGAGATGTGGAAGATATCAGCGAAGAATCTTTGTCACTGTTCACTATGCTTGAGCCAAAACTAGGCAAGTTGACTGACTATAACATAATCACTTAGCATTCACCAAAGGTTTACATAATAATGTCGGGATTGTTATTTTAGCTCCAGTCAATTGATTTGATGTATTACTGCTTCTTGCCAGAATGTTCATTAGTTACGTATTATAATGCAGTTATTTCTTATTATGTATTTGCACATCCGTCCATTTGGTGCAAAAAAAACAGTGCATCCGTTTGATCAACTGTAGCGAAATTTACTGACCAAAAACCTGTGCTTGTGATACGACCAGGTTTCTTCTGTGGAGTGGACATTGTGTGTTTTTAGATCTGCTCAAATACATTTGTGAAATGTCGTTATGTTGAACCTACATAGCAGTTCTTGCATGCATTCATTCATGTGTTACTTGAAAACATTTCACTGCACAAATTGTCTTCAATGAATTTTAACGATTATTGTTTTTTATAAACAGAACTTGTATTTAGACTCATTAAAGATCCAAAGCCAGTGATTAAAAAATTTTTATCACCGAATGGTTTTGTAGCCTGCAGCTTTCACTGAACAAAGCCAGTTGCTACGTACAACACTATACCATATTGTCTGTCTAAAATGTCTATGTATATTCTTAGTGATTAATTTCTATATTTTTACGTATTTTGGAGACTAGTTGTTTGATTTATCGTGATTTCATGCTGCTGTATTAGCAGCGTTTTGCAACTAAATCTTTTCATTTTAGCCATCTGTTACAGTGAATCCAATCTTTTCTTATCTTATGTAAACTGTTGTCACATCACATGAAATTGTGCTTATCCTTTGTGATGTAGACCATTGAGAATGCTAAACATCCCACCACACCTGAATTGTGTCGCTGCTCTATCTTGTAATATTCACATTTTACAGAATCAGTGTTGTTTAAAGCTTTTTGTTAATTGTGTTGGGACAGAAATACATCATTTAGACAGTCCTCCAAATAATAAAGTTTGCAGCTAAATTCCAGTGGTTAAGGCTCTTATTTTAAAAAATGAACTTAACTGCAAAAGGCTCAAAAAACTTTATTGATATATTGTTTCTCAAGTAGCCTGTGGTTATCAGTGTGTTATGTCTTTCTTGTAATTATTTAGGTGTTATACATTTGTCACTTGGTCATTGTCTTGTATTACAGATATACTGATTCTTGGTGTTGGAGATTATGATGAAGTTCCAAAGCTGAATAAGAATATTATTAAACACCTTCATCAACAAAAAATCAGTGTTGAAGTACTCTCGACGGTATAATTTGTTTCATTAATATGCCTGCTGTTTCTTGCTTGTATAATTCTGAGGATTATGCTATCATAACTACACTATGTCTTAAAAAAACTGGATTTCTGTTATATTTTCAAATAAACCTAACTCTGTCAATTCTGGTCCAAAATCAACAAATTTTGGCACGAACAATCACCATTTAAGCGGCACTTAATAGCATTTGTTAGTTTTCGGTAAATTTTAAGAATGGAGTAGTGAGTACGAGATGTACATCTGCACAATGCGCATTATCAGCCTTTGATGATGATGATGATGATGATGATGTGCCATTCTGTATATTCTACAGTATATGGCATGATTTAAATGTGTTATGTGATTTATCAAGTATTTATTAAACTATCGGTGATGTATTGGTGAAATGTTGTTGCTGTTTAGCAAATTTTTGCACCAGTTTTGTTTCTGTGTGAGCAGGAGCAAGCCGTGTCGACATTTAACTTTCTCTGTGATGAGCGGCGATATGTCGCGGGAGGTTTCATTCCACCGATGAAAACCGATCAGCTTGAAGACGAATTCTACATTACAGAGGGTGACAGGACACCAGAGACCGATATGCTGGAAGTCATGCAAAGAGTGGCCAAACTCAAGGGCCAGTCGGTTGATAAATTGCCGGAGATCAGTGACGATAAGAAGGACTCGTGATCATTTGAATGTTTTCTGTTCTGTTAATTCAGTCGTGTCTGTTTCAGCATTGTGCTTGCTTACAGCTGTTAATTGATGATGAATTTTATTTGTGAAATCCCGACAGTCTTAGTGATGTAAATGTCATTGTTGCATTGCGGTCATCATGGGTAAATGTTTCACTGTGAAAAATCGATTTCGATAACCTGCGTGGTCTAACTAAATAAGATTCAATGCAGGCAGTGGCACATCAGATAATTAAATGGTCTGAACAGTTGCATAGTCAGCATGCCATGCTTCATGAGTCAGATGATGGTCTTATCTGCCAGCAGGGCTGGTGTCAGCCTTTGCCAATTGGTGACCTTGTTTTAACTGTGCATTAGAGTCAATCTCCTCTGCCTTTCCCCTTCCTTTTGCCCCTTTTTCTTTTCCATTACCTTTCTTTCCTTTCCCTGTTTTCCCTGCTTTCCTCGCCATGAAGGGGTCATTTTAAAATCAGCCAGGAGGTCTGTCTTGTGATGTAAGCTACCCCAGTGGGGTCCAGGGCAGAACCCCAGCCACTGTCACATTTTGTTGTATTGTATACTTGCAAAATGCATACAGTGTGGTTGCTGTGTTTCTGATTCTTTGACCAGCGTTGCAATGAGTGGCCAATTGAAAGCTATGGAATTTTCAGGGAAATGACTTGCCTTTCCCCCCCAAAAAAAAATGGCGGCCCTATTCGGCTGAACACTTCAAACGTGCCAAGGCCAGCCCTATCTGCCAGTGCTGTCAGAAATAGCAGTGCAGTCCACAGTGTTATGCTGTGGTTCTTGTTGTGATTGATTGATTGATCGATTCCCCCCTTATTTAGTTCATTTCTTCATTATTTATTCATTAATTGAGTGATGCGTTCTGTAAGATGACTAGCCAATGCAGACCTCAGTCAAATGTGCAGTAGCAAAATTGTTTCGATATCATATTTGACACAGTAAAACTCGCATCAACAGTTTGCAGATAATCGTTGCCGAGTGTGATGAACTGTACGGATTAAACATCCCACAACACCTGAATTATGTTGCTACTTTGCCTTATAAAATACAAGTTTTACAGAATTAGTGTAGCTTAAGTTCTGTGTGCTGATTTTTTTAACACCAATGCGATTATGTTAATTGTGACATGAACAGCATGACTTGGACTGTTTGAAATGTTTGTCCACAAAAATCCTTACACCAAATAAATCGTCAACGTCGAACTGCACACGAATGTCTGTCATAGTTGTACATTATGTTTGCTGCTGATATTTACCGGTTTTCTTTTTTCAGTGCATAATGAGGGCCCCTGTTTGGCCACACATGCTATATATGCCTGAATGTTACTTTTGAGCTGAACCTGGCTGAGCGATTGGTCTAGACTGTAGCAAATGTTAATATCAGTCAGTTGGTCAGTCAGTCATTCATTGTGTTGATGCCGTGTGAAGTTTGTATCAGTTGACTCAACACTTATACGGCTGCATCTGAACTGATGTGTCTGCACCACGATTCGACCTCATCCAGTATCTGCAAATACACAGAGCCATACAGAATTGGATAACTCAAGGCACGCACACTCAATACAGAGCGACACAACTGAACTGAACTGAACTGGCATGGTTTAGTTTTTGACGAACTGTCCAGTGGGAATGCTGTAATGCATTATAGTAGGCACCGTCTATCGGCGTCGTTGTCTATCTGACGGCTCACGTACGCGTCAACCAGTGACCAATGGGCTTGCCCAGTTCGTCTCAGTTTAGTTCACTTCAGCTACATCGCTCTGTACGCGCCTTTACGACTTCATGTGATGATCGTTGTCATCAGTTTGTTGAAGAAGACAAACTTCAATTTTTAAAACTCAGAATTAGCAGTAAAACAGTTGTTCAGTTAATTAACTGAAGGATGCGATGACGGAAGCAGTTGTGAAATAACTTTCACAGCGTTTAATTTTCGCCACTGAATGTACACTGTGTCTCAAAAAAACTGGGACCCCGACATTTTCGACTGTAACTTTAAAAGCTATTATTGGATTTTGATACTTTTTGGTACGAGTATTTCTGACACAACTTGCCATCAAACGACCATTCAGTTTCCCACTTCACCCAATGTATGCTTCTGCACTACCTAGGGAAATCAGATCAAGCGAAATATGTGTTGAAATAAACAGAAAACCAGAAAAAACGTCCCCAACATTATCGATTGTAACTTGAAGAAAGATTAGCAGATTTTAATAATTTTTGGCAGAAAAATGTCTGACACCACTGGCTATTAAATAAGTGTTTTAGTTTCTACCTCACCCAACGTCTGATTTTGCACTACCTGAAGAAATTAGACCAGCATAATACGTGTTAAAATGACTGAAAAAACGTTGATAAATTCCATCTATCCTAATCTGTGGATCCCAACAGCCGGTCTATTACAAGGTTTGACTGTCTTGCAACAGTATGTCTACCAGATAAAGTTTAGAAATGTTTGTGAAATCAAGAAGTGACTGATACAGCC
>Ga0209671_1003824_pt1 | contig 14664 bp, 6 predicted proteins | sample WorMetHERISLAND2_2_FD_187401 | JGI IMG/M metagenome (GOLD analysis project Ga0209671, IMG submission 187401) | Marine gutless worms symbiont microbial communities from Max Planck institute for Marine Microbiology, Germany - Olavius geniculatus... | ecosystem: Host-associated > Annelida >... | reverse complement strand
GTCCGGGGTGGGGCAGATGTCCGGACACCGCAAACTCCACGTCATTTCTTCAAGCTCCGTAGTCCGTGCGCAACCATGCTGCGATTTTTACGAACATTTCTGCAAACGTTCTGGACGTAGTTAGCCTAGCCTATAGATGTAAAATAGAACAAAACATTTGCAGAACAGGTCTGACTGAGTGTTTTTGTGTTACACGTAATCACAGTGGGCAATTAATTTCCAAGAATACCAACCAATATGGCCATAAAACGTCAGCATTACAGATAGGTGGACAGACACACAGACAGGCACACAACTTACGGTGGTAACAGTGCACCTTGCACTATGTGCAGAATTTCGTGGTAAAAACCAGAACTGGTGCAGTTCGGTAATTCTATTATTTTCTTTCTGTAATCACAATCAAAACACTAAATGAAAACTCAACAATAATTCACACAGTACAGCACTGTGCAAGAGAACACAAAGAATACGCTTTGTAATCTACTAATAACTAACTAATATCATAGCAAAAATTAGGCTTAGATTTGGATCTATATTTCACTGCCTTCCTATTATCAGTCATCAACGAAACAGCTAACAATAAAAATCTGCTTGATCGAAAGCAATACAAGGCGTTTAGGGCAAAACAATGAATGATATTAGTGAGTGTGGAAAATTTTTGGACTAGTGCGGTGCCTCTTTGAACCAGTGACCTGGTAGGGGCGAGCAGTTTGCAACATATGACTTTGGTAAAATTTTCAGTTTTTTACTGTGCAAAGTCCAAATTTTGCTAATAATTACAATTCAGCTACTCGACTGCAAACTTGAGTTACAGGGCAGACAGACAACTTTGTGTTTGCGTGTCCCACAACAGAAAAATGACAGAAGAAACATTCATGCTATCACGTGATTAGTAAATCTTAATTTTACTACTCATTCAGAAAACATTTATGACATTTATGGCACCAAGCGCTTGCCATATCATGATCAAATATTTACCAATTATTGTCCAAATTTGCTGCAACACTAAGCAGATGAATTGCAATGAAATGAAAAATAACAGATCCCATCACTTCTTGACTGTGCTGTTACACTACCATGTAAAATAGTAAAATAGTTAGCTTGCTGTAGCATTGTGTTTTTTTATGACTCCTAGTGCTACAAGGATCACTAGCCTGAAGTGTGTTAGTCACTCCGAACAGCACGTAAATTAGGGATAGGGTTAGTGATAAGGTTACGAATAGAAATAAAGGTAAAATGCATTTTTTGGCTACGAAAGTCATTGCCTATGGTGAGCTTCGGCTATAGCAGCCCCTGGTTATGGTAGACGGAAAACTGATCTACTTCAGACTAGTGAACCTTCAGAGTAGTGACTGGTCACCGTAACATGAAGCACGATCGTGCAAAATAGTTTTTATACAACATTGCAGTAGGAAGTGCTAATTATAATAAACATTATAATCATAACAAATAATCATAACGTTCTGTATATCGGCTTCACTTCCACATTTTCCACTGGCAGGGAGTTTAATTCACTGACAGCTGCAACAGTGGTCGATATGGTAACAAAAGGCTTGTCCGAGGAGTCGTTAGTGTTAACTGTTATTACATCGTTACTACCGGCAATACTGCAGGCAACAAGAGGCAGGGTTATCAATGGCAGAGGCTGGAGGAGATCATGCGAAGCAATAAACAGCGGAATTTCTGAAGATGACGATGAACTGACACTCGCAACCTGCGAGCCAACAGCCAGACCTTCAGACAAAACTTTAACACCGCCACCATACTCGGACGTGTCAGCGTACACCGTCGGGGCAACCACGGTCGACAACGGCTCCCGACTTACGCACGACAGCAGATCGTCGCCACCACCAATCTTCGGTGGTGCAAGAGACCGAGCTAAGAGGTCGATGGAACCGTGTTCTTCTACCATCGGTTGGTGGGTCGTGTTGACAAAAGGTGTGGTCTCGATGGCAGCAGAAGCAGTGGCATTGTTAGCCAGTTTGCTGATGCAGTCGACCGCCACCGGGTCTTTCAGAGATGCTAGCACAGTCTCCGAGTCCGACAGGCAGAACTTGGCCATTCGTGGCTGCTTTGCTGGTGGGTAGTCAAACTAGAACAAAAAAATCACACTGATACTAATAAGAATGATTTAGGTCTGCTATTCCAAAGGCCACCAAAAACCTGTTTTAGACAATGATGAAACTGTACTTATTAAACCCTAAACTAACTCCAACACTGACCATCTGACTGAGCATCTAACCAAATCCCTAACCGTGATGGCCTTTTGCAATGGTGGCCCCTTGGCAAGGCAAAGCTACACCATAACAATATGTAATAAAGTATTATGTAAAATGCAAAACGTTCATTGTTGCTGCCATCTTGTGAAACATAAGACTGCAAGTGCAAGTTTTTTTGCTGGGGGTTCAACCGCCAAAATCTCCACTTCTCTGAGGGTCAGACGTCTCCATTAACACAATGTGACATTGGACCACAAGCGTACTACTCAATAACACGTTCTGTCGAGTGGTTTTAGCAGGATGTTGAAATGTAACAGATGACAGACCACACTATGAAGAAATGGGTAGCAACAGGCAAAATGCTAATGAGCTCTGATTACACAAATTGTTTACTGCATCATCATCATCGATCTTTTGATTTTGCGAAAGACAAGAAATAGCAGCAGCTGAAGCCTGCAGTTTTTGTGGCCTTTCTGACCGACTACAAAAATTAATCAAAATTAACCTATTTATACCGATTATTTTTTTGGACTAGCCAATTACATTTTTTTATAATCAGTACCAGCCTTATATTCTATTACTATTAGCAACAACTGATATTCGTCGCATCAACATGCAATGAATGAAAACATCAGGGGGGGGGGGAGTAGACCAACCTTGTGTTTTGTGATGCAGTGCTTCTTCAGGTTGTGTGTGACGTACGTAACGTAACTGCACAATGGACATGCAAAGTCCTTCTGACCGGAATGCACAAGCATGTGAACCTGTTGTCACCAACCACACGGTGAGTGACACAGAACACATATCTTTACAGTCAGCAATAATCACAAATGCTCGAAACGCAACGTTCGATAATTGTGGCCGTGTAAATGTTTCAACGTACTTATTAAATGAATTACATCATACCGCTATCTGTCATCACAGTTTCTACTATGTATAACTGCGTGCCACAATATCACTCCAGTCAGGTGTGACAGTTGAAACGCATCTTGTGTCTGTTTACAACATGCACGTCCCAAGCAGAACAGAGTACACCATCGATCACGGATGCCAAAAAATGTCAATTTTCGGAATAATCCTCCCCAAATAGACAATTTCCAGCTCAGTTTTGTATTTGAAAAATATTCTAAACAAGAAGACAATTTTCAGACTGGTTGAAATTGGGGGGAAGCGAGGGGGCGGTGGATAGCAATTCTCCCCTGGCATGACGGCACTGAAGTATATAACTGACAAGGACAGTGGTGGTTACCCGTAGTTTGTGTTTGTTGCGGAGCATCTTGCCACAGCTGGGACATGGCAGATGTGGCTCTGTGTGACAACGACGATGTGATGCTAACTGTGAAGCCGCTACAATTATCACAACAACAGCAAAAATACAACACACATACAGTATTCATTTGCACTTGAAAACCGAGAGAACAAGCTGTTAACCTAGCATATAAGCTAAAAGGAACTAAAATATAACTTACTAATGTCATGACAAAAGGGGATGGACAGGTGTCAGCCCCCTAAATTTTAGTGAGACGGAACAAAATGAATTATTTTTTCCAAAACACACAGCACAATCTCCCTTGTCTTTCGACAGATCTGAAAGATTGAGCGACTGAACGTCTATTACGCTATTGTAGACAAAAAAGTGGATTGCGACAATCAACAGCTTAAAGAATATGCAATAAAAACTTAGTAAAACGTTATGTAAAACTTCACACAAACTGTCATCAGTAATTATTACATGGAACATAATGCAGTATTGACAAAAGCATAAGCAAACTGTTTAATAAAAGCCACAATAACATGAGAGCAGATGGGTGACAATAGACTAGTCCAAAAAAGAACCAGTCCAAACAGCGTAAAAGTTAAGGACACGGATAGAAATTTAAGGTTAGTTATAGGATTAGGAAAAGGGATAAAATGCATCATTAGCTTTGGCAGCTACTACTGCTACTGCTACTACTACTACTGCTACTACTGCTGCTGCTACTACTACTACTGCTACTGCTACAACTGCTACTGCTGCTGCTACTGCTACTGCTATTGCTGCTACTACTACTGCTACTGCTGCTATTACTGCTGCTACTACTGCTACTGCTACTGCTGCTGCTGCTACTGCTACTACTACTACTGCTACTGCTACTGCCACTACTGCTGCTGCTACTGCTACTACTACTGCTGCTACTGCCACTACTGCTGCTGCTACTGCTACTAGTGCTACTGCTACTGCTACTACTACTGCTGCTACTGCTATTACTACTGCTACTGCTACTACTACTGCTACCGCTACTGCTACTGCTACTACTAGTACTGCTACTGCTGATACCGATGCTGCTACTGCTACTACTGCTGCTACTGCTACTACTGCTACTGCTACTACTACTGCTACCGCCACTACTACTGCTGCTGCTACTGATGCTACTGCTACTACTGCTACTGCCACTACTACTGCTACTGCTACTACTACTGCTGCTATTGCTACTGCTACTGCTACTGCTACAACTGCTACTGCTACTGATACTACTACTGCTACTGCTATTGCTGCTACTGCTGCTACTACTACTGCTACTGCTGCTACTACTGCTACTGCTACTGCCACTACTACTGCTACCGCCACTACTACTGCTGCTATTGCTACTGCTACTGCTACTACTGCTACTGCTACTGCTACAACTGCTACTGCTACTGATACTACTACTGCTACTGCTATTGCTGCTACTGCTGCTACTACTACTGCTACTGCTGCTACTACTGCTACTGCTACTGCTACTGCTACTACTACTGCTGCTGCTACTGATGCTACTGCTACTACTACTGCTGCTACTACTACTGCTATTACTACTGCTGCTACTGCTACTGCTACTACTACTGCTGCTACTACTACTGCTGCTACTGCTACTGCTACTGCTACTACTACTGCTGCTACTACTACTGCTGCTACTGCTACTACTGCTGCTACTGCTACTACTACTGCTACTGCTACTACTACTGCTGCTACTGCTACTGCTACTGCCACTACTACTGCTGCTGCTACTGATGCTACTGCTACTACTACTGCTGCTACTACTACTGCTATTACTACTGCTGCTGCTACTGATGCTACTGCTACTACTACTGCTGCTACTACTACTGCTATTACTACTGCTGCTACTACTACTGCTGCTACTGCTACTACTACTGCTACTACTACTGCTGCTACTACTACTGCTGCTACTGCTACTGCTGCTACTGCTACTGCTACTACTACTACTACTACAAACAGTCACTTACTGGGGAATGTTTTTTCGCAGATCTCGCACTTCTTCCTGCGGTCGTTGAAGTGTCGTCCGATGTGCTCGACGTATGTTCCCTTTGAGCGCAGCTGGACGTGGCAAAGCTCACACTGGTACAATTTGCGTCGATCGACCTCGTGCACATTGTATTTGTGCTTGGCAAGACCGCTCTCGTACGCTGTGACAAAGTCACACTGGTCACACGTGTACGGCTTGGTCGACGAGTGACCTAAGCAAACACACACCCAGAAATGTCACACACCGTAAAGTTAATGACCAAAAAAACAACCAGAAGGCACTCGTGAGAGTGCATATCTCCACCAAGTGAAACGATTTGAAAAGTACTACTACTACTACAACTACAACCACTAGACCTACAACTACTACTATGCCTACAGCTACAACTACACCGTACAACAAGGAAAGAGGAGGGAGAAGAAGAAAGAGCCTGAAACCGACTCCCCATCTATTTGGCACCATTATCAAAATATGTCACCTCAAAGATAATGGAGTCACGACCTTGACCTGTTGGGGTCACGTGACGTCATTGGTCACGTGACCATTCGACTCGCAGTGGTCGACTTCCTATGGGTGGTCCACTGCAACCATGCGTTTATCTGGCACCGTTATAGAGATATGGCGCCTCAAAGAACATGTACACACACACACAGACAAAACGACCAATCTCTTAATCTTCTCCAATGCTCACTACGCTCATCTTGGCAAAGATAAAAAAATGACACATACATAAAAGTTGGGGCTGTAACTGACTAAAATTTTTTTTTAATCGATCAATCTCCAGAAATTAATCAATATTAATCGATTAATTTCGATATTAATCCATTAATTTCGGTTAATCTTTGTAGTGAATCAGAAAGCCAAAAACTGCAGAATTCAGCTGGTGGTTGCTGTAGACGATGATGATGCAGCACCCAAACCATGTAGTCAAAACGAACAAAATGAAAACTGGCGAGAATAACGTCACAAATTATCACAATGCGGACTCCAAAACCGTGAGCGTTTCGGCCAGGCAAGCCACATGTTAAAGCATTTATTCATTTATCTCATTTATTTATTTACTACCGGTATTAGCATGAGCAGGCAGTACATACTGGTGAGGTGTTTATCGAGCTGAACGGAGGTGTGGAATCGTTTGCCGCAGCAGTAGCAGACGTGGTGCTTGGGTCGGTTCGGGTCATGTCGGACCTGGTAATGCTCGTCAAGTAACTGCTGATCTCTGGCGGTGTACTGACATATCTTGCACTTGTACACACTGGGGTCATTGCTGTGGTACTTCTTGTGGATTACTGATACACGCACACACAATCATCAGCTTGATGGCACAACAGTGTCAGACTTATGATCATGAGGTCGATGATTCAACTCTGATCGGGTTGCTATCAAGTGGTTACTACATGCATGGGTAACTGTCTGCGGACTGGTAAACCATTCAGGTATATAACCAACACCAGGGTCAACTCAGCCTTCCATTCTTCTGGAGTAAGTAAATTGAGTACCGCCCTGTCTGGCTGGAGTTGATGTGGAGCATGTTGACTGTGTCACATGTCAGATAACAATGCGTAATCCAATATGGCAGGTGATGCTTTGTAGCCATGTGATGGGTTATGCACCATCTAGGGTGCAACTGATTAAAATTTTAATAATAAATTTCGATTAATTATTGTACTCAACAAAGACCACAAAAACTGCATAATTCAACTACTATTTGTTGTTGTCCTAAGTTGCAAACTAAAACTAAATCGAAAACATACAAAGTGTAGACTGTTAAACTAACACTAATTATGCAAGTTATGCTGATTATACCTACTACTAAAACTATTACCTATAAAATTAGTAGTACTTACAAGAACCGGCTGTTGGTGGTGAACTCTTGTCCACAGAGGTCATAGACAAAGCATTCTCAAAAGCATTATAACTAGTATGATTATGACCACTAACTACAATTACAACTACAACAACTTCTACTACAACAACCTCTACTACTACTACTACTACTATTACTAATATAAGAACCGGCTTACAGAAGCCACTGTTGGTGGTAAACTTTTGCCCACATAGATCACAGACGTAGCATTCGCCGGTGTGCTGTCGACAATGTTCACGAAATGACTGCCGAGTGGCCAGCATTTTGCTGCAGTCGGGACAACAATACGGCTTCGGTTCTATGCACAAACAATGATACATGTTTCTGTGTGCTTCTTGTACTCATATATGAACAACGACAAGTGTTTAAAGTGAGTGTGAGTGAGTAGGGTTTTACAACCCACCCGACACAGCATGGGTCATTTCAGGGACGGCCTCTGCAGGCAAAATTGCACATACACATAATAACTTCACCGCCAAGCGCACTAGAGATTTCTTTGAAATGATAGTGCGCTATATAAATGTTCTCTTATTATTATTATTATTATTTACAAAAAGTTTAACCTTTATGAAACACAAAACACAAAAAACGACTTAAACCTAAAATTGTAAAAACTGCCAATTACAATTGTGCAGATGTAACGATAATGGCAGTTCTAATAATCTTCCCTGTTATCCTCCAGACAGTCATCAATGTCATAACACCATCTATTGAAGAACAAGTTTTTTAAAACTTTCATGCATTTATGTCATACTTAAAGAAAGCAATTGGTTACATGAATATACCAATATCTCTACTATCACACGGCAAACTTGCGGCAATATGTGCTGCAAAGTGGCAGCAATAATACTAACAAAGACCAAGGTAATTGGAAAAAGGCAAAATCCAGCTCTTGTATATTCATCAAATGGCAGCAGCAATTTGCAATTGCATGTTTTGGCTGCGGGTTCAACCATAAATCTCCCCTACCCTAGGGGTCATAGGCCCCATCTAACACTATGCGTCATCGAAGCCCACAACTGTACCTGCCAAATGCCATATGAATCAGTCAGTTTAAGCAGAGTGGATAAATGTGACAGATGACAAAGAGACAGACAACACTATGGAAAATGTGTAGCAATAGGCAGCATCGCTTGTGCTGCAAGAAGCAATTTTTACGTGCGAAAGCAGCTACTGCTATAGCGTGTCTTAGCCATTGCAATTCTGTCTGTCCGTCTGTCTGTCAGATGGGTTAATCAGTCAAAATTAGTGCAAGCTAAGATCACCAAATCTTCACCATTGTCTGCCTGGAAGATTCTAGTCTCAGCATCCGTAAAGCTTTTAAATAAATTCAAAAGGGGTCACACCGAGCAAAGGTGCTAAATGATAGGAGGGTAGGAAAAATTTGTGGTTTTTGGCCAATAAGTTGCTGTATCTCAGAAACGGTGCGAGACAGGGCCTAGGTTACTATTAATCACTAACCGGAAGTCATACATGGGCTTTTGACTGCCATCGATAGCAATGACCTTGGATGACCTTAAACATTAAAATAGTGGTTTTTATAAATCTTTTGGCGATTTTGGGCTGCAAGACACAATTCAAAAGCACATTGCGCCAAAATCACTACAGATAAACCACGACAAGCTGTGTATGAAATTTTCAGCATTGAACATAGATTTCAACGATCCAAGTCTCTTCCTTGAACCTTCTAGGTTCAAGGAAACCTGCGCACGAGGGCATCAAAGAGCGGTACCTCGTAAAAATCATTATTTTACCATCATTGGCCAGTCTTTTGTCAAAACGGTTGCAGATAGGCACGGGCATGCTACCTATCACAACAAGCACTAGTGATGAAATTTTTAGTCATATCAACATTGATGACTTTGAAAGACCCTGAACCCACAAAATAAGGAATTTTATTGTTTTTGCAATCTTCAGCTGCGTCGCACACTTCACGAATGAACAGCGACGAAATGGCTGGAGATAGACTGACAGTTTGCAAACAGGAACTGCTATAGGCTTTTGCGCGTCTCATGAGCATTAGCTCAGAATTTCTTGCATCAAATAACAATAAGATCCACCCAAATAAGCAGTAGGCAAGTCCAACCAGATGACAGCCTAGCTGCCAGATTTACTGACATCTAACTCCGATCTCACCACATCAGCAACACCTCCGCGAACAAGAGATTTTATTCAAAAGATAAAAAAATTTAAAATGTTGGCACTGGGCTGATATAATATGCAATCGTACACCTAAGCACTGTACAACCATAACCCTAATAAAATTTACCTCTGATATTTAAACTAAAAATTGGCTTCCTCCTGGAACGTTCACACCAATACTGGTTTTTCCACACCTTCTTATCTTTGACTTAAAAGCTTCTACTGTGCACAAGATGGCTATTAGAACTGCCACATACTAAAGCTTTGGCTAACACAAAACGCACACTTCTATTTGAAAATAATTACACAAAAGCGTATTTTTAAAAAATGAGAACACAAACAATTGTGAAAAAAACTACGACACTTAAAAGCCATGAATGGTAAAAAGAAATGCACTACTTACTTGGTACATAACCATTTGGATACGCTACAAACACAAAATGCAACTTACACAGCAATTCTGCAAAATGCAGCATTTATGCTAAACAATATTGATGTTACTAAACAATGGCTTCAATATCGCAGTTTAGAATATATGAAAAAACATTCAATAAAAATTCTATATACTTAGAGCCAATTGCAAAGGTCAATACAGTGCTAACACTATTGACCACTTGCGATTTTCATTTGGTAACACAATTTTTCTGGAGTTAGTTCAGTTCAGGCCAGTATCACAAAACTAGATTGTTTTTGAATACTGGAGCAAAACTTAATGCACAAGCCAAATGTCATTCACGTCCCAAGACTACAATATTAAAGCAATGAACGTTAACAATAATCGCAATAACTAAAACTAAAACAGACAAATACAGCATTCTGACAGAAAATCTTCTTCCAATAGAAATATCTCGTTTCAGAACATTTGCATTAATGTATTTCCACCCAGTCACTTAAACTAACAACAAAGCCATAAATAATGGCATAGAATGAGCTAAAAAAACAACTGAACTTAGAAAAACTAGATGCCATCAGACCAGCAATAAACCAACAAACAACACTCACTGCTGAAGCGTGGTCGTCCCATTGCTTTCCGATTTCTACTTCCGTCTGGGCACACACATGGCCAAGCATACATTGAATGTGGTTAATTGTACAAAGCAACAGTAATAAACTGTATCAGTGCTTTTATTAATTGTTTTCATTCCATTTCTCAGGGTCAGACGAGGTCCACCAAAAGCAAACCTTATCTAATTGTTGAGACTTGACTTTCACATGACAATCAATCTTCAAGTCACCCAAAGCAAATGAAATAATGTTGGCATTGTTTTAATCACAGACGACCAGATTTAAATTACTCCCAAAAAGCAACGTTCCGCAAATTTTATGGTAGGTACCTTTTCTGCACTAGCAATAAAAATCTTCATAAGAACTGAATTCTAGATAAATAACTCGATAAAAGACCACTGCTATTAAAAAAGCAAAAAATAAAATTAAATGTTACTAAAAATAATTTGTTAAGTATTATATCAAAGCTTACACATTTTCACACATCCAGACACGAACAGCTATTCCTGAGCATCACCGTCATATCAGATCACATATAAAAGAAAAAAAGTACTACCATTACAAAAAAAATCAAAAGAGCATTATTTTGACAATGCAATGACCTGAGACTTATTTTTAAAAAACAACAGATAACAGTCAATGTTGAAAGCTTCAAAGAACGAAAAAGTTTTGTCAATCAACTGAACAAAACCAAACCTGATCTGGACTGCCGTACATGTTTTCTTTGCGACACAGAATCGGCATTAAGAGAACTTGGGTTTTCGGTGGCATCGGCCTCAGGCATATCAAATGCACATTGCTCAGCAGACTGTGATGTCACGTTAGTCGAATCAGCTAAATTATAATTCTCATCATTTACTGTACAGGCAAGTGTACAGCCAGTCGTAGTAGAAAGGTCAGGTTTTACGTCATTGATTTCAGCTTCTTCCTTGCAAACGTTCACTTCAACTGGCTCCGGTTCTTTGAAAGAGATCTCCTTTTCTGCATCAAACATAAACATCAACAAGATATTTACTGTAAAAAATTGCCAACTCTGACCGGTTACAGGACAACAGCAATAAGCCAAACTATCTTTCTCGTTCAAGATATTATGCTCTTTGTAAACTTCATTCATCGATCAACAATTGACAGAAAAAAATTTAAAAAACAAATAATAATGGAAACAAAGTCACATGGGCATTTAAACCAAATTGCTCAACAGACTTGTGACTAAGCCAGACACCATATGCATCATATGGAAAAAAACTGCCATTATCAATGAATTCTGTCCTGGAATTTGTCTATCAATAACACAGAGAAAAAATGATAAAAAAATCAAAGTTATTTCAACATAAAACATCTCTATCAAACAACAGCATCCTGTCCATTCTCTAGGGCCGCATTCATAAACTTAACCCATATACCCAGATCCAGTTCAGCTGGTTAGATCCAATTTATGAACGATCAGTTAAATCAGTAGGCGTGACAGTGGCATGCAATGTACTGTACAGTTGTGTAACTAGTCTTTCAGTAACATAAATTTTTGATTGAAACCTGGAAATATTCTTAAAATAATCGGCCTTCCTACCAACAACAAACAACGATGCCATCTTTAATTAACCAGACAATCCTACTAGCAATCAGGTCATTTGGTTAGTGATCCAGGTAGAGAACCAAGCATTCTTAAACTAGTTTATGAACGGCTGGATCATAACCCGGTTTACCCGGTGTGAGTTTATGAACGCGACCTAGGTCTGCACCACTCTCTGTCCAGATCGTCAACTTGACTGCGTGGAACATACAACAGAAATGAGAATAACGTGCATTAATTTTACAAAAAAGGCAGCAAATTTACTTTTCAGTCTGGCTGGATCGGATGGCTTCAGTACAGATGATGAGCGTTTCTTCCTCCCAGCAGCAGCATTTGTTGCAACGGAAGCCAGTGTCCCATGTCTTCCATCTTTCTTTTCTTTCAGCCGCTTACTTGCCCTTGTGGCTGAAGACATGTCAGGTTCCAAGTTCTTTGCTCCTCTTTTACGCACTCCGATATTACTTCCTGCCAATTACAGACACAAACAGCAAAAGTTAGTTGTGGAGCTCATTTCAGAGTAACCTCAGAACAGACAGAAGTAACCAAGGTAAAACATTAGTTATAGCAATTACGGCCATTAGCAATTAATTTTTTGAAATAGCTAACTCGATAAAATAGCTTAAATATTACCAGTAATTTTGACAAAAAACTAACAGTAGTAATTGTCCAAAGAACGTTTTGTTTAGCACCTTTTACACTTCAGCTAACATAGCTGTCACAAATTAGTGAGGCTATTATGATCACTCATCAATAATAATAATTATTATTATTAATATTATTTTTGTTTTTAACCTTTTTGTGATTTTAGTCCCCGGGAACCTTTACTATCAGGGGTATAAATAATAATAATAATAACAACAACAAACTGATTTGTATAGCGCTAGTGTGTCGACTGACTTCAAAGGCACTTTCCCTGATAAGCACTTCTGTAATACGCATAAATAATACAAGAATGCTTTATTGCTTAGTAGAACTAACTTCAAAGATACTGTTCAGTGCCCAAAAATTTTCGGTACATAAATTAAATGCATGTTTCTATTCACCAACTACTGAACTCAAAAACACGCAACATATCTTAGGTCCGGTTTTTCCATGTACATTTGATGGCCGATAAAATTGATCTCCGATCAACTTTGGTACTTGATCTGAGATCATCTAAATAACCGTTTTCCATCACCAATTAACGACGAATCGTCCATCAAATCTCCCATCAAGTTGATGGTCGAATATTGGCGGATCAAGTCAGATAATTGACAATTAAACGTGGCGATCTGCAGTTCGTTGCTTATTCGCACTAGAAACGTCGCTTCACTTCGCCGGTCAGAACGGCAATTCACACATTAAAATAACGTTTCAGGCATGGCGATCAATCACTACCCATCAATTCATACTGTGCATAGTGTTTTGTGGATAAATAAAATGGATAGATGCTCCGCTATTGATTTGCAATAGAACATTTGACAGCAGACGATATGGACGGTATCGTTGATATCGTTGCTACGACGTTTACTGCTTATGGCGCATGCGCATTAGCACAACACCGCAAATTGAGGTCACTGTCAGCCAATCAGACTGGCATAAAGTAGGCTCAGTTGATGGCCGATCAACTAATCGCCGATCACGTAATTGGAGATGGAAAATCCATGAAAAAACGAAACACAGTTGATCGACGATCAGTTCTGAACATCAAGTTAATCGGAGATCAGTAAATCAGAGATCAAATTTGATTTGATTGGCGATGGAAAAACCATACCTTAGAATCACTAGCAACAAGCAAAATATATTTTGCTCTAAGGCATCAACAAAATAGTGAGAATCAGAACTAAATAACAGAAATTTGGGGCAAAGCCCAACATGAGTCTGCCCGACGCCCTAAGTTTGATTGGAGGGAAAATTTAGGGGGCGGTGGTAAAATTCCTCACATAGCAAGTCATGTGCCTGAACTCAAATGCAATTAGCATATGCAGAACACGCGTTGTCGACTTAGTGGCCAAAGTCCACCAATTTTTTTTTGCTGAACCCAGCAGGGATCAATGTTGATCAGGTTTGTTTCTGATTTTCGATATCTCAATTGGTTACTAAGATATTCGAGGTCAAAGTTGAAAAGTTGTCCGAAATCGGGCCGAATTTTCGACATCTTGGCCCTCCCACATTTCTGGCGTGCGGGCTCCCAAAAATTTGTACATAAGTGATCACGCCCACCTTATGGCCCGTCATGTGGCAGAGTTTCACGAGGGTACTCTTTTTACCCCCAAAAGTTACAGGCACGAATATGTCAAATTTAAGGCCAATTTTTTACCCCCTTTGAAAAAAAAATTGTAAGACGGACCCCCATCCTCGAAAAGGGTGCACTGTTAGGATTTGGTTGCTCTCTAACGTTTGTAAAAATTTGGAAGTGCAGCAGCCCCTAAGGGCTGAAATGTGGTCTTCCGAAAAAGTCGATTTGGGTGGGTATGATTCCACCTCTAAACCTAGAACGTTAGTGGAGAAAAGTTCACCGGACTTTTTTCACCTAACGCGGAAGGAATCTTTGTAAATCAAATACTTGTCTGATTTTGAATATCTTCATCCGTTTTGGAG
>Ga0209671_1003823_pt1 | contig 14664 bp, 6 predicted proteins | sample WorMetHERISLAND2_2_FD_187401 | JGI IMG/M metagenome (GOLD analysis project Ga0209671, IMG submission 187401) | Marine gutless worms symbiont microbial communities from Max Planck institute for Marine Microbiology, Germany - Olavius geniculatus... | ecosystem: Host-associated > Annelida >... | reverse complement strand
GAATTCTGGCATCTGATCATTATTTAACTGTGTTATTTCAACAATGTTATTGAATTGGTGTTGTAACCGGAACATTTTTGAATGCTGAAAAATCGGTAGGCGGTCAATCATGTTAAAAAGTCTAACTTCGTCGTTTTTCAAGAGAATCATATTTCGCTTGGCAGTTAGATGTAGATACTTTCAGTAAATAAATCTGTAAAATTTCAAATTAAAATTCTGAACGGTTGCTGAGAAAACAGCGAAAAACTTTAGGGGGCTACTTTTTTGCCCCACCCTGTATAGACAAAGCTGATGCATGTTCATCCTGGCTGTAGCCCATCCTAACTCCTAGGCCATGCATGCTATAGGCCCTACGCTTTAGCCTGCACCTTGCATGCAGTCTCTGAAACGTGTAGGACTGTAGGTTATAGAAACATTTCGTCCGTCGTTCGAGGGGTTAAAATCGGGGTTTGGGGCGCCTTCAGACCCGAGTGTCGATCGTGTTGTGTTTTTAGCCGATCGTATTTAAGTAACGTCCGTTCGTGTCCGTTAAGTATCGTCCGTTCGTCTGTCTGTCCGTCTGTCGCCGTTATCGTCTGTCACGGATGTAACCTACAGGGTGTGCCAAAAATGACCCAACTTGGGCCATTTTTGGCACACTCTGTATAATGTGGCTAAGCGTTAGGTCGTAGGGGAAACCTTTTACACGAATGCCATGTGTGTGAAACTAAGACGTGCAAAATTTCAGTTATCTAGTGCAAAAGGAACATTTTTAAATTGGGACTTGAATATAGGGTGGGGGTTAGGAAATCTAATGGAAAACTTGCCAACTCTCGGAAACGGTGTGAGATAGGGCCAAGGTTAGGCCTACTATTGATCACTAATAGGAAGTGACATACGCCGTTTTCAGATGAGATGAAAATCATCAACCTTGGATGACCTTGAAGGTCAGTACTGCAACAAGAACTGTATATAAACTTAGCGCGTCTTCCCTAGTAAGACGTTTTTACTGTGAGAAAAGTTTGCGAAACTTGCGTCTGATATTTGCATTGGTTATTAACGACTGTAGCTATTATATCGTCTGGCGAGATATGTTCGACGTCCGTTATACTAGCGTTGATTGTAGCTTTCGAGAGCAGCGTTAATTCCGTTAACATAGCGTGCATAGGACTGTGTCTCTTCTGAGAAATCGCTTTCTCTTCGTGATTGGAAGTCGGACTCTGGGCTTCAGACATATGCGGTACGGTCGGCTTTTCTTAGCGACAGATGGACCTCTTGTTTTTATACTACGATATCGTTTTAAAGCAAAATTGCGCACTTTGAGAGAATAGACCAATTTTAGCTACGGCATTCCCAGATTGACAAATTTATTTTTGACCCTCCCCAGCAAGGAATAGATCGACACCCGCGCTTTTCCGCAATCCGCACCCTCAATTTTCATTTAAATTCTCAGCCCGAAACCGACAGAAGTCTTATTAGGCCATTGGTCGTATCAACCTCGACCCCGAAACCTGGGTTTGGAAAAAAGAGTTTCGCGGAGTGTGGTAGACCGTTGGAAACCCTAGACGTCAATACGATAATCGTTTGTCTGCAAGCACACACAGATCTGAACAAGTGTTAGCTCTTCATACTTGCAGTAGGCCTATACTACGACTATAATGGCGTCCCGTCTAACGGCATCCGCCTTTCTTTTTGTCGTCTTTATTCCGTCATTTGACGAAGTGTCTAGTCGCGCCATCGATGGAGGTATGGAAATTGAGTGTTTTTTCTGCAGTTTGGTTTAATTTAGCTTGAATTTACTTTTGCAAACTTAGAGCATTAAATTATTAGAAATAACAAAAGTGGTTTAATTAACGGAGGTCGGAATCACCCGGAACCGCGGAGTAGTAAGGCATGTGAGAAAACCCATTTCAGTGAATTACGACGCGATGTAAGCTTAGTTCCTGCTGTGGGCGGCGTTAAAGAGGAGGCAAAGGGTAACTGCCCTCGAACCTTTGCCCTTGCCCCTGGCTGCTCCTCCCCCAGGAGAAATTTTGATCATGATAAAGTGCCCTATGATAACCATACACATACCAAAATGTAACTTATTAAACTTCATTTTTTTGGCAAAACAACACAGATATCTGTATTTTTTTGTGTTTTCAAGTATCAAAAATTAGCAAATTTGTAGCTTTCATTAAACCTTAAAAAACCAAAAGTATTTTAGTTTTAGGGGGCTCTGCCCCTAGACTCCGCTATATCTTTTTGATGCACACAACAACTGTATAATGTCCACATTTGGCCGACACAAGAAAAAAATTATTTTCCCTGTGCCCTGGTTCTTGCCCCCATTACTCCTCTAACTTTAAATTCCTAGCGCCGCCCATGGTTCTTGGAATGAGAAAAACTGATAAGGATAATCACAGGCTTAACGGTGTTAACGGCGACTTCTCTTTCCTAAGGGAAAGCCAAAAGTTCGACCCCACAGAATCAAAACCCCTGAACCGATTGAGATAAAATTTGGCACGGTTGATAACGTCGGCGAGGGGAGCCGTGACGCAAAATTTTATGCAAATTTCTCTAAGGGGGGTTTCTCGGCAAAGGGGTGAAATATACGCACAAAATTATTTATATGATTTTTTTTCTTCAACGCACCGACAGGTCAGACCTCTTAAGGGATTTTTACGCTTAATACGTCAAACGACGCAATTCTGCACAAGGAAGTGCGTTTTTGGGGCTAGAAAGTGAAAATTTAACATTTAACGTATTTATTCGTAAAAATCCAAAAATACAATGGCGCCTATGGGGAAAATGAAACAATTCTTTAAACGGTCATAACTTGGCTGTGCGTAAGATAAAGTCGTAATTTTTGATTCTAGAATATGTTTTTCGGGGATGGCCAATCTAATGGTGTTATTAGTTTTACCCCAGACCCTCCCTGGTTGCCATGGCAACGAAATCTGGGACAAAATGGGCTATAACTCGACATGTGTAGGAGATATCTCCGAGATTCTTGCATCTAACAATGGGTTTTGAAAGTGGAGCAAATAAATAATTTTAGTAAGTTTACCACGGTTGACTCTCATTGCCTTGGCAACGGATTTTGTTAAACTTCTGCCAAAAATTGGCTAGAACTCGGTTAACTACGAGATGGGCTCAGACTTTAGTTTGACTCAACTTTATAGACGTTTGTGCTCGGCCATTTTACGCAACGGTCCACTAACTCTAATAATACGATTAGTTAAATTAGCATTATTGAAGTATTTTCCGGGCGTATATTAAGCAGGTGATGCGTGCAATATTAGTTCGTTTATTTATATGGCCATTTTGTGGATATAAAAGGAATTTTGTTCCAGGCCAGTGTTGACATCATGCCTGACACGTGTCGCATAGGGCTGCCGTTATCGGGTAATTCGTTACCCGGGGGCCTAATTTACAGAATATCGTACGACAAATATACGACAGTGATATTATTCAGCAGCACACTGACACACAGTCAGTGTGATGCAGGCAATATCACCTTTTGTAATTTTTGCTGTTTTCGATGTGCGACTTCTTCAATGTTGCCGTCAACAAGTGTATAAACTGATGCTTTGTGCATTTATTATGAAATAAAACTAATGAACACAGCTGAGTACAGCTGGTGAATAATAATTTTAATGTCAAGACTGCAGAACTATATCTCAGTTAGTGTAGTCGCTCGGTGGCCTAAAATTTGGACTATTAAACCAGGAACGGAAGCGGGTGCGTGTGGGTGAATTCACCCTGTCGGATATAGGCCCCTACCCTATAAAATTAAAAAAATACATGTATAAAATACAGGGCGGGCCAAAAAAGTAAACCTTCAGTTTGTGCCAATATCTTTGCCAAAATAGGCCTATATAGACCGACTTTCACAACTTTTTCACTGCCGCATTTTTGGCCCACCCCACTATAAGATTATGTAGGGCCTATATTTGACAATGTTAGATTGCCTGCTCTTTAGGAAAAATAACTTTTATGTCGTTAAAAGTTACAAGCAAAGGTGTAATATTGTATAGGTCTACGTGTTTGTACACCGTTGCGTGTTAAAATGTTGCTGGTTGTTTATCATGGCTGTTTTTATATACTACCAGTTTTTATCGCTTGCTGCTGCTGCTGCTGCTGCAAGCTGCTGTCAACTTACATTAGCGTATCTTGTCAAACGACCAGGGTGGCCAGACATTTTGTTTGACAGATAGTATGGGTGATGGATGATCTGTTGAGAACGTTCTCGCAATATGTGCTGATTCTGAAGTTTATAAAATTATATTCTAGCTGCAGTCAGAAAAACTGGACTTTCTGAAATTGGGGCCAGTGTTCAAAATTCTCGGCGTAATGCGTGCCTCTGGAGTCCGTATACAGTAGTTATTCTGCCGTTGTATCGCTTTGTTTCAATGCAGTCTGCTCCCCATTTACCATACTGAGCTGATGGTAGAGGAATCGTATAGCACATTAATTTTTAGGCCTATCAGTTTTGCTAGTCAGTCTTGTCCATTCTGAATGGTTGATTGCTGCGTCTAGCCGATCTGCAGTCTGTACTCACAAGCAATATCGTCCACGGTGCCTGTGGTCATGTCATATGTTTTACGTCTGTCCTCCCTGGCAACTATCACACTATAAGTTAGCCATTTAGTAGATGGATCCATTGTCCAGCGGACTGGAGTTCTTATCGCTTTGCACTCGTCTTCTCCATGTCGCTCGCACAAATGCTATCTTGTTACTTTCTCCGCAGTAAACAGTCGTTGACACTCCTCAGGCATTTGACGTCGACTCAGAAACGACAGCATGCTGTTTACACGTCTCTGCCCCTATCTCGGTAGCTTAAATCATTTCAGTCTGTGATTATTCTTAGCGCTTGTAGGCCTACTATTTTTCGTATCACGGTATAACCACTAGGCCTAACATCGCTCACCATTTTAGCCGACTGTACTTAAGTAACGGTCGAGCTATTGTCATGATTGTCGTACGTCTGTCTGTCTGTCCTACTGACTGTCTGTAACAAATATACTGTGGCTAACGGGTAGGGCGTAGGGGAAAACTTTTACATGAGTAATTAGTCATGAGTCTTTAACTCGTGCATGCAAAATTTCAGCCATCTACTCCAAGGGAAACTTTTTCAAATTGGGGGGTCCCGGGGTTGAATGAAAAGGGGTAGGAAAAATGTGCGTTTTTCAACGGAAAACAGGCCGTCTCAGAAACGGTGATAGATATCTTAGGTTACTGTTAATGACTAATGGGAATTGGCATATACGCCCTGTCAGATTAGGTGAAAACCATTGACCTTAGATGACCTTTAAGAGCACTCATATTTCGGTCAGAGTTTCATACGTTCCGCGGAATTGTGGCGTCGTTCTGCCGGTAATTCACACAGTAGGCCCCTACACATGACTCCCGGATTAAATCATTTCAGTCTTAGCGCTTGTACTACTTGTACCCGACATGTCTCCAGCATTGACAGCCAATGGACATAGTTCTATGCAATCAGCAAGCGGCAATAGTCATCTGCAGATTCTATAGGCCTACGGATCAGGACGTAGGCCTAAACCTACGCAAGCTGTGCTTTTAGACATGTCATTCCATCTAGGTCTACTTGGAACGCTTTTCCGAACATTTTAAATGCAGCGCACATTTTTTGCCTACTTTTAGACGGCAGCTTAAACGTTTTTATTTATCGTTTTACTAGCACACCAAGTGCGTTTCAGGTTACAGTAAACGCGCTGTATAAATTACTTAGTTACTCTAGTGGCCGTGTCTGTGCGTCTGTGTGTGCAAACTGTCAGGTGACGCCAGCGAGAAGTGGACTACGTCAGACCCAAGATCATCACGGATCGACTTTGACGAGTTGTTTGCACCTCCTCCGCTCTTTCTCGTCCCTCCCCCACCGCCACTCGTTCTTACTGACGACGAAGCACACAGCTACGTCTGGCGCCTGGTACAGGATGTGCCAAAATGCACCAAATTTGATAATTTTTGGCACACAAATAGCCAGAACGATAGAATGATGTGAGTTACACTCAATGTTCACCTCACATATTTTATGTCAACGCACTACCGTGTAAAACGCAGATGCTCCAAATTAATACATTGCGCGATGATCAGATTGTTCACTTTTTTATTATCACTTTGACAGAGAGTGCCGTTTGATGTAATACTTTTGTGGTATTAAATATTTTTTCGCTGAAAAGAGCAAAAAACAAAAAACTGATCGATGAGCTCAAAACACATGGTATCCATAAATTATTGTTGTGTATTTTGATTAATTGATTGTTAATGCCGCTCTCAGTCGTGGCGTCTCGTCTAAGCCATTGTGTACACGTTGAGCATAAATTTTGATAATTAGAAAAACAAGTTGTTACACAAACTCATAGTTCTGCAGAATAAATCACATTTTAGTTTATTGTGTTCTCAGTTAAGTCGTTAGAACTTTACGGAGACAACTCAGCGCTGCAACAATTTGGAGCAACTGCGTTTTACATATATGGTAGTGCGTTGATATATCAAATAATGTGGTGCGCGAGAAAATGAGTTTATCTTACATAATTCGATCGTCCTGGCTATCTGTGAGCGAATAATTATCAAATTTGGTGCATATTTGACGAAGTTCTGACAAAAACAGGTTGGGTCATTTTTTGGCACACTCTGTATAGGCCTGCTTGTTCATATAGGCGCATTTAAGTCTAAACTCCATTTAAATCGAATCGATTTGTTTTGCATGGATTTGTCGTACAACGTAACTTTCAAGTTACGCTACGTTCGATTTGCAAGCAACCCTGAGCAAATTGCTAATCTACTGCATGTTTAGGTCAACTCAGCCTTTTACCCTCAGCGGGATCGGAATAAGTAGTAGCTTACTGGCTACGAGATAAAAGCCTAGTTTGGTTGATTGGGGCGGTGGTACATGTAGGCTTATGTCTGCGTGTCCAGTTGTTCGCTGATGCGAGCAGTGGATTGCCGCATAGTGCGCTGCGGTATCATTAGCTCATAGCGATCAGCATCATCAGCTGCCACTTACGATATTTTAAGTCGATTCTGGTCATGAGTATCACTCACACAAGAAGCGCTGTAGCAAGTATACCTTTACCTTTAACATGCTGTATACGCACAGTAAGTTGTACAACTACTTCTACTGGACAGTAGGCGGTACGGTTGCACTTCTGCATAACGTATTGTATATGCCTACATGTGAATAATTAGGTTGGTCCCTCCTAACGATTATCACAAAAATGTATCAGTGGCACTTTGTGAAATGTTTTATTTGTTTTTTAACTGCTTTTATCAAAAACCGAAACCCGTTGATTAGAATACTAACGAACACATCATGGTTAATCGTAAGCAAAATTTTCTGAAGATTTTTACTTTTTCGCACATCACGGCCACTAAGTTTAGCAGTCGCAGATTGTGCAAGTCGTAACTTGTAAGGTAAGATAAACATTAAGCAATCAGATGTTTTTGAAACGCAGCCACCATATACACCTTTTATGGTTGTTCCGTTATTTTTAATTATATATAAAAAAAACTGCAAGCAATTCATTTAATGTTGTATAAGCGCTGATGTAAAACGGCAAAAATCATAAAGTATAAGCACCAACTAATGTATTAGCTTAGACATTTAATCTGTTCTCAGTAGGCAGATATAAATGTCTAAGCTAATGCATAATGTTCGTGCTTATACTCGTGATCGGTCTTCTGGTGTGACTTGTAGGCGTGAGCAAGAACACACAAAAAGATAGGCTATAGAACACAAAAGTAACGGAAAATGCCGTCCCTACGCAGACCCCTTTCCCGTCGTTCCACATCAATCAAAGTTTGCGTGTTGGGTTGTATCCTGGATATCTTTCTTGTTTTCAAGTTTCGTTAAGATCGGTTGAAAAATGTGGGAGCTGTGGGGGTCGAAATTTCGGCCTTCCCATTGACTTGGCACATCGCTTATACAACAGCTTGTTGCTATCGCACAAGCCGTGATCGATAGGCTTAGATCAGTACTCGACCTTGAAGGACCTCGGGTGTAATGAATCAGTGAACAGCCTAATCTACTCAAGTTTCGTTGTGGGTGAAACTCGGAAAAATTTTCTTTCTGACCTCAAATAGTTGATATTATGTCACTGTCAGGTACCTACTAACCACGAAAAGATAAGTCGACACTGGAAAGGTTAGTATGCTTAAAGTTATGATTGCATCATTGCATTAATATGTATATTAGACCTATGCAACGTGTTTCATATTTTTATTATTGCTGGTCATTGCAAGTTTACAGCAAAGGCTGCTCGTATAGGCTTACATTTTTATTAAACTGTTCTTTGGTTCGGTATCACCAAGTTTATTTACATCGTGCGACAGCGCTTTGTTACAAGTGACGGGAATTTGTAGGCCTAGAGTTTCGTTATTGAGTTATTTATGCCTAAGACATATATATATGGACGCAATTTTTTTGCTAGCACGGCGATGTATTTCGCGAAAGCATTGGTGAATTTATGCCGTTCAGCTGAGAAGTTTTAGTTATGTAATTGTTTGACATGAATTAATCGTAGTTTTTCTTAAATTTTAAGTGAAGAAGATAATGAATTACGTTGAAACTACGTTATGTACTGTATAGCTCCGGAAGACTGTTCTTTGGCTGTTCCTGTGAAAGAACACGGCGACGAAGCAGATCGGCCTGGCGAAGATTCGAACACTTTCGACAACGATTCCAACAAAGTGCGCTTGTCTTACTTATTCTGCAGTTAGTCATAGGCAATTATTTCATGACTTACGTTGCCCAAACATTTCACTATATTGCCTAAGTGCCCCTAATCTCAATACGTGCTATAGCGCTTCTTACAGAAGAGGAACTCATGGCCAGAAGTGGCAACTGGTTGGCATGAGCTAATGATACCGCAGCGCACTATGCGGCCATCCATTGCCCCCATTAACGAACAACTGGACCCGCGGTTTGCAGTTAGCAGACAAACCACCGCCCCAATCAGCCACACTAGGCCTTCACTCCGTAGCCCGTAAGCTACTACTCATTTGCCCTCCCACGAAGAGTAGGAAGCTGAGTTGGCCTGAGCACGCAGTAGGTTAGCAACTTGCTCAAGGTTGCTTGCAAATGACCGGCAGTGAGAATCAAACCGCAGCTTAATACCCTGTTTACACGATCGAGCAAACATCGAGCAGACGTCGAGCAATTAGCACGTGCATTTCGAACACATTTGCTCGACGTTTGCTCGATGTTTGCTCGATCGTGTAAACGGGGTATTAAATTACGAGTCGACATTAACCAGTAGACCAGTTGCACTTAAACAGGCAGGTAGGTGAACAACTTGCCCAGAGTTGTTACTTGATAACGCACCGGCTGGGAATTAAACCGTGGACCCTTCGGTCTCGTATCCACGCTCTAACCGCGGAGCCACCAAGCTACCTTAGTGGCTTGGTGGCTCAGCGTGACGACTGATTGCGACTCGGCACTTTCGTGTTTATACGTGCGTCCAGGCAGAACACGCCGTCGATCACGATCTAAAATAAGTACGTTTCAACACGATCTACGGTGTATTGTGCCTCGTATATTGTATTGGTGTTGTTTTACAGTACACGTAAAACAGTTTTTTTGGGTCCTAATTAACTCTCTGGTACTTTTTAGTCTATTAAGTAAAGTAAGCAAAGTGTAAATTTATATAGCGCATACTCAAAAAGATCCCTAATGCGCTGAATACATTTTGTTATCAATATTTTGCAAAAAATGTATGTCTTCAGCTGAGGTTTGAAAGTGTCGAGACTCAGTTCTGGGTCACGAAGAGTGTCTGGCAGCGAATTCCAAGTCGACGGGCCTGGAACAGAAAAGCGTCGACGACCGAAACTGTTCAATCGATAGCGCGGTACGACCAACTTCCGCTGAGTGGCAGACCGCAGATGTTGACGGCCAGTGACGTATTTGGTTGTTTTAACTTTTTGCAGGCGAATTGTTCAACAAGATCGCATGGTAAAGACGCAAAAGTGAACAAATCGTGCAGGTGTGCTTGCAACCAAGGTAAACATTTCATCGTATTTATTACTGTCCGCAGTAGCGACCACAGTATTGTTTTTCAGCATTACACCGCTAAATTTTTTGTTTGTTTTATTCACTGTTAAGACGATAAAAGAGCATTTCCACTACGGCGTTGCGTTGCGTTGCGATGCGTTTAAGATAGAAACGCCGATAGTGTTTCAATTTCTCCCCAGGCTACCATGACCTTCACCTTAGCAAAGCTCAGACAGTCAAGTAAAACGCCAATGTTTTCTGTTTTTTTTATAAGTAACTAACATTCTCTGGCCAGGACGCCTCGCTATACCAAGCCTACAGCACCAAATGACCTTTGAGAAAACTTTTCATACAATACCAACAACCGATTGGCTATTTGTTAAATTAGCTTTCCTCCATAGAAAGATACGAAAAATTTTGCTGCAACCGTAAGCTTACGTAGTTGTTTTGCAATAATGAAATATAAGCTAAGCGTGATTGTGGGTATATACAGGCGCATCGCGTCTGGAACAACATTCAGGGGAACGAGAATTTCTGCAAGGACCACCCGGGCCTCCCGGGCCTAGGGGACAAGATGGAGTTCCAGGGGTTAGTATGCGTAATTAAGCCTACCTGCTTTGTTTTTGATACATAATATTTTTCCGTACGACTTTTTGTTGTTTTGTAAGGTTTTAAAATGAAATAGTTTTCGGCGGACGTTTACATTTTTGAGTGGTTGATTGTTGTTTTCAATATTTTTTTGGTTTTTAATTTTTTATCGGGAACTTGAGTTTTTTGACTGTTTTGAACGCTATTTACAAATTCCCTGTTTTTTCTTTACTAACTTCGACAGTACATTATATTTTTATGTCTCTGCGCTATTTAACTATTGCGTGTGATATTACTCGTATCTTCAAGCCCTGCCGACTTTTCATAAGGTGTCCGACAAAACTTTGGGCCGACTCGATTAATGTGGCTATATGGGGTCTGCGAGTGCTGTAAGCTCTCTCAATAATGGGATCAGGACACAAAGCAAACCCATTTCCGTACATTTCGAGCTACAGCGCATTAAAAAGTGTTTTTTTTGTGTTTCTGCGCGGTATAAATTTTTTACGTATAATACTGTGCAGTGTGTAGTATCAAGTTTGTTGGTTACAACATTGAAAACTGTTTTTTTTCCTGTCTCTGCGCCGTGAATTTATTATGTATTGCCTTGTGTAATATTGAGTCCGTTGGTTACAGCTGGTGGTGTTTGCGAACTCGGCCGCGATGCACGCCGTGTCGCTAGAAGGTCTCGTTGCGTATCGCTCCGACGTCAAGCAGCTTTTCTTCCGTGACCACATTACCTGGAGGTCGCTCCGGGTACGCAGTACGCACGCTGTCCATTGCATGAATCCAACGAGTACAATCGAAGAGTCAAATCGACGACTACAGACCTAAAATGTCGATTAGCTAATTTTTAATCCCAAACTGCAGTTGTTCACAGACTCGGAGTATCGGCGTAGCGGTCTTTTAGATTAAGCAGCGTTTTATAGGCCGCATACGCGTCTTGTCTGCTTGTTTGTCCAGCGCCGTCCTGGGTTGTAAAGGCCGGGGCAGAAACCCCAGAAAGTTGTCACTTTCCGTCAGACAAATTTTCGACAGAGGAGATATATGGCTGCACAAATTTCACTGTAGCTTTTTCTAAATGTTGCACATATTTAGCCCCCAAAATTGTGTTTTTGAAGGAAATTTTTTTCGACTAAAAAATTTTCCGACAGGTTAAAATCTACAGGGGCACCATGATTTTTTCTTATCAAGACGTCACTGCATTTGTCTGTTCTTTGCATCGTACGGGCGATTAGCTTGTAAACAGAAGGAGATAGAAAAGCAAAATCGGCGTCAACGTTTTACGGTTTTTCAACAAACCTTTCATTTTTGTACAGCTCGTGTATAGCGCCAATACTTTCGCTGGTGAGAGTGTGGATTAGGTGTGCGAGCAGGTGTCGAGGTGTGGAGACGGTGTGGTGGATGTGGAGAACGGTGAACAGTGCGACGACGGAAATACCGACATTCACGACGACTGCATAGGTAGACTCCGTACGATCCAGTCACCTAAAACAACTTTAGGAGAAAATTTTTTTTAAAAAACAGCGTTTATTAAGGTACGATCAGTTAAAAAGCAAAGTAAAGTTCGGTAATTGCTATAGCGCTTTTTACATGAGACGGACTTTAGACCAGAAGCGCTTTTTCAATCTCGGAAGTGGCAGCTGATTGGCATGAGTTAATCATACCGCAGCGCACTATGCGGCCATCTATTGCCCGCGTCAGCGAACTATTGGACTCGCGTCTTGCTGCAAACAGACATACCACCGCCCCAATCAGCCACACTGGCCTTTACCCCATAGTCTGAAAGCTAATACTCATTATCCATTCTACGAAGGGTAAAAATCTGAGTTAACCTGAGCACACTGTAGCCGCAGAACAACCTGTGTGAACTCTTCCTGTGGACCTCTCCTTCAACCGCCGTTCACTCCGGCCTGCACTAATTACAGTTCGAGCCCATGCACTTACATCGATTTTGGTTGTAGAACAAGTAACGCGTCGTACAGCGAATTGCACAACTTGTTATAGGTCTACAGCATTACATAGTCCACGGCAAATTGAAGAACTCCTGATTCGCGCTATTCGATTCCGGGTTTGATAACGGGAGTGCGGATTAGTAGCACCAAGCCAAACAGTCACGATAATGGCTTCTGCTAGTAGCTTCGTTTCCCCTAAATTTGGATTTGAAATAGGGTGCAAATTTCCCACCGCACATTCGGGCTCAAATTTTCAGTTTTGCGGGTTCTTTCCTTTTTATGCCGCTTCCCCATTCGCCCTTTTCTCTTTTTCCTTTTCTCCCTAATTTCCTTCTTTATGCCTCATCTCCCTTTCTTTTTTCGTTTCCTTTTCTCCTTTTCGCTTTTTCATCTCCTTCCTCTTTTTTTCCGAAGGGCCCCACAGTGCCCACACCCTAGTCCGCAGAGAGAAGTTTTGTTAGGCCTAAGGGTGTAGATTGCCGAGTGATAAATGGGGGAGTTTTGTTGATTGTTCGTTGATTGTTCTTTGAAAAATAAAAAAGTATTGTTAAGAGTGTAAATTCCCTAATGAAAAATGGGAGAGAGTTGATCTACACCCTTAACAAAAAATTTCCCTTGCTACGTTTTCACTGGGCGCAAGCTGCGCCCACCAGGTATAGGGATAGAAGCCCCCTGGGAGCTATAAACCCGCTATAAATCCAGCTGCTATTCCAGCATACATGTCATGCTCGTGGTGTGCTTATATATTGTATAGGATGTCGTCGATCGTACTGTGGTGACGGCGTGCGTAACGCGCGTAAGGAACAATGCGACGGACGAGATCTTGGACAGCAAACGTGCGCCTCCGCAGCTAAACGTCACCGGTAGGCCAATAGGCCTACGAGTATCGAATATACGAGTGTCGTACACATTCCTGTGAACTTTATGAACTTACAAGAAACCCAGCTGTCGCTAGAATAGCCAATCGTACTGGTTGTCAGTGACCTTTAAGGTCATCCAAGGTCGATGATTTCTATGTCATTTAAAAGACAATATGCTACTTCCTATTAGTGATTAATAACAACTTTGGCCGTATCTCTCACCGTTTCCGAGAACCGTTTCCGAGATATGGCCAGTTTTTCGTTGAAAACGCACATTTTTTTTACTCTATCCACTCAATCGCAAATTTTAAAAAATGTTCCTCTTGCACTAGATCGCAGAAATTTTGCAAGCCCGAGTTTTAGGCAAATGGCTAATTATTCGTGCAAAAAGTTTTTTCTACGACTTAAAGCTTATTTTAGCCACAATACATACGTTACAAACGACGTCGGACAGACGGAAAGAGAAACAAACGACAATCATGCCAATAGCTCGGCCGTTACTTAAGTACGGTCGGCTTACAATCTCACGCAAGTTCCGACAAATTAGGGCCTACACCGTAAGCTAGAAGCAGCCTATAGACCACCGCCGTATTTGTTTGGTGGCCTGGCGTAGCGTTAACGCGTTTCTTTCGATCAACGAAGTTACTGTACGTCGGGCCTAGTTAGTACTGAGATGGGTGAATGCCTGCAGGCAGGTAAACCATCTCGGTATGTAACCAGCCACCTAGGTCAACTCAGCTTTCCATCTCTCCGGGGTAGGTGAATCGAGTACCGGCCTATCTGGCTGGGGTTACGGCGGGGCGCGTTCACCTGTGTCGGGTGGCAGGTAACACCGTGTGATTCCATATGGCAGGTGACGCTCCCTAGCTTTGTGAGGGGTTCAATCTTCCAAAAAGCTATATTCCGACTTTTACCTTTACCTTTTAACTTTAGTTATAAGTTAGCCAAATGTTGACCGATTTTCAAAAAAAACTTTGTCATTGCCAAAATTATACCAAATAATTTGAAATTAACATAAATTAAGAAATTTTAAATTCCACTTTTTCTGAAACGCTTCGCAAAACTAACCTGTTTTGTGAAATAAAAAAAAATTGTGCACTATATAGAAGCATTTTAAACAGCAATGTGATGATGCTCTATGAACAGCGATGACATTAAAAATCTTAATTTAATTTCGTTTATTTGTTTATCACTACTCATCATCATCATCGACAACCGTGGGCTCAATGCCCGTTGGTGTCTGACGCCATTCTTACTATCGCTGCCCACCGCTGCCTATCTAGGGCAGCGT
>Ga0209671_1003821_pt1 | contig 14670 bp, 10 predicted proteins | sample WorMetHERISLAND2_2_FD_187401 | JGI IMG/M metagenome (GOLD analysis project Ga0209671, IMG submission 187401) | Marine gutless worms symbiont microbial communities from Max Planck institute for Marine Microbiology, Germany - Olavius geniculatus... | ecosystem: Host-associated > Annelida >... | reverse complement strand
ATACACCAGACAGCTCCAATGCAAAAGAATAGGCAGAGATTAGTTTGGGCATGTTCAGCCCCAAATTTTGTATGTTTGATTCCAACAGCAGCGCGGCACTGTCAGGCTTAATACCTAGCGATTAGAAACTTTGTAATCGATTTTCAGTTCACTTTTTAATCTATGGATAAGAAGTAAGTTAATCGGATTCGATTCTTGGTGGATGTCAGATTAAGCGGATGTCAATTTAAGAAAAGATAATCCTACTTCTCGATGAAACATGAACTCACGCAGTGTGTGTTCACTAATCACTGCTAAATATTTGGTACAATGTAGAGCATTCACCACGAACTAACCTGCAGATTGCACTGCTGGCTTGTCATCGTATGAATGCTCAGTGATATCATTACCATCAGTTTCAGTCTTCACTGCGACACAAGTTTCACCTGCATAATACAGACTTATGCTTATAAATACATTCAAACATTCAGAATGTCTGTCAATTGGCAGAAACAAACGCACATGCAGTCACTGGTAGCACATGGCAGTGAGGATTAAAAAGCAGCAGCAAAATAAAATGTTTTGAGATGCCATTTGAAACAGCTGACTAATGCTCTGAGTCATGAGTAGTGGCGCTGAGGCATTGGAGGAGGCAATTTTCTTCTTGTTGGAATCAAACATACAAAATTTGGGGCTGAACATGCCCAAACTAATCTCCTCTGTAATAAACTTGCAACTGGTTGTCAAAAATTGCAACTTTCTGTCCAGCCTTACTTCTTTATCCCACAATGCTACGGTTGAAGCTTACTGCTACAGTTTAAATTCATCCGTTCCTTAGTAACAACAGCTGCTACCGAACAACACTGGTCACAAACTCACATAGGCACAGACATCATGAATATCAATGAATTCAGTTGACCGACTGGTTAAAAACAATAGAAATCAGTCATAAATGATTCTGCTTCTGTGCATCAGTTGAATGACAGTAAATTGCAGGTTTAGAATCATCAGCTCTGGTCTCAAATGTCTCTAGTTTTTAGACTTGGTGTGAAAATATTAGTCTCGTTTAAGTCGCAGCATTGACAGATCTGGTGTCGGCAGTTGAAAATCAGTTGTAATTCCAACAATATGAACTGCAGTGACTTCAATAATAATTTCATTAATATCAGATGCAAACCATTTGCCATCAAACTCGTACAAAGTTTAGTCTAACTGCACAACAACAATAAAGTAGATTTAGGGATGTTCAGTACGTACGGCCACAGAATGATAAACACCAGTGCGACACTGTCAGGCTGATCTGAAGAACGGTATGCCACATAGCAAAATGTCAAATTTATGACACTTATTTCCTAGACAGAAAATTCATGCAAAAAACCCTTTTAGCTAACAGAGCATAATCAGGTTCAAACATGGCAATGACAAAAATGTAACACATCATAAAATGTCAACATACCGACATTCGACTGAATGTTTACATCAGCAAGATGACCCACCAACCTACACAAACATATGGTCGAACATCATTATATCGAATTTCACAGGACCGCGGTGATCTGTTCGATAAATCCGATACTCAATATTCTCAAAATTTATGTATGGCATGTGGAGCTAGCAATTGTGACTAACTCAAAGTAGCATGCGTACACTGAAAATTATGATCACATATCATAAAACTTCAAATAAAAACCCCCAGCTTCTATTGGTACAAACTGCCTTGACCCCTAGCCTGCATCCAAGATCCGATCTTCAACAGGATCAGGCTTTTATCAAACTATGTCAAAGTCGTTAATTTTTTGCAGCTAATGCATTCACATACAGCAGACACTGCATGAGCTTAACCTTGCTTTAAACAAAAAAAATTTAATGTGTGTTGGCCAGAGAGTGCCAAACCACTTTTATATTACAACAATACTCTGTCTACCTCGCTAATTAGTAACTAACCACAGCAAGTTTTGTGAATGGCGTAAGATTTTGTCCTTCTGTTCCTCTGAAGCCATATGAAGAAGGAGTGGTCTAGATTTGGCCTGCTCGTCCTTTAGTTTTTTACCAAGTCTGATGACGCTGTCAACAGATACGTCATCACAACCCATTTCATGAAACAGCTCCATAATCTGGTCATTATCAGCTGCGTATCTACTATCAGCATCCGCACCTTCTGGTACGTGTAGCCCATGAAGTACAACATTGTTGTTTCTCCTCTTGATATCCAGTGATGTCTCCTCGAGGACTTGTCCTCGTCCTCGAGGCGCCTCGAGGACAAAGAGCTGTGTCCTTGTCCTTGTCCTCGACCTCAAGTCCTTGTCCTCGTCTTTGAGTCCCAAGTCCTTGGCCTTGTCCTTGGCCTTGAGACAAAGTCCTCAGCCATAATACCGCGGACTTAAATAAATTCTGTTCGTTATCAATTTATTGCTGACAAACTGAAAAAATGTTGAACATTACCTATTGACATACCGAAACCCGTGATGCTAGTAATTGGAGCCCACTCACTTATGTCACATTGGTCTGATGTTCTTAGAGGCATCACACAGGGTTTAGTGCTTAGTTGTGTTTTCTATGTAATTTAAGGGGACACCAGTATTTTCGATAACTGTCGAAACCAGCACAACATCGTTGTCAACAACATCACTGGCCAATTTGGTCTCAAGGCCTACAACTTTGAAGATGTACATAAATACCACATAACGCAAAGTTTGTCACAAAAGTTAAACTTACTGAGTCTGGAATTGCAAGGGTCAAAAAACGTCAGTCTTTTGTTTATCTGATATTTTTTGCATTGTTGGACAATTCCAGCAGTATAATGCTATTATTGACACTCAGAATGTGCATAATCTTACTAAAGTCAGCCCAGTTGATGGTACTGTGTCGTTGTGGTAAAGCCCTTTAAATGTGATTGGTTTTAATCTTGAGTTTTTTGGCCTTGGCCTTAAACTTGGGATCAAGTCCTCGACCTTGTCCTTAGCTTCAAGTCCTTGTCCTCATCCTTGTCCTTGGTTCCAAGTCCTTGTTCTCATCCTCGTCCTCATCCTCGGGCCCCATGTCCTTGTCCTCAAGCACGAAGTCCTTGATATCACTGTTGATATCCTCCTGCTCGGCAACTGTAGTTTCCAAACCGCCTACCTTCTCCTCGATTTTGCACTGAAATGAGTCACCCAGCTTGGCATTGCTGTGTTCAATTCCCTCGCCCAATTTTATGAGTTCTTCCTTCAAATCCACATTGCACTGTGCTAACTTATCCACTGACTTTCCAACAACAGCTAGTTTATCTGAGAAAGAATCCAAGATGGTCTTGTCAGCTTTGTCCACAAATGCTGCCTCAATACTCTCAGACTCAGCCGTAAGTAGCTGCAACGCCTTCATGATCCCGTCCAGTTTCTCAGAGTACTGCACTACTGACGCATCACAAGATTTACAAAACCAGCGTAGCTCTTTAGCTTGACCATCGATCAAGGCATCATAGAGTGGAGGACGAATGTCCAGACAATCAGTGCACTTCCAAGAGTTATTCAAGGAACTCAAATCACACTGCAAAGCCTTAACATTTTTGCCAATGACAGCATCACATCCTGAACAGGCTGGAGTGCCATGCCCCTTGTCACTAGGGGTGTGAACCCAAACTGTGGAAGGTTTCTTTCTCTCTTTTTGACTGCTACCACCACTCACAGTGCTACCAGCACCAGCTTTAGCTGCACTTGTTATACATACCATACTGATGACTGCTGAAGTATATAAGCAGGGAACAGAGTTATTTACAGAGTGTAACACGTCCAGTGGTAATAGCTGAATTCAGACACAGTCAAGATGGCGTCGGGTCAACCTCGCGATTCAAGTCGTCAGACTCAGAATAACTTCAATTATAGACACAAAGTCAGGTAGCAACGTCGTAACTCATAAGGATATTAAATACTGCTATTATTAGTTAATTCTTAACATTTAAAAATGCTAAAAACCAAAAAAATGTAGATGAAATCAAGAACAGCTAACACTTTTAAAAAAAAACGTTTTACATTTTGCACAATGATACGCTCAGATCACCGATCTGAGAATCTTGCACAAAAATATGATACCTTCAGATCAGTGAGCTGAAAAGTGTGCAAAAACTGATACGTTCAGAGCAGCGATCTGAACACTCCAGGGCATGGTGACAAGACGGCATAGGTTTGCGGCGGTACGAGCACCGATAGGTGCTCGTACCGCCGCACACATGCCGACACAGGGGCTGGCTTACTAACAATCTCAATCCTTACAGCATATCACGGGTTACGTGCAGTCGGCCAAGTTTGCAGATTCAGACCAGTTGACTCCAATACATAACTAATGTTATACCCTTAATATGGGTGTCCATGTATCATCCTGCAATTCTATCAAATACACTAGCCATAATACTAAACCTAAGCCCTACCCTAACCATAAACCCTAACACTAACCATAGCCCTAACCCTAATGAAAGGTGTGCAAAAATTGATAGGTTCAGATCGCCGATCTGAACGTATAATTATCGTTACTGTTCGTTGGGTGCTGCGCTTTGTTCCGAATCATCCATAACGTTCACTGACAAATGACACAGTAATAAGTACAAAATGCTCGTATAAAGCGCGATCTGCCTAAGTACTTCTTCACAGTGTGCTCTTATTAGCAAGGTTATTCTGTCTCACAATACAAAACGGAAGCGACTAAACAAAAAAGATGGAGTAATTAAAAGCAGACTTGCAATTCAAATGCAAACGTAACGTACTGGTATCGCTTATTCGGTTAAATTCGGTATTTATGGTGATCTTTAAATCAGCTGTTTACGTTTTAACTCGTGCGTTGTCGTTAATTGTTACATTTTGCTAGTTTTCTAGTTATAGCTTTGTTATTACAGAACGAGCCGTAATTGCATAGTCAGAATGTTTGAAGTGTACAAGTAAAGGCCAAGAGAAGTACGCAGATTCGCGGCTGTGGCGTCAATTGAGAGTTGAGAACACGTTGGCGCTTCTGCACGCGTTCTGATAAGGTGGAGACAATATTGCCTTTTTGTATTCTGTTTTCATTTTATGCGCTGTAGTTATGTCTAGACCAGAGACGAGGTGTTTGGTTTTTGCAATTTTGTGGAGGCATGGTGTTATTGACCATGCGCACGCACGGTCCAGTGTGACGCAGAAAATGATATTGATCGTGCGAGCTCGCATTGCCTATCCATTGAAGCCGCGGTCAGGTCTAATTTCCATGCCTGTGTACGGTCTGAACTTCTGAAGTGGAATGTATGTCATCTTGGGTGGTATTACGTCATCTAAGGACACCCTGGAGGCTGGATGGTTCCTTGGGCGGCAGGTTTTTTGTAATAAAGGCCTAAACGTTGACATGATTTAAAACTGAATATCAGCTGAGCAGAATTTTTAGTTGTCAACACTGATGTAGCCAAAACAGCCTCAAATATTTCTAAAGTTAGTTTTCTGCTCATAACTAAGTAATAGCAGCAACATTGACAACAAAGCGGCCATGCAACTCTTCACATATACGCTGTCGGTAAGCATGTGCGATCTGCACACAGTAAATAACACTTTGTGACTGCATATGCACAAGTTGAAGTTTGACCATCTACTGAAGAAGGAGGATCCCCATTTATTTCCAGGCAGATATGTTGTTTTTTAATCCATGTAAGTGTTATGTCAGTTATTTTATGGTCAGTGTCAGGAATACTGTAAAACTTCTAATAAAGACTGAGTCTCCAAGAATCACTGGGTCACTATTAAACACTGGGTTTTTTTTCATCAAATGTACAAATAAATGCCAGAAGCGTTTATTAGAAGTTTTACAATGCTCATGTCCAAAATTATTAAAATCTGTTAATTCTTTTTCATATTACGATCATATATGGCTGGGATTTTTTTTTAGACATGGTGAGTAGTGGTAGTGGTAATAGTACTACTAGCTGTAGTTGCAGCAGTATGTTTGACAGATGGAGCTGGTAGCTGACTGGTGGAAGAGCAGTCTGGCCAATGACCACTACTTGTGCCTACGTCAGAAAGAACTGCGCCAGCTGCCGACCTATCACGCGCGATCTCCTCAGCTTGGCGTACGCCTGCACATTGTTGATTGGTTGGCAATCATCTGTGATGCTACGGGGGTTTGTCTCACGGCGCGTCATCTTGCTGTGGCACTGCTCGATTACTTTATGGATCATTTCGTCGTTGAGAAATGTCACCTGACCCTCGTTGCTCTGAGCTGTCTGCTTATTGCTGGTGAGTAAACTTAGTAGTAGTAGTTGTTGTTGTCGTAGTCGTAGTAGTATTTTTTATCATAGTAGTAGTTTGTCTGGATACTCCTTTTTAAATCTTGATGGGAAAGTTTTTTGAGAAACAGATTGTTTATACATTATAACTTGATGTCAGTATAGTTTACTGTGTAAAATAAGTAATAGCAGTAGTAATAGCAGCAGCAGCAGAAGCTTATTGTGTTGTGTGTAGCTTAGATTGAGGACTGTGAGATAAAGGTACATAAGCTGTTCAGACTCAATCATCTTAGCAACTACTACTACTACTACGTTTACTACTGCTGCTACTACAACAACAACAACTACTAGTGCTGTGATGTTTATAGCTAAGTTTGAGGAGTGTGAAAACAACATACCCAAGCTGTCGGAACTCAATCGTCTCAGCACGTCGTCTCGGTTCACCAGTCGTCAGTATCTTTCCATGGAGCTTCGAGTGCTGCAGTTTTTTGACTGGAGCATTGGTCTGCCAACTGCAGCCCACTTTCTGGAGTATTTTCTTGTGGAAGCTGTCACATCGAGCGATTGTTTTGAGGGGCAAAGTCTCGGCAGTCAGGCGACTGCAGCCCTGCCGACTGTGACAAAATATGTCACCTATTTCCTGGAGATCAGCTTGCAGGGTATGTGATAGTAGTAACAGTGGTAGTAATAGTGGTATTGGTGGTGGTGTTGGCATCATTCTGTGTTTGTTATCGATATTGCATGCATCACTGTTTTTGTAGTAGTTGTTGTTGTAGTAGTTTTTGTTGTTGACAGGTGAATCATCATTTTGTCGTCGTCATCTATCCTGAGTCTGCTGCATGCATCGCTGTTGTAATAGTAGTATTAGTTGTAGTAGTAGTAGTAGTCATAGTAGTTCTAGCACTACTGCTAGTAGTAGCAGTATTAGTTGTTGTTTTTGACAGATGCATCGTTCCGTAGTTGTCGTCCATCGCAGGTGTGCGCCGCATGCATCGCTGCAGCACGTCATTGTCTCCGACTTTCGCCCACCTGGCTCACGCGACTACAGCATCGCACAGGATATACCTGGACTGACCTTCAGCCGCTCGTCTCCCTCATGCTTGTGTGAGTGCTAGTGGTAGCAGTAGGCTCGCAAGACTACACCATAGCACAGGATACACACAAACCAACTTTCAACCATTTGTCTCTCTCATGCTTGAGTAGTAGTTGTGGTGGTGGTGGTAGTGGTGATGGTAGCAGTTGTTGTATTAGTAGTAGTTGGACACTTGGATCAACCTTCAAGCACTCATCTCTCTCATGTTTGTGCGACTCGGTCTGCTATTTTATTTTACTCAAATAATACTTAATTATCTGTCCTATTGCTATAGCATAGCATGGGACACATTATGAAATCACTTCTGTCTTTCTGTCTGTCCATCTGTTAACACTCTTACGGGCGCAATTTTGATTCGATCTTGATGAAATTTTACACAGTGATTCAGGGCCAAAAAACTAAGATTGAGTTTGTTTGGGATAAAAATCTGGTAACTCCTTCCCTTATTTTACCCCAATTTTTAAAAATTTGCATTACAGCCTATGGGGACTTCAAAGCAGTATAACTCGATCTCCATAAAAGATAATTGCTCGCTGTGTTTACCTATCCCCTTATTTTTGGGGTCGAGCAGTCTAACAATGTCATTTAAATTGACCCCCTAACAACCTCTGTTGCCATAGCAACCATTCAAAAGTTGCAAAATTCTGTATTACAACCAATGGAGATTTCAAAGCGGTAGGCTATAACTTGGTCCCCGTAAAAGATAATTGTGCTCTGTTTGCACCTACCTTTTTTTGGGCCCGCACTATCTGATAGTGTCATTTGAATTTTTCCCCTGACGACCCTTGTTGCCATGGCAATGAATTTTGGGACAAAGTTGACTACAACTCGGCCTCGTGAAAGATAATTGCACTCTGTTTGCACCTACCCCTCCCCTTATACGCAGCTGCTAGGCTATATAGCGTGGCAGTGGGACAGATACCTCATTTCACAGAACGTACTTCTAGTTTCAGTTAAAACTAACAGTGATCATCGTGCAAGAGAAATGCTGGTTTTGATACAGTCATTTTTATCGACTTTATAATGCATTCTTTTTTTAGTGACATGAAGTTAATCGATAACTTAACATCTAAGATTGTATTAATTCTGAAATGTTTTTGATGATTAATTGCATCCTTAACCGTTAATTTGTGCATCTTTGGTTATGCGCGGCATGAACTGGCATTTTGCGTATTTACTTTGTCATTATGTTTTTTTTTATTTTAGAGCTCACGAAAGAGATGAGAGAAAAAGATCAGCGCAGACTTTGGACCGGACGACATCTGCCACTGACGTCAGTGGCGATAATCGGTGCTTGATGACGGATAGCAGTGCCGTAACTGGCAGAGACAGCACTGTTAATGGTACCATGTCTTCCCCAGATAATCAGCCAGTGAGAGATAGTGCAGTATCGTCTGCGTACTGCACAGCAAATGGTGCTGTATCGTCCATGCATATTGTTGGTAATAGTGCAGCAATGCCATGGGGTAGTCAGATGTTCTACTGTGTCCAGCCAAGTTGTAATATACTCACCGTGGGGCCTGGCAGCTATACGCTCGCACAGGCATGGACGACTGGCCAATAATTTGCTTCACCCGTAAGTGCAGTGGCATGGAGGCATAGAGGTGGGCAATTGTTTCCCCTTTTCTCTGGTAGAAATTTTCTTTTCAGAAATAAAAAATTTGGGGCTGGAAATTTACTAGAAACTGACATCAGTAGCTGTGGAACCTATTCGGCAGGGACAGTAAATTTTATCTCACTTTTAAAAGTGGGACATTGAAAAGCATTGATTTTCGCTCCCACGTTTTTATGACTTGATGTCATCAAACTGTGCCATTCGTTGCAGAGATTTGCACTTATTTTAAAAAAATTTTCAGGGGTGACATTTCCGAACTGCTATAAGTGTCTTTTACCCCAAATTGTGCCTTTTTTCCCTTTGCACGCATCAGCTGTTCCATTTTATCTGAGTTCCTGTGGCCACTGAGTGATGGTTAATATTATGATTGGCTAAAAAAATCTCCACTCATTCATTCCTGTCATTTCAGCGGGTGATCAGTTAGAACATTTTGCATGGGTGTTCGAGTATGTTATGCATACCATACAGAGTCTTTCCTGTTCTGTGATAGCATGTTTGTCGCCTTATTATTTCTCACTTAGAGTTTCATCATTTGTGCGTGCGCTGTTGTTTCACGATTTCATTATTTGTTCAGCTTGTTCTGGCTGGGTTCTGATTCAGGTATTTGCAAGCATTTGCAGATTTTGCTGATTGCTTATGTACAGTGTGAGTCAAAAAACATGCTGTCAAACTTGGCTGCCCTTGCACTTAAAACATGTCACTTATCATGCAAAATACATTTTAAGCGGGATTTGCTTTAGCACAAGCAATTCTGCCTACAAGGCAAATTGTCTCATTGTGTTAGATTGGGCCACTAACCCCTAGAGGAAGGTGCAGGTCAAACCCCCAACTAAAACATGAAGTTGTAACTTTGCAGATAATAAGCAAGAAATTTGAGCTAATGCTCATTAGACACGCGAAAGCCTATAGCATTTTCTGTTCAGTAGTTTAGCTGAAAATTGAGGAGTTCATGCTAAGTTAATATACAAATACCAAATTTTCTATCATGACCGCATAATGACAGTTCCGTGGCACCACCTTGTAAATGATTTAGACTTGTGTAGCAGCCCGAAATCGCGAAAAAATCCATAAAACCCCCTATTTTGGCATTCAAGGTCATTGAATTCAGCAGCAATCGAAAGCCAGTGTACACCTTCCTATTAATGATTAATAGTAACCTAGGCCCTATCTCGCACCATTTCTGAGATACAGCGACTTATTGGCCAAAAATCGCAAATTTTGCTCACCTCATCTCATTTAGTGCCCTCATTCAGGGTGACCCCCTTCGAATTTATGGAAAAGCTTTACGGTTCCTGAAACTGGAGTCTTCCAGGCAGCTTACTGTGAAGATTTCGTAATCCTAGCTTGCACTGTTTTTGACTGATCCATCCGTGTGACGGACAGATGGACAGACAGACGGACAGACAAAATTGCGATGGCTAAGACGCACTGAAAGCAGTAGCTGCTTTCGCATAACAAAAAATGACCCACTTTTTACTAGTCATTTTTTGCTTGCTACAATGTATTAAAATTAAAACTGTACTGATTATAGCACTACTGCAGCAGACTAGACTAACTAGTTGTGCAGCAACTAAAAGAGAATATGATCATGGTTGATGAGCTGATATGAACACAAGTTTGTTGGCATGTTTTTTGACTAAAGGCATCTAATGCATTTATTCACTATTTTCTGGCAGAGTTTTTGTCACAAGTCAGTCTAGTTGTTCGTGTATGCCTAGTTTTTTTTTTATTTTCAGGCTCGTGAGTATGCTCACTTGATGAGTTATTGATTTGATGCTGTGATTGGTAGATACAAATCTGCATAGATAATTTCATTTGCATATTCATGACTTGATGATGAGTTAATGCTTTCATGCTGTGATATGTTCATTTGCATAGCATATTCATGACTTTACGTGTTATTGATCTCATGCTGTGATTGGTAGATGTGTTCATTTGCATATTTACATGGACTCAGTTAAGTTCTATGATGATTGGCTGTGATTAACGGTGTTGCATATTACTGATGCTATTAACTGTGATATGCAGATTACAGTGTTCTGAAGATCTGTGATTAGATGCAACTTGTGATGCAAATTTTATGCTGATTTTTGCATATTCTGTGTGCATATAGTAAAACAGTAAATTTTCAAGTTTCTCACTTTGAAGCTGTTGTGTCTTGCAGCGAAGTTATGCAGAGTAATTATTAAAATGAATGTTAATAATATTATGTCTGGACGTTAAATCTGCATATTGCTTTGCTAGTCTGCATTGTGCTCTATTACAATGAGTAGATATTAGGTATATTTTCTTTCTATTGTCATCATATTTCAGGGTCAAGGTCCACGGGCAGATATCTGTAAAAAAAATTCACCGAGTTTTGTTGACACTCAAAAACAACCAAAAATCCACTTCAAACTTAATTTAATTTTAGTGTCTTGTACCATCAATAATTAAATGTTTTACTGCGGTTAAAGTTCTTGAAAATTTAAACCTAAAATTTTGCAAATTTATGGATATTTAGTTGCTGTGGACTTTGACTAGCATTGCTCATTCTGGCTGCTTAAAATTCGTGAAAACCCCAAAGCCATCAAGTTGGGCTTTTTTGAAAATACCAGGTTTAACCCAATAAACCCACTGTTTTTGGCTTGTCAAAGGGAAGGGTTTTACCCTGGAATATTTGATGTTATTAGAAGCTTAATACGTTAAAGCATGTACAAAGTGACAGAAATGGAATGCACCGAACTCACTCTGTGTGGACTTTGTGAGATGAATTGATGTGAACTGCCAGTTCATTTGCTGCATACTATCTGTGCAACGCAACTGAACTGAGATTTTGGTTTATTTCAATTTATTTCTGTCGCTTTGTACACGCCTTAAAGTTTCAGATGGCCTCAGGCTAGAATGTTAGTGAAGCAAGTATGCTACATGCTGCAGTGTTGTGTATTGCGATGAATTATATTAATAAGTAGATTTGCATTTATTTTGTCGGATGAAATTGACAGTATTAGAATCTTCATGTGTCATAAAACTGCTGCTGCGAGTTTTAGTTCAGTAAGTAGATACTATTTTGAACATTAAGTGATTTATGCATGAAGTTGGGACGTAAGTCTTTGTGATAATTAATTAGCTTGCAGTTGCATTGTTTTTCGTTGCCATTGGTCGATTTGCTGCTTGTCAGTATTCATCAGTGTTTGTACATTAACGGTAAAAAATATTCCAGTGCTTTTGGTAGTCGTTCATTTCTTTGAAAAAAAATCCGTCCCTGAAATTTTTGCTGGACCGCTCAAAAATACTGTTGTAATTTTTTGTTTGCTTTCAAAGTTTTACCAAAACGACTGTTTGCATCCAGTCCGTCCATAATGCTGCAGTCTCTTTACTGGTATTTTAGTTCTTACTACTTGGTGTCTCACTTCTTTTTCATAAGCTGCTGAGGAATTTGAACAAAATGTTAAGAACTAATAATTACAAAGTGCAACAAATGTGTTTTCCCGTCCTTACTTTTTTGCCAAACTGTCACTGAAAGCACAGGAATTTTTTAAAGGCCTTGTTCAGCCATCATTGGTTTCTCATTCATCAGTTTGTTCATTTTGCATATGCATGACGTTGTGAGTTGATTGATTTCATGCTGTGATTGTTCGATGTGTTCAGTTGCATATTCGTAATGCCTTTATAAGTCATCGCTGTGATACTGTGATTGGTGGATTTATATGCATATTTATGCAGCAGAGAGTTAAGTTCTGTGATGATTAGATATGATTTGGAGCAGTGCATATTACTGACGTTATTTTCTCTGATACGTAGCCTAGATTTTGATTTGCATATTTACTTTGCATATTCATATGCTGACAGATAGTTTGCACATTCATGAAGCTAATGGTTCTTTCTTAAAGCCTGTACTCCCCTGTAGTGACAGAAATGCACTGAATTGGATTGAAATCTCGGTTCGGTTCAGTTGCTTTGCGTGGACTATAGAAGGTGAACAGTTCAGTTGACTTCAGCTCAGTTTATTTATGTCGCTTTATACACGCCTTTAGGCTGCAAAATGCTGTTGTGTGTTTGTGAGTTGAGATACGTTGAGATGCGTTCTTTCAGACTGTTTGTTGTGTTTCTTCATTCAAGCCTAGGCCTATTATTTGTACACCATGGTTTGTAAAAATATGCTGCCAAACTTTTTTCCATATCTTCAGCAAATATTTCCGGATTTTTGAAAATTTTTTCCACCCTCACACTCTATGGTAAATTTGTAATAAAATGGTCAGTATAATTATATATTCTATAGATGTTAATGCAGTTACGTTTGATATTACTTGACTTAAGAAGTTAATGCCAAATTTGAGTTACTGCCAAATTAAAAAAAAATTCTAACGTCAGATTTAAAAAGATAATGCCAAGCTGCCAAACTTAACTTTGCACTGCCATATTAACGCCTTTGCATTGAAAAAAATGCTAAACTTGACTTATCTGGTCATCAGAACCAGCGATAATTATAGTAGGCCTAATTTCGGTCGCCATCTCTTCGGAAACTTTTGAGTTGAAACCAATATTATTATGTCTTGTAGTGGACAGTCACTCGCTCTATTATGTCTGCAGATTTGGACAAGTAATTTGATCAAAGTTTATGTGACGCGCGACAGCATCGGTGCTGCCATTTAGAGAATCAATGTATAGGCCGTAATAGATGTGCAATGGTCGAAAATAAGGTGTACCCAAATTTCAGGCGGCCGTACGCAGAACTGCTTCAACATAGGAGGTCGAAACTCAAGACATAATGTACAGTCTGTGCTGAAAATTTTATATGCAGGCTGTTTAGCCATTTCGGCGTAATTCACTCTTGAAATGTGCGCCACAGCCGAAAATCGGAACCCTCTATTTTGGGGGTTTAAGGTCGTTCAAGGTCATCGATGTTATTTGCCTACCTAATACCTGCGGAAAGCTCGTCACTAGTGCCTGTTATGATATGCAGCATGTCTGTGCTTATAAGTCACGACGAGCCAACAGCGATAAAATAATGACTAACGGGGTGCCTCTCTTTCGCGCGCCCTTTATTCGAGTAAAACCCTCTCCTTACGGCAGCCAACAGTGAAGATTTCGTAATCCTAGCTCACGTCGTTTTGATAGGTCTGTGGAGTGTCAACAGACAGACGGACGGACGCCTAGACGATAGCTATAAAGACGCGCGATCTTCCGCGAAGCATTGCATATTTGCTGTCGCGCATACAAAAAAAAACAAGTAGGGCCTAATTTGAGCAAAGCAGATGCGCGACAGCCTTAGCAGTTCCTGCTTGCAGGTTGTCTATGTCTATCTCCAGCCATAGGCGGATCCAGGAGTTGAAGTTGGGGGGCCAATGTCGAGCGCCGAAGGCGCGAGCCGAGTCAAGGCGCCAAGGGTGGGGGGTGGGCAGTGCGGCGACTCAACGACTACGTCTCTGCACTGCCATACTGGCACAAAAGCAAAACAAAACTAAACTAGGGGGAATTTAAGTTCTGTTGAAGGTGCAGATTGAAAAGTAGGGGAAGTAAAAATAGGGGGAAGTTTTGTTAAAAGTGCAGATTGAAAAATATGGGGGAGTAGAAATAGGGGGGAGGGGGTTTGTTAAAGGTGTAGTTTGAAAAATAGGGGAGTACAAATAGGGGGAAGTTCTGTTAAGGGTGTTTGCCCAGTGAAAATATTGAGGGAGTTTTGATCTGCAACCTTATCAAAACTTTCCTCCTATTTTTGATTTACACCCTCAAAAAAACTCCCCCTATTTTTCACTGGGTGCAAGCTGCGCCCACCAGGTATAGGGA
>Ga0209671_1003819_pt1 | contig 14675 bp, 14 predicted proteins | sample WorMetHERISLAND2_2_FD_187401 | JGI IMG/M metagenome (GOLD analysis project Ga0209671, IMG submission 187401) | Marine gutless worms symbiont microbial communities from Max Planck institute for Marine Microbiology, Germany - Olavius geniculatus... | ecosystem: Host-associated > Annelida >... | reverse complement strand
ATCCCCCCTCCCATTCCCATTCCACCCATACCCTGAACTCCCATGCCCATATCACCCATGCCACCTGCCATACCTCCCATGTTCATGCCCATGCCCATAGGACCGCCCATTCCACCGCCCATGCCGCCGTTCATTCCCATTCCACCCATACCCGGCATTCGCGGCATTCCGTAATTCCCCGGACCCATGCCGCCGCCACCGCCGCCAAAGTTTCCGAACATCGGTCCTGCACAAATAACGTCGCAATAACAGCAAAGAATAACTGTCCGGCAGACAACGAGGTCAGTGGGTGGTTGAAATCTTACACACCGATCAAGACATTCTTGGTCATTTTTTGAGAAGTCTTTTCTGGCAATCAGTTGCAGCGGTGCTAGCAACCAAAAAGTAAAAAGAAGAACACGTTTGCACATACAACTGGGAAATGGAGTCCGGAATATGCCACGTCAAGAAAATTCTCAACTACAGACACATTTTGTGGTGCAAGGAACAATTAGTTGTCAGACAGACAATAACGAGATTTCTCAAACTGGTCAATTCCGAGTAAAATCAGCAGGCTTCCATAAGCAGATTTTATTCGAAGTAATCATCTATCATAACCGAAACAGCAGAGTAGAATATATTCCTCCAGCTATATCAGTCACATCACTAGCTGTAGCATAACAACCAATCTTATCATCTACATGTTGCAAACAGACAGCCAAGAATAGAATAGCATAAATTTTTTACTGCATCAAATGCATCACTCGTAATGCACTATGATAATAATAATAATGACGATGGAACATTAAGTTTAACCTTTACAGGAAAACCTAATATGAGACATAAAACACAGAAACGACTTAAACCTAAAATTGTAAGAACTCGCCATTATAAATAATTGTGCATATACAACAGTAATGGCAGCTCTAATAATCTTCTCTGTTATCCTCCAAACAGTCATCAATCTCGTAATGCTGTCTATTGGAAGACAGGAACCAATCGAGACTAGAATAAACAATATATACATTTATACACACAGTCAGAGTTCCCACTCTTTTACTGACCAAAAAATCCAGGAATTCTACAGGACTTTCCAGGACCTCCATGACAAATTTTCCAGGACCTTTTTTGTAGCCCACAAAATATTAAATACAATGAAAGAAGTAAGTACGGTATTGAGGAGAGCGAAGCGAGCAGAAAAAAATTGTGAACTGCTGTATGCAGTATTTAAGTAAGCAACAGTCAACATAAACTGGGTGATATAGTATTGCTGCTTGTTTTCCACTTGAGCCCAGAAAAAATGTGTGATTTTCAAGGATATTTTTCCAGGACTGTCCACTGTCCAGCTCCTAGAATTTTCAAGAAAAAATCCAAGACTTTCCAGGAGGCCTGGGAACCCTGACAGTGCATGCAAACCTGGGCCGCCAAATGATCCGAGAATGCCATCTCCAGAGCTATCCATCAGAGGTTGGGGTTGCATGGAGTCACCGGTCGGCAGATTGGGGTTAGTGTAGTCCCAGCTCTTGTCATTGTTATATTTCACGCTCAGCTCCTGCAGCTTGGAGAAGTCGATGCGCAGCGTGCAGCAGCCGTTGTAGATGTTCTGCCCGTTCAGCGACTGCAAAACATCAGCCATTTAAGCGTGCACAAAGGTTGCAAAAAAACCCTTTTAACAAAAGCCCAAATGGTTTTTTGGGGATTTATACAGTTTCGTTTTTGGGTGTTTTACATTAAACCCATTTTTGCAAAAAAACAAACTTGATTTATTTAAGAATTACTATGAGTTTTCAGTTATTAGAGTGAGCACTGTTAGATAATTACTCTCCACATCAAATAAATGTGAGTTACAGCAGTTTTATTGTTAAGTTTTTGCTCCCCACAGCATAGAAAATACCAATATTTGTAAATTTGTAGGTCTAAATGTTTCAAAACTTAGTCAAAATAAAATATTCCACTGCTAATGGAATAAGAAATCAGAATTGAATTAAGTTTGGGTTGGCTTTTTTGGGTAGGTTTGCAAAAAATGACCAAATGTTTTCCCACCCACGCAGTGTCATGTTTTCACACTTGGGCTGCAATCAGGGTTGCAAAAAAAATCCAACCCAACTGCGGTTTTTGAGGTTTTTTCACACTAAACACTGGTTTGCGTAAAAAGGCCCAACTTGATGCGTTTTGAAATTGTACGGGTTTTCAGTTATTAGAGTGAGCAACGTTAAGTAGATATTGCATGCAGCTGCCATTGTAGATAGATGTTCTGGCCGTTCAAAGACTGCAGTAACAGCAAAACACATTGGCCAATGCCATTTGCATCAGCACAATCTAATGCGAAGGAGAATGTGCAACAGCAATGCATGTGTGAAGGCCCTAAGCTCACAACGATGTTTCATTTAGACTCGATGGCGAATGACGCCTAGTGCCATATCCAGTGCATGAATTACAATATTGGCTGAAAATCGCAAATTTTTCCTACCCCCCTCTAATTTAGCACTCTCGTTTGGGGTGACCCCCTTCAAATTTATGGAAAAACTTTAAGGTTTCTGAAACTATAGTCTTCCAGCCAGGCGACGGTGAAGATTTGGTGATCCTAGCTTGCACCGTTTTTGATTGATCCACCCGAGTGACGGACAGACAGACGTAACAAACTGGTGGAAACTCAAAACTTTCACTTCTCTCCCTCTAACTGGAATCCATCATTTGTGCCATGGCAGGAAAGCAACAGCAACTTTTGGAATATCCGAAAATGTCTTCTTGTCAAAAAATTTCTTCTCAAAATGCAAAATTTGCAGCTTCTTTCTAGGTAAAATTTAACATCTGAGCAACCCATAATCTTCTCAGTTCCATAGAAAATTTTCAGCAGTTTCTCAGAAAACTGCAATTTCTTGCCAACAAGTTTTGTAACTCACAAAGCCACTGGAGCCCGTAATGCATTCTGGTGAATTCAAAGTATACAATAAAAACTTTACAGTACAAAGCTGAAAAAAATCTTATTCACCCGCAAGTAGCACATGCATTAGCATGCCTTGATAATACTTTGCAATAATGTTCATCGAAAGAAAAAAATTGAAAATTCAGTGAGATATGAAATGCAATGTTTAATGTGTACGTCACTAATATCTTCATCAGCAATGATAGCTTGTTAGAGGTTAATGAGAAATGTGTAAAACGTATGACAGCAAAGTGATACCAAAATGGCAAGTCAAAAATCACCGTTTAAAGCTGGCTTTCACATCGTAATACACATTTTAAATTCAACAGCTATGACCTACACCAAAAAAAGTTAGCTGCAGACTAACACTACCACTTTTATCGATTTCTGTAATTCTGTTTAACAAACGACAATTTTCCAGATCTACTCGAAATTTGCCAAGTCTTACTGCACCACATAACCAATAGCATCAAAGCTTTTCAAACTATAAACCAGACATATGCGAGATAGAAGTACAATTAGAAGGAACGTACAGCTTTGCTTCTCTGCGCAGATATGGCATCCGAATACTGAATGAGTGCCTGAAAATTGTCTGCAACAAATACGAACGAACAGTCCACGTTAAAGATAAAGATAAACTGCAATGGGGAAAGAGTGGGAATGTTATTAACAGAGATTTGGGAAACATGCAACACCAATCAAAGGCATGAAACCGGCAGACTGAAGTATACACGTACTGAAGAGAACATGATCACTGAGGATGAAACCACAAAGGTCAGAAACAAACATATCGTTCAATACGCCAGATATCCAAAGAAACAGATCTAACAATGTCTAGCATTGCACAGATCATTCACTGCACTTTTGGCTGGAAGTGTATTTTGTTTACTAACAGTAACACAGTTGTCGCTTGCTGTCTATGATTAGTATTAAATTCAGTCAGAAATCATTTACTGATATCCTGTTCTCTGCATGACACTCCAAGCAGGTTTTGGCATTTTTTTGCTTATATGCTGTTCTATTTATAAAACTTTATAATAATCAATTAAGTAAGAGATCAAGAAGAAAAAATAACATAATATAAAAAAGACAATAACTAGTTTACAAAAAAATAACACAAGTTCTCCAAAACATGAAACAGAATTTTTCTCCAAGAAAACTTACTGTTTTTGTTAAAAGTAACAATCTTCAGAACCTGACCATACTTTGAAAAGACCTGAAAGTGCAAAAGACAAAAGATCAGTCAGAAAGCGCCGGATTATAAAAGCGAACTGAGTGACGATTCAATCTAAACAATTCAACAATATTAAAGTTGAAAACCAGCTGCACACAAAGAGAATATCAAGCACATTACACACTCAACTGCTGCAAAAAGATAGCCTACATATTAAAAAATACATAAACTAGTGAGTAGCAAAAAATTACTGGTATACTGCTACTAGGCTGTTTCCGATTCATCAATCAGCTTTACCACAAGTACACAAGTTTAGCTTGGTGCTCAAATAACCTACCAAAAAGAACCTATAAATAACTAAAGCAGTAACAGCATAATTGTTAAAAACAAAGTGTCCTTGGTGGACCGTGGAACCCAACTGACAACATCTGAACTCACAAATTCATTATTAGTCACTAAGTAATCTATTCAAATTACAGAACTCTGAGCCATGAGCATAACGAAAATCGTAACAGCAACAGCAGCGAGATGGCCATCTGGAGTTTACTGTTGCTGGCCCGACTGCCTGAAACTCACTGCCCGAAAACCTTTGGAATCTGAGTGTTCTGCTGACATTTACAGACAGTCACTTAGATATATCTGTTTTCTTGCTACCAGCATGATCTATGCATTAAAAGTCCATGAACACCAAAATTAACTTACCATTCTCCTAAGAGCACAATTTTCTGAAAATTATGACAGTAATATCGGCACCCAGCATTTAATCAACACAAAGAAACTTACATTTGAATTCAACAATCTACGAAAATGATGCAGAAAACGAGATGCCATGTTGACAGTCTGATGACGTCACCGCATGTACTCGTAGTCAACGTAAAATACGCTCAGAAACATAAGCATTATAAAATCACATTGTCTACCTATGTACTGCTGCAGTTGTCATGCGACACAGTATTTTTTGCCGTTAATAATATGAAAATTAATTGGTAAACACTGACTGTGTACATGCGGTGACGTCACTTTTGGCCACTACCAAGATTAGGATTTTAAGTAGAACGTAATGTAACAACATTTTTTGCGTTATATTCAAACGTTAATTTCATACATTTATAAAGCTTAAATCATCATATTATATAAGCAAGATGAAATGTCTAACTGAGGTCTACATAAATTTTACAACTGAGTTTGATCGTGGCCATGGATCTTTAAGGTTCATGCTGCACAGTGACGTAACAGCAACTGAACTGAACTGACATGGCTAAGTTTTTCACAAACTGGCCAACAGAAAAGCAGAGCAAGCCCATTGGTTATTGGTTGATGTGTATATGAGCATAGTCACCGATGCCGTTAGACTGTGCCCACTGTAATGCATTGCTGCTTGCCTATTGGTCAGTTTGTCAAAAACTAAACCATGTCAATTCAGTTCAGTTACGTCACTATGCGTGCACTTTTGCAGGTTAGTTACAAAAATGCACTGCATAAAATGACACTTGACCTGGTTCAGAATGTCGACGGTGATAGGGTAGAGCATGTTGTCAATGACGACTCTTAGAACAGTGTGATTTCCCCCAATACCCTCCAGCATCTGATCGGCAGCTTGCAGAGCCGCCTGGATCGGCATGTTCTGCAGCAGACATTTGATCATTTAACTATATTGTAAACACAACATGTTAACAATAGTAAAGCAGGCCGGGCCTTCAAAACATAGGTGGGGAGCCCATCTCCAGGCCACTGAGCCCGTGAGTGGACAGACCACTGAGTCCGTGATGCACAGCCAGTGTGATGCCAGACCTACAGTTACCTTCACAGTCGCAAAGCATACATCGCTGCTCTTTGGCCAGTATGGTACCAAATTGTATTGTTTGGTGACATTTGAGGCACGTGTGATCAACTTGTTTGGAGTTAATGGAGAAACACAACACGTCTTCTATAACAATTAAAAAAATAGCACATATGCTGCTCATTTATATTATTACAATTTCGTTTCCAGTTCATGTGTGTGATGCTGCAGCCAAGATTTTTTAAAAAAAACAGTGCCTTTCTTGTTGCCCGATCAACATGATCAAAATACAAAATGAAGCTCAGTTTATACAGTGCAATCACAATAACTTTCACTACACGATCATTATATTTTTTATCCATTTACCTGATCAGTGATCAGTTCATTATCTCCACCAAGAAAAAAAGTAGTGTTCTCAAGTCTGTGTGTTTGTTTCCGTAAATATTCAAATAAACTATAATGATCTTTTTGGAGGAATTGGGCAATGGGCATTGGGCACTGCCCAAAGAGTGGTTTTGCAACAACCTAGTTTCACCTGTAAATTCTGGATCAGCCAGGATTCTTTGGGATGTTACGATATAGGGCATAAACTGACAGTCCACAGTGGATCTCAGCATGTTATAAACAGACGTATGATAACATCACCTGTGGAGTATTCTCAGTCTTCAGCTGTTCATGATTTGAAAACTGAATGTAGGCATTGTGGCCTCGTATGTTCGGCGGTCGTTCGTTGTAGTATGTGACCATTGCTTGGGCGGTTGCTACGTCCGTCATCTCAAGCAAAGCCTGGGCATATCCAACCCAAGGCCGGTGTTACTTCTTTATTAGACAGGTCATACGATGAAGCTGTTTACTTCCAGTCATGGGCACCATTTTGTTTCTGTTCGTTGTATCCATTGAACGTCTAAAATAAAAAATTTAATTTCAGCAAAGAATATTTAATTTTTTGACCCCATCTTTTAAAGGAAAGAATTTCGAGGCAGAGGTGGTAAGGGGTGCATTTTTTTAATTTTTGAGCTCCGATGCATTGTTTTCAAGATATTTCCAAAAATGTGTTTCTAATTCAGCAAATATTCACACGTAAACAATATGGTGCCCATAGGCCCGATTCCCAGCAGCCTAATCCATCAGATGACCTGTCTATAGATAAGCACTGGCCTTGATAAAACCCATTCAGCTATTACTCTTACATTACTCGCACATACATACGATGCATACACATTACACAATTTAGACATGCAACTAATGCAACATCACAGTTCAATGTATACATTTCACAAAGCCCAGTACATGACCATAAACATTGAACAGACTAGTACTTTTACTACTCTACTTCAACTAACAGTTGTACATTTTTCAACTATGTCTAGCCAGCTGATTTTTAAGATAAAGTAAAATAAACATAATACATTTTCTCTACATTTTGAGTTCAGTGAATCGTTGTTCATGGTGGCATTTAAGTCTGCAGAAAGACCAGCTTGTAGCATTCAGATTGCAATGCATTTGCAACGATGTTTATTTTAAAATCCTCTGAGAATTAATAATCAACTTATAGAATCCAAAATGGCACCGCGCTTCAAAATGGTACAATTCTGTATACAAAGCTGACCTGGTTCTTCTTGCGGGCCATAACAAGGTTCGTCATGCGACCGAATGGCAAGCCGAGTTGTATTACTTCCCCTTCCGTAGCATCCGACGGCACTCCACGAATATGTAGAACTCGACTGGCTTTGTTGCCTTCCATTTTGGGCTGAACACAAACACACACCCATTTGCACTGGATAATAGCTTATGCGTTTTTACACAATTTTACACCATACAGCTGCTGTAATTAATGCTGATAGTACTATCAAAATTCTGCAGCTTTCATGTATTTCTTACCAACATCAACACCTAGCATCGGTTGTGTTTCAGAAATGTTGAAATCAAAGACAAATAATGATGATGATGATTGAGTCATGTTACGTACATATCAATGGAGACTAATGGACTAAAAAACAGGCACAGAGATGACTGACAAGCACTAGACAAGTCAATGTCAAGAACATAAAAAATTCTGGCCTTCCTAATAATTTCACTCAGTATACTAGAATACATCTGTGTCACCAGAAACAAGACATGAAATAAAACCATGAAGCAATTAACATAAAGAAAACAATTTTTTTCAGAAACTGTCCATGTTCTAACCATAAATCATAATAAAACACTGTCCATGTATCCATTTCTTTTCAACTGAATATAAAAGACAACAAGTATATAAGACATTACAGACTGGAAAGCTGAGCTGATTGACAGCATTACAGCTCACAAATTGGTAGTATTTTTTCTCCAGTCAAAGTACATAATAAGAAAGAAAAGTACCTTCTTGAAATCAGAGTTCGGATCGGCCACAATCAAGTTCCCATTAGAAAGCTGATCATCAGAGGCTCGCTAAAACACATTTCGTTAAATTCAGACGTTTCACCATCAAAGTGCCATTAAATTTGAGAACTACACGTAATGTAACAGAAATAACTTACCTACATACAGTACACTAATCAACTTGAAACACTGAATTTACAGCTGAAACAGACTGAACAGGTTTTGAAAGTGGGGTGTGAACAACATATAGAAAAAACTCAGCAGATACAGCATAAAGTTCTACAAATACTTATAATAATACAATAAAATACATACTACAACTCATTACACATTATCAATGTCAATGTGAAACAAAACCTCAAAAAATATTAGTCACCACTAGACTACTAGCACTAATACTACTAGTAATTGAACAGCAAATGCAACTTGCACAAAATAAGACATAAAACTTGAAAACTGTCAAGTCCAATTTCATACATCTACTAACAAAAATGCTACAAGTTTCTTGGCTACACTGTCCTGCTAAATGTAGTTACATAAACAGAAACATAGCATGTGACAGAAAGTTGGATAAACAGACAAATTAGCCATATGTCTGCTATTAAAATGCACAATAACAATAATTAAGTAATTTAGGCTACATTGAGGCATAGCAGAAATGCACAATTTTTCTAAACATATAACACAATAGCAAAAACATCTTGTGACACAGTTATATATTATGGTTTCAGTATCTGAAATGTTAAGAGACCAACCTTCATCATAGTCTAGATATCAACTAGTGAAATATGCTGACCAATGACTTGGCAATGACGCTTGAGTACTACAAACAACAGAGTAATGATTTACACCATAAAATAATCAAAAAAATTTTATCATCAATTCAATGTACAGTATGAAAACAAATATCTCCTCTACAACTACTGGTATGCCGTATATAGAATAGATGAACTTCTAATTATCACCAACTGATGGTTACAAATAAAATACATGGGCACTGGGCAGCTTAATTAGCAGTACTATAGATGGGAACTGTGGGAATCCAATTACCAACATGTAACTAGCACAATTTCAGATTTATTTTTTCATTATTAAAAAGCTTGCATATGAAGAGTTTGTCGTAATCTAATATAGGCACTATCACCCTCACAAAACTGCTACGGCTAACCCTGGGCCTAACCCTAATAGCCAATTCACACATTCACACATTGACATATGACGACGCACAACAATGCACGATGACGACGTAGGCCTACAATGACGTCACACGACGATGAACGACAACGGATGACGACGACGATGACTGCTAATTGCAGCAAGAAGTTACTATTGTAAACCTAGATTTGCCAACTTTCTTATTCTGCCAACTTACGATTTTTACTCGAACGATATGCAAAGTACGGTAATTTTAATAACGTGCCAATCACAAAGCATGGCGCTCAAACGTCCGGCGCCAAAAAGCCCCAAATTAATGCACCGTTTGTCCAAACTCCAAAGGCATGGCTGAGTACGACGGGGACATTGCCACATCCGCAGATCCGCCTTTTACCATCGTCATGTGTGGTGCAAACTATGCGTTAAAAATCGTGTTCTTGATGCTTTGCTTTTAACGCTAATGAGCGTCAACAAAATTCCTCAACAAATGTTATATGGAAACACCTATTCATTGTATTAACAACAAAATATAACTTCACTTCTGTTTCACAGAACACACCTCAAAATCCAACCAAAATGGCGAAACCGATCATTAGTGATGGGTCGTAATCGATAAAAGTATAATGAATACTGGAATATCCGATACCCGCATATCGGATAATGGATTAATGGGTAATATGTCTGAGAGAATCTGCACTTTGTTTGGAAGATGAAGATGACCAGAGTTCAACCCAAAGTTTCCTGCTTGTGTGTCTACACCGTGTCTTAATGAAAAAACGTGCCACTTTCTTTTTTTAATAACTCTGTGAAACATTGGCTAATTTTGATAATTTTTGGCAGGCAACATCACGAATAAACTCGATGTAGATAACTATAGTTTAGCCCACCTCACCTTATAACTGTCTTTATACTACCATGTGAAATGCAGAAGTCGTACTTTGGTAGTCTTTGGCCATTTACAACAATAATTAATCCATACCAGGGAGCGCACGTGTCAGCTGAAAAAGCACAAAACCACAATTCATTGAAAATTTGTTACATATTTAACACTAATCATATTCATTTTAAAACTGTATGACGAAGAACTGAAATGGAGCATCAACAGCGAGTGAGCCGCTCTGAGTCGCGCGTTATTGAACGTGTTGTTGGCGAGTCATGTCAATGCACCGCTTGCGTTTGCACTCGAGGACATTTCGAGCATAAGCAGTAATAAGAATGATGTGATGTAACACTAAGATTTGTTTGTCATTATGCAATTAATCATGACAAACAAGGCAAAAACATAGCGTCCTTGGTGGAGGTAATATACGTTGCATTGTTGCACAGAACATTCAAGGAAGATTTTGCTTACTGACACTGAGATCCAGTCAGCACCCACTACGTTGCTGTCCAGAAAGATTAACGCAAACAATGCACAATGCAATATCAGTTTGTTTAATGTAAACACCAACAAACACACATAGACCATAGCTAGAAAAATTGTTTCACAAAACCAGGTTTTTGAAACCTTATAAATTCAAAAGCATACCAGCTTTAGGTTCTTTTTACTTGGTGCGCAATTAAAATAACGTATCACATTTAATTTCGTATTTTAATCGTAATTTTTTAAAAATTTGGCTACAATTTACACAGAATGGATATATATGAATGTGTCCTGTCTTCTTTGTACAATAAAACCCTTAAAAACTTTTTAATGCAAACCTTTTTTTCCAAAAATCAAGGTTTTTCTGGCCATGACATAGATGCAGTGTTCGTATCTGCCTCAGAGACAAATAAGGCTGCTGGCCGCCATCTGCACCTACACAGTGTGGGCAAAAAATGTGCCACTTTACTTTTGTCCATATCTTTCCCAATTATTGACCAATTTTCAAAATTCTTTCACTGGCACACTCTGCAGACAACTTGCGATAATGTGATTATTATAGATCTTGTAAAAGCATCTCTACACTACTTTGTGAAATATCAATGAAATATGCATACATAACGATAATAACAAACAAACATTTTTGTAATATTGAAAAAAAAACACTTCAGACCAACATTGCAGTGAATGGTCTGTATGACACTAGACTGTGTGGGTATAACACAGTTTAGTATCATACGAATCAATCATCGCAATGTTGGTCTGAAGTGTTTTTTCATTTACCTAAACTTCTGTTATTATCATTAGTTTTAACTTACATTTATACCTTCTACATTACCTTGTGAAAACAAGGTAGTGTAGAAAAACATTTACCGTGTGGTGAAATATACAATAATTGCACTAGTGCAAATTGTCTGCAGAGTCTGCCACTGAAAGAAAATCGGTCAATAATCGGTGAAGATATGAACAAAACTAAAGTGGTATGCTTTTTATGGCCCACAGTGAATATCCAGAGCTTATCAGCAGATAATAAGACAGTATGCACAGTGGTATAGTGGCAGATTGCAAGCAAGCTGTTTGTTTGTTATTATCGTTATGTATGCACATTTCATTGATATTTCACAAGGTAGTGTAGAGACGCATTTATGGTATGATGGGATCTATAATAATCACGTTATCGCAAATTGTCTGCACAGTATGTCAGTGAAAGAATTTTGAAAATCGGTCAATAATTGGCAAAGATATGGACAAAAGTAAAGCAGCACGTTTTTTTATGGCCCACGATGTAGACAAGACCTAAGTCTGTTGAGCAATGAGCATAATGACACAGAGATCATTTAGTATGAAATGGTGTACAGAAACTAGAAAAAATACACTGGCCCCCTGCCAAGATACTATCCGACTATCTGCCTATCAAAACTAATTCAGTACATAGTGTAAACATGACCTGACCAAATTTATTGCAAACGTTCACAATACAATAGACCAAGCCAACTTCACAACAGGCTTGTTTACGCAAGATATTCGCCATTTTCTGGATTTTTCTTACGACCGGTACACTTGATATTTGACCTACAGAAACGTTCACACTAATTATGGCTTTTAGTTTTTGAGTTTAAAACTCACACAGGACGGACAGACAGACAAGCAATACCCATATTCTGGCTTATTATGACAAAAACACAAAAATAGTATAATGATGAAGCTGTTGTTTAGGGTCAGATTCAAGCACAATGAGACACTGTTTGGTAAGTATAGGGACCCTCACGTAAACTTTCTGTTCGAGAAATGAATAAGTAAATGATGTCACAATTTTAAGATTTCGCAATACAGCGTACCGAGTCTTTGCATGCCAGAGAATGCCATACTGCACCAAGCAAACTTTGAAGTATCACAATATGCAACAAAAAATATTCCCAATGACTATAAAACGTTGTGCCGCTGTCCGAAATTCCCTGGTCTGTGAAGGCTTCTTTTTTGTAGAGGCCTCTGTTCAGCCAAAGATGCTGAAAATGCCGAAATTCGCCTACGCTGCGGTCATCAGGGAGCAATGCGATCCCATCGCCAGACCGTGGCATCGTCACAGACGCAGATCAAAACCGATCCATCTTTACTGAATGCCGTCTGACGGACCGGTGTTGTACACTTGCCATGAGACAAAACTGTGTATCTGAAACACACCAAGATGTGTGCAAAACCAAAAGTATATTTGTCATTTAGTTTTTACGTGCAACAGCAGCTACTGCTGTAGCGCATCTTAGCCATCACAATTCTGTCCGTCCGTCCATCTGTCCGTCACACGGGTGGATCAGTCAAAAATGGTGAAAGCTAGAATCACCAAATCTTCACCGTCGGCTGCCTAGAAGACTCTAGTTCGTAAAGCTTTTCCATAAATTCGAAGGGGGTGACCCTGAACGAATGTGATAAATGAGAAGGGGGAAAGGGGAAAATTTGTGATTTCCAGCCGATACGGCATTGGCAGAGTGAGACAAGTCATGCCCTATGGTAAGTACAAGTAAAACACTATAGATAATTAGCCGCCAGTCATCTGGTGCCCTCTGGCGACTGATTTTGTTTTACTGCGCTTTCAAACATGAACCGCTGTTGTGCGTTCCCCTTTGCGTTAACTGGGTTTTACGTGTTAAATAACGAAACCAAAATTCCCAAAATTAGCAACTACATCCAAATGGTTCTCCAAAAAACTTGCAGGCAGACCACGTTTTTCAAAGCAAACTCATCCGATCAACCGTGCAGGAGAATTGCACAAAAAAGTGAAGTGCAAACACAAGCATCTAAAGCAGAGAGCCTGTATATACAAACTTAATGGTTATGTTGACTAGTTGACTGATTTTACCCAAAATACTGAACAATGCAGTTCCTACTAAACACAACAGATCCACGCCAGAGTGTTTTTGTAATGAAACCGAAGTCAGGACCATTCGAAACAGAAAACTGCAATTATTTTTTATTACAAAACCAAACCCATAATAATAGCAACAAGAAATTTGAGCTAATGCTCACGAGACGTGCGAAAGCCTATAGCAGTTCCTGCTCGCAAACAGTCTATCTCCAGCCATTACGTCTCAGTTCATTCTTGAAATATGCGCTGCAGCCAAAGATTGTAAAAATCAATAAAAACTCCTTATTTTTGTAGCTCAGGGTCTTTGAAAGTCATCGATGTTGATATGGCTGGAAAGCTCGTCACTAGTGCTTGTTATGATAGGCAGCATGCCCATGCCTATCTGCAACCGTTTTGACGAAAGACTGGCCAACAATGGTAAAATAATGATTTTTACGGGGGTACCACTCTTTGATGCCCTCGTGCGCAGGTTTCCTTGAACCTGTAAAATCGAGACTTGAACCATTGAAATCTACATCCAACACTGAAAATTTCTCACACAGCTTCTCAATGTCTATCTCAATTGATTTCGGCGCATTCACTCTTGAAATGTGTATCGCAGCCGAAAATCACCAAAAATTCGTAAAAACCTTTATTTTGGCGTTCAAGGTCATTGAATTCGGTGGCAATCGAGAGCCAGTGTATGACTTCCTATTAATGATTAATAATAACCCAGGCCCTATCTCGAACCGCTTCTGAGACACAGCGACTTATTGACTGAAAATCACAAATTTTTCCCACCCCCCTCTCATTTGATCACTTTAATTCGATAAAATGTCAGACAAAGCTAGGCCTAGACAGACAGGCAGGACAGATATATACATGACCCCTTTCGAATTTATGAAAAAGCTTTACGAATCCTGAAACTAGAGTCTTCCAGGCAGCCAACGGTAAAGACTTGGTGATCATAGCTTGCAACATTTTTGACTGATCCACCCGTGTGACAGACACAGACAGACAGAATTGTGATGGCTAAGATGCGCTAAACCAGTAGCTGCTTTTGCGCATAACAACCGAATAAACTCATCATGGCATGCA
>Ga0209671_1003818_pt1 | contig 14677 bp, 6 predicted proteins | sample WorMetHERISLAND2_2_FD_187401 | JGI IMG/M metagenome (GOLD analysis project Ga0209671, IMG submission 187401) | Marine gutless worms symbiont microbial communities from Max Planck institute for Marine Microbiology, Germany - Olavius geniculatus... | ecosystem: Host-associated > Annelida >... | reverse complement strand
GTTATTTATTGTGTTTGTTATTATTTTCGTTCATTAGATGCAGAAAAAAGTGATGCAAGTATTATTTTGCGATCTGCATTCGGCTGTTGTGCTAGCTGATAATCGTACGAAGTAGCAGACGAAAATATCGGCCGTGTGTCATGCATATCTGTGGTGTCATGGACCATGGTTCACCGATTTTGTCGGCCGATTTTGTCGGGCAACTAAACCACGCCCACAAAAGTCGGCCGACTTTGTCGTTCGTCTGACATCGCCTTAAGCTTACGTACTCGGTCTGACGGAGATGTGGACGCCGGCCGACCGGGAGCTGCCGACGACGTTTGTAGCGGAGCAGCGGTAGACGCCCGAGTCTGAAGTCTGGAGACGACGCATCGACAACGTTGACAAGCGACTGAAACAAGCACGCATCACCGCCGCCACGTCTTAACTCAGTTACAAGTAAAAATGAACTTAAACCACACTCGGCTTGCGCTGATACTGTTTCCACAATTTTCAGCTGCAATCGTGCGTCAGAAAGCAAACGAATGTGCGGTCTGTGCGATCTGAGCGTGGTTTAACTCTTTCAGCACTACCGATCGTAATTATATAAAGTACTACAGTCACTTTTAAGGCTGAGTACTGAGAGAACTGCTCATAATGACGTTCGCAAGTACAAAAATACATCGATTTTGATTTTGCAATTGCATGAGTTATGTATGGGCTAGGATAATAATTTTTTCACCAGTGTTTACAGTTTTTCTTTCTCTTTTAAATGGTGCCTATTTATAGTTTTGTTGGAATTAATTCATAATGAGCTGCAAAACTTTCTCCATGTGTAAAACACCAAATGTTTGGAATACTGAGAAATTTTCTGCTATAACATAGGAGATGTCTGTGACAAAGTTTTAGTTTTTTTAGTTCCTGAACACTTTGACACAAAAATTATTAAAATTGATCAACAAGTGATGAAAATACACTGATTTTAGTCAATGTAGTTAAACATCAAAACAGAGCGTGAAAGCCAACTCAAAAGACTTCAGGCACAGACAGTGTAATATACTAACATATTTATATGTAAAATCAAGTCACCAAGTGTGTCACAGGTCAGGAAAGAAACGTTCGAAAAAATCCAGTTCACCTCCAGTGGTCGGCAGTTGGAACGTTGTTCCATTTGTCTCAGAGAACGATGCATCAGTTACAGACGTCAAATCTGTTGAACTGCCGTGTAACGCAACTGAACTGGCTTTTTAGTTTAGTTAAGTTCATAGTTCCGTTCAGTCAGTTCTGTCGCTTAATGCGTCCATCTAATACGTCTTTAACGTCCATCAACAGTAATAATAATTATTAATTATTATAACGGTAACTGGAAGCATTCATAGAATTCCAAATTTGTCGAAGACTGTGTATTCTTCGCCAATTATCGGTCTATCGAAATCGCAATTGCAATGAAAAAATCACGTGCAATATTTCGCCACCTACAAACTGAACATAAACACATACACAAAGACGAAACAGGGAGGTCTTGCCTTATGGGGTGTTTACACGATAAAGCAAACGTACAGCAATTCACGTGTATTTTGAATACATTTGCTGAAAGTTTTCTGGAAGTTTGCTGGATCGTGCAAACACCCCATTATATCGCTCCCCCGCTCTGTCGCTGTTACGTGGACGTTTTATCATTTTGTGCACTAATTGTATCTATCCCTTTCTTAGTCCACGTTATGGTCACGATAACAGGTGTCTGGATAAGCAGCAACCGCAGCAGCAGCTGTAACTGAAACGTCGTCGGTCGCAATTTGAATTCGTTGAATTCGACCGTAACTGCAGCGTTGGCCGTTACATTTGTCAAACGAAGGAGTCCTATAAAATAGCTAGAATAGAATTCCAAGGATAACCCAAGAAGGCCTGAATAATAGCTGGTATTGTCTAGAGTTCCATGGTTATGCAGACCCGTCGGAACCCTTCCCGAAACCATTCATCTTCGTTCTCCACTCATGCAGTCAGCAAGGCATCTCGACTACGGACTTGCCTCTTTGTTCAACCACAGTCTGGGACTTAATTGACCCGTGAAACGCTTTGGCAGTTCGTGAATGACCTGGCAGTGAACCTTCAGTATTTATAGCTAGATTTAGTTAATCACTAACTAGAAATTAAACTGTCGCTAAAAAATCACTAATTTTTTGGTTACACAAACGAATCACTTCAACGAAAACCATGCAGGTATTTCATAAGCGTTCATTTTATATTAAGCTTACAGTCATGCTATACTTATCAATCACAGCGACTAGAAACAAGAACCAGTTTTCCATTGAAAAGCGTACATTTTTTCTACCCCCTTCATTTCAACCCCAAATTTGAAAATGTTCCTCTTGTACTAAATAGCTGAAATTTTGCACGCCTAAGTTGCCTAAGTAATATGTGGCTAAATATTCGTGTAAATAGTTTTCCCCTGACACGTAGGCCCTACCGTTTAGCCCAATACATCCGTGACAGAGGATAACGACGGACGGAAGGACAGACGACAATCATAACAAAAGCTCGACCGTTACTTAAGTACGGTCAGCTAAAAAAGGTACGCACGTTTGTTAAAAGTAGGTCTGTGCGTTTTTAATCTCTTACTTTAGTTACTTGATGTTTCAGAGAAAACGTCCAGCGTGTCTCTCGTGACTCGTTTGTCTTTTCCACCTTCCTTGTCGCTCAGCCTCGGCCCTGGAGTGACGCAGAATACCTGGAAAGGATCAATCGGCGACACCGCATGGCTTCATTTACTTGCTCATTTGCTCTTTCACTATCAGTCTTCCAGGACTTGGAACGACGGTCGCTGCTCCGTCTGTCGTTAATTCGCTCGTCTTAATTCGTTTCGGTCTAATTGCAGAAAGTGATTAGTGCCGCAAGCTGCGCCTGGCTGCAAGATACTAGGCCGTACCACTAGGCCTACGTATACAACCACCCCGTGTATCAGACCGTATCACTGCTACGTAGAACTGCCTTGAATACAGGTACCCGCCCAGTGTCGCCACGATATGCGGCCATCTTAAGCCACGGTAACTATTGTGCTCAGTTTGCAGTCGGCGCCTTAGCCTCTCGGCGCGCGCGATCCACCGCCGGCACATAAACTCGCCTACAGGAAGATAGCCGAAAAGATCACCAAGGTGGAACGGGACTTAAGAATAATTCTTACATGAGACCGTAGTCCAAGCACGGCCAGGCCCGTCAAGAAGGGGAGATGAGGAGGGAAGATAAGTTAATTACTCCGGGGCTCGCGACGTTTGGGGTCGAGCCGTTGCTCATAAGTATGAAATATATCAGAACGTGCCATTTTGAAAAGAAAAAGTCAAAACTTATCTCCCAAGAGGGGCCCGCGATAATGTTCCCCGGACCGCACTGTGGCTCTTGACGTCTCTGACCACAGCGTATAATCTGGCCTAGTACTGGTTCGCTTCATCAATAAAACAAAAAATTTGAGCTAATGCTCACGAGACGCGCGAAAGCCTATAGCAGTTCCGGTTCAGTGGTTTAGCTGAAAATTGGGATGTTCACGCTAAGTTAATATACAAATATTAAATTATCTATCTATACCGGTAACGATATAGTACCGTGGCGCCACCTTGTGAATGATACAGACTTGTGTCGCAACCCGAAATTGCCAAAAAATCCATAAAACCCCCTATTTTGGCGTTCAAGGTCATTCAAGGTCATTAAATTCGGCGCCAATCGAGAGCCAGTATACGACTTCTTGTTAGTGATTAATAGTAACCTAGGCCCTATCTCGCACCGTTACTGAGAAGCGATTTATTGGCCAAAAATCGCAAATTTTGCCCACCCCCTCTCATTTAGCGTCTCGTTCGGGGTGACCCCTTTCAAATTTATAAAAAAAGCTTTACTGTTCCTGAAACTAGAGTCTTCTGGGCAGCCGACGGCGAAGATTTGGTAATTGTAGCTTGCACCGTTTTTGACTGATCCACCCGTGTGACAGACAGACGGACAGAATTGCGATGGCTAAAACGCGCTGAAAGCAGTAGCTGCTTTCGCGCGTAAAAACGGATTGAACATATCAGAGATTTTTTATCAACTGAATAATTGCGCAGTAATATAATAGTAGGGCCTACATGTAGGCCGCATCCCAGACATGGGGGAAATCGTGCACCCCGGTGACCCCGTGAGCGCGCGCTGTTCTTATCACAACTCGTCCTTCCGTCAGTGCGTCTGTCTGTCTGTCACAGTGATCGAAGGTCTTCTATTCTTTGGAGGATAGGATAGTACTGGTCTGTTCTTGATGCCAGGAAAAAAACTTGGCCAAGCAGTGACGACCCAAATGAGACCTACTTTTTGCCGCCGCCGCGCACAACCCATCTGTCACCTGCCGTGACATCCTGCAGCCAGTCTCCGTATCTTCTCCGCCAGCCCAGAAGTGATATGGACGATTTAAGATTCGAATCTAGCGAAATCGAATCTCGCAGTCGATTCGCGTTTTCCGACATTACAGCTGCACCGACGCCGTCGGTCTTCAGGCTGCGTCTCAAAACTTTCCGGTTCCGTGGCTTCTATCCGCCAGACGAGCTACTTACATGAAACTTCATACTGGAGACGTGGTTCTAGGTTCTAGGCTTACTAGCTAGGCCGCAAACTCCCTATGACGATGACGACGATAATGACGATTCGCTTAGAAAAATGGCACGCAACTTATGATCTAGAGGTCCAATGTCAACTCAGCCCTTCATCCCTTCGGAATAAGTAAATCAAGTTCCAGAAACTGGTACCAGAAACTTGGGTGGAGAACGTGGGTCGTGTACCATCGGCCTTGAATGTAGTCCGTGATAAGAGAACATGTATGTTTTTAAAAGTAATGTATGAACTGTTAGATGTTTTTATAGTGAAACATTTTTACGCGCAAAAGCAGCTATTGTTTTCAGCGCGTCTTAGCCATCGCAATTCTGTCCGTCTGTCCGTCCGTCTGTCCGTCACACGAGTGGATCAGTCAAAAACAGTGCAAGCTAAGATCACCAAGTTTTCACCGTCGGCTGCCCAGAAGACTCCAGTTTCAGGAGCTGTAAAGCTTTTCCATAAATTCGAAGAGGGTCACCCCGAACGAGGGTGCTAAATGAGAGGGGGTGGGGAAAATTTGAGACTTTTAGTCAATAAGTCGCTGTATTTCAATAACGTTGCGAGATAAAACCTATGATACTATTAATCACTAATAGGAAGTCGTACGCTGGCTGTCGATTGCCACCGAATTCAATGACCTTGAAAGCTAAAACAGGGATTTTTATGGATTTTGGGCCACGACACACATTTCAAGAGCGAATTGTGCCGAAATCAAATGAAATAAACATAGAAAAGCTGCACTGAAATTTTCAGCATTAAACGCAGATTTTGAAGGTCCAAGTCTTGATTTTCTAGGTTTAAAAAAACCTGTGCACGAAGGCATCAAAAAGCGGTACCCCCGTAAAAATCGTTATATTACCGTTGTTGGCCAGTCTTCCGTGAAACGGTTGCAAATAAGCATGGACCTGCTGCCTATCACAACAAGCACTAGCGACGAGCTTTTCAGTCCTATCAACATCGATAACTTTGAAAGATCCCGAACTTCAAAAATAAGGGGTTTTATTGACTTTTTGCGATCTTTGGCTGCAGCGCACACTCCAAGAATGAACGGCGACGAAATTGCTGAAAATAGACTGACAGTTTGCAAACAGGAACTGCTATAGACTTTCGCGCGTCCCGTGAGCATTGGCTCAAATTTCTTGTGCAATATGACACAGGCTGGCGATTATGTTGCACTATCACACTGCTGTCTGACATTTTTACGCGCAACAGCAGCTACTGCTGTAGCGCGTCTAAGCCATTGCAATTCTGTCCTTCTGTCTGTCCATCACACGGGTGGATCAGTCAAAAACGGTGCAAGCTAGGATCACCAAATCTTCACCATCGGCTGCCTGGAAGACTAGTTTCAGGAACCATAAAGCGTTTTCATAAATTCGAAAAGGGTCACCCTGAACGAGGGCGCTAAATGAGAGGGGGTAGGGAAAATTTGCGATATCCAGCCGATACGGCGTTGGCTGAACGAGACATGTCACGCCCTCTTGTGAGTACGAGTATAACACTATAGTCACTATGGCCGTGGGTTGTCTGGCGCCTTCTGGTGACTGACTTAGACTTTGATTTACTGGGCTTTCAAACATGCACCGCGGCTGTTGCGCGATCCTGTTTGCGTTAGCAGGGCTTTTCTTGAGTCATTGAGTGGACATAGACCTTTTTAAAATCCTTGTGTTAACGTCAAATGTTAAACCAAATTTATATGCAATATATGCATTAAATACATGATGATGAAATTATGTTGTGTACAGCACACAGCAACACGCAACTGATCATTAATTACGAAATGCCACCACCGTACAGCAATGAAGACGAACTAGCTAGGTCCAGATAGGTAAAATCTGGTTCCAGGTCGTGTTACCCTTCGAACCGATTAATCGAATATTGCAGTCGATTCGACCAGCTCCAGCGAACAGAAGGACAGTCGTATAGTACAAACTGCTGAAATCTCAGGGGGTCTGACGAAATACAATGATTCCCACTATTGTCCCTGTGACTGTAAATGACACGCAAAGTGCCGTGCGCCGACTGAAACTGAACCCTGACGGCACCCTGTTGTTATCAGCGTGAATCAACGATAATAACGCAAAATACCGCCAAAAATTGCCTGTCTGAACGTTCTTACCAAATCATCTGCATTAGTACACTTTCACGCATAGACTGCGTGATAACAGGACCATCTACGGAATGCTAAGCAGCCGTTGTGATAGTATTCGTCACCAAGAAAATCGTCGCTCGAAGTGGCCTATCTTTATTTTCACATCCGTCTGGCAGTATGCACGTAACACTCCAGTGCATCGAAACAATGGTCTTTAGTTCAGGGACGTCGAGAGCCACAGCAGAGCCGGGGAAACATTCTCGCGGGGCCTCTCTGGGGAGAAAATGTTCGAATCTTTCTTTTTAAAATGGCGCATTCTGGTGTACTTTATATTTTTCAGTGACGGCGCTCCCCCAAACGGGGTAATTTACGTTCCTACCCTCCCCCTTCTTGCTTTAGTTTTGTCTGTCTCTCCGTCATGTCATGTCAGTTTAGCTCACGCAGAGTCCGCCAAGCGTAGTCCGGCGGTCGCAACGTAAGCATAGCCGTTCTTATTAAGAACTTTTTACAGATTTAAGCATAGAATCACAGAATCGCTTCTAGCGTTAATGCCTGATGCCTGAAAAAAACATTCCGGTAGAATAAGTTTATCTGAACAGGATCGGAAACTATCGTTTTATCGTTCAACTTTTTTAATCGTCATTCAAACCAGACCGCCTATACGACCAGTGACGTCACGCGCACCGACCTATCACGTGACCATTAGTCTAGTCTACACACATCCACACTGCGTACGTGAAAAAAGAATCATTTTTGTCCCGGTATTAATAAAATGACTTTGTCCGTTGAAGCTGATAAACCCCGTATGTCATTGAGTGGACATAGACCTTTTGACAGATTGGTCCAACCGCCAACTGGCGGCTGCATGATAAACTTGAAAACTTTTTCGGGACTTTGCCAAAGCTAAATTTCTGCACGCACCGACAGTGATTTACAGTCGACACTGACCCCTGCATGGTGTCAGTCGGTCATACGAAAACCATATTGGATCGTCAAACGAACGAACCGAAAGAGACTTTTCAGTCGCTGTCGTCTTCTCGATTTTTTTCGCATAAATTTTTTAAACAGTAGGCTGGCTGTTACATCTGCTCATTGATATGAACAAGCTGCGACGTACGACTACGATCAACATCGACTTTATCCTTTTTTATTTTACGGGTCTCAATTCGAAGACACGAAAAAATAGTTCAGACGGTAATTACGTAATTCGTTTAGGCCTCAAAAATGCAAGACAAAAATTAATCATACAAGCGCCACGAATCACCAAAACTGACCCAGACTGCTGCGTGACGATGTCAGAGTGCACGGTCAGCGGGCGGCCATTTTTTAACCACGTGATCTTGGGCGTCGGGCGACCGGAAGTGCGGCAGTGTAACCGGAAGTTGTCGCCAGTCTGTAGAACGCGCACTTGTCGGTCACGTGACTCAGCCAGGCGAACTCGAGCTTTCCGCGCTGCAGTATACAGTTAGCAATTAATACTGTGTGTCGGAGCATGTCGTCACGCATACATAGCCGTTTAATAAAGGTAAACGTAAAAGTAAAGGTGGTGTATAGCTCTTAATAGGAAACCAATCACAGAGCTACGAAGCGTCACCTGCCGTATGAGATCACAGAGTGTTAGCTGCCACCCGACACAGGTAAATGCGTCCCGCCTTACCCCCAGCCATACAGGCCGGTATTCGATTGACCTACCCCGGAGGGATGAAGAGCTGAGTTGAGATCGGTATTGGTTATATACCGAGATGGTTTACCTGTCCACAGACAGTCACCCATCTAAGTAGTAACCGTTTGATAGTGACCCGACCAAGAGTCATACCAACGACTTCTCGAACATAACTTTCCTAAGTCCGACACCTTACCGTTACGCCACCAAGCCACCAAATAATAATTCTGCCTCGGCTGAAGCAAAAAGAAAAAAAGAGGTTATGCGCCTGGGCTTGTTTCTTTGCCGGCCGGATTACCGTATTCAAAAAAATGTGATGATGATAATGATGAAATTTTGTGAAGGGTTTGGCTTGGCCTATGGCCCAACGAGAAAACAGTAGCGATGTGGATTATTTTTTGGTTCCAGGCCTCTTTACCATTATATTTTTTATGCAAATGAAGACATAATACCGAGTAAAATGATAGAAAGCAGATGCATAAGAATAAATTCTAAGATCGATTAAGTCTTTATTCTAGACAGATTTGAGATTTCTGACCATCTAGCTTAAGTATTTTATGCGACCTTGTCTGTATAGGTGACAGCGCTGCTTCGTGCTTTCTGTCCGTCCGTTATAATTTCACTCGTAATTAATCAGCATTCAACTCTTTGCGTAACACGTGCGCCAACAATCGGGAATCTTCTCTCCCGAGTCTTTGTGAATCGAACATAAAACGCGCGTTTGCCTGCTGTATAGTGTAATAAAATTCAATGTGCGGTCAGTCAGTCTGTCACACGCCGTGTTCGTGGCATATGCTAAGTGGGGAGCGTCGTGCGCATGCAGAGATAATATAGCCGCGGGTGTTTCGTGTTTGTAACTTTGTACGACGACGGAAAGCAATGCAATACATATAATAAGCCACACACACCACTAGAATAGTAGGGGGAGAGAGAACAGACCGGAAGTGTAGGTGGGACGTATAGTTACGGACGGCGTGATCTTGTGGGCCGTTTGAACTCAGGACTTTAAGCGACAGATAATTAGTGGGTGCGTGCGCTGACGATGCTGCCTGATTCAAGGCCGTAGCAGCCGCGGCTCAATTACCTCGGTCTAGTCGCCAAATTCCGAGATCAACAGCAAAAGAGCATCAATAGACGGACGCCCTAATGAAGCTTATTGACTGCACTCTTCGCAGGCTCAGTCCGTGCTTATTCGGCCGGCAGGCGGCGACAACGACAGCAAAATTATATGGGCCTGTGATTACAGATCGGATTCCGCTCTGATGCTATTTTAGCCGAACCAAGCAAAACAACGTAACGTTGGATAACCACGCGACAACCATCAGAAACGCGCTCTGCTGTAATTTATTGCCGACGTGTGGAATATAGGCTATCGAAGATTAAAGAGCACGTTTACATCTATTGACTCTCGCGCGCTGGCGCTAGACATCACTCTTTGTTGCACGCTGCAGAGTCTGCAGCTGCAGATTCTGTCTGTCTGTCCGCTCTATTTATAGCTCTACGGACACTCCAATCGTAATGCTTGCTTGGAACGGAACCCCCCGCACCCTCTGTTCATCCATAACAACTCGAATTTGCGCGAACCTCATGCTGGGCGCCGCCCAGGCCCTGTGCACCCATAATTTCCTCTGTCGGAAATTTGTAGCTGTCTGTAGGAATGCTGCAACTACCCGCCCACAACGGGCCCAACCAGTTTTTTAACGCCAGGCGCCGCCGAATAGATGCACAACAAATCGTGGAGTAAACGAGAAAGTGGAGTTTGACAAGCAGTATGTATTGGGTGGGCGAGTAATCGGTACGAGCTTATACCACTCCAGACAGTGCGGTATCGTACTTAAACCACGCTCAGGTCGCACAGACTACACTGTCGTTTGCTTTACGACGCACGACTGCAGCCAAAAGTTCTGAAAACAGAGACTTACCAGTTACCTGTGCAAGCCGAGCGTGGTTTGATGGCCAATTCACACTTACGACGCCGACGCAACTCAACTCATTGAACAGTTGAGTCGAGTTGTGTCGCGTCAACGTCGTAAGTGTGAATGAGCCACCGCCATAAGAATACTGAATGGGAAAGTGCGTGAATCAGTAGTGGTCTAATGTCTCGCTCAACACATTTAAGTCATTTCTCGGACCACCTTTCCGGGCAATATCCAATACTGACCGAAAGCGAGGTTGCTGTATTGGACGGCGATGCGTCGGGACCGGACCGTGAGTGGAACTAGTGGCCCGGATGTACCGTAGACGCCGACGACCGTCGTCGTGGAGGCGACGGGCCGCCGTGGAGACTGCGACTGTCTGACGCTGACGACCAGCGCGTGGAACGACTGCGCCAAGACGAGATAACGACTACCCACGACCACCGACGACAACCGACAATCGTCAGACTGCGCTGGCCGATCGTGCGGTTTTATCGCCGCCATCACGTTCCTGAAACAAAATCGCATGCGACAAACCGAAATAATGTGAGGATAAATAGACAAGGAGTGTTATGTCGTAGGGCAGACCGTCAGGGCCCCGAAAATCGTGGCTAAAAAAATCATGAAACTTTCGTACCCGAGAACTTTCGTTCCTGGAAACTCCAATTTTGTGTCACTCGTTAGATGTACAGAGCTAACGTTTCAACAGAATATTGTAATAATAAGGAAGCCCAGCTGTTGCTACAGAAGACGCACTACAGCTTATACAGTTCCTGTTGCAGTGCTGACTATCAAGTTCATCCAAGTTCGATGATTTTTATCTCATCTGAAAGGGCGAGGTATGGCTAGTTTTCCGTTGAAAAACACATTTTCCTACCCCGGTCTATTCAACCCCAAATTTAAAAATGTTTCCCTTGCATTGCATTACCGAAATTTTGCACACAGAGAGCATTGACACAGAACTAATTATCCGTGCAAAAAGTTTTCCTCTACGACCCAACGCTACATCCGTTACGGAGAGACAAACGGACGGACGGACGAAAGACAGACAACAATGGTACCATCGACGCCTACAGCATAGCTGTAATTAAAAAAGCGCGTCAAAAATTGTGTACAGTATAAGCCTAATAATCAATGTTAGGAAACGAAAGTTCCCAGGAACGAAAGTTCTCTAGTAGGAAAGTTCTAGTTACCGCTGAGAACAGTGGAAACCACTGAATCTTGGCTTGGCGACGGCAAAGCGACGCGTGCAGCCAGACCGGCAGCGGCGACTCGTGACAACGGCAACGTATAGTGTCGTCGACGACAAGCTACCGAAAGAAGCAAAAGGGCCGTGGACTCAGAGCAAAAAAATATGACGACAATAACTATATTTTTAAAAATTTTTATAGGCTACGCAACAAAACGTACGCAAAATAAAATTAATGCAAAACTCAAAACTGAAAAGCGAGCACAAACACACTCGGACTACAATAAGCAAAATTCATTTCATACAACACAGAAACTGATCGTTTAATTATCGGGTGGCAAATCGTCGAAACGGCAACGCGCGAGTAGAAAAGAGTAGCCTAGGCTACAGCACACTAAATGATGATGACGACGAGATGAAATTAATTGAAGTCGACCTAGGCCCAATACAAAACTAGAGGATTGAGCTAGCGTCGTACCGGCAGCTGACGTAGACGAGTCGTCGATCGGACGAGTGGTCGAGCCTGGTCATTCGGGGTTGGTCGACCTCGGACGCGTGATGCCAGCCCTTGTAGACTCTCCGTACACGGAACAGCAACCGGCCATCCTCGGCGCCCCCCGGGCCGGGGCTGAGCGGCGCAACCACCCGACCGTCAAACACGGCCGCCGACAGCAGAGTCCGCGACGCCAGGAGGGAAGATTCGTCGTCTTGCCGACCCGCCGCGGAGACGAGGAAAACGATTAACAACAGGTTGGCAGACAAGACTAGCGTCAGGACGTTCCCTGCCGCCATAACTAGGCCTACACGACGCAAGGACTGCCGGACGACGTACAGACGAGCATCATTTTATCTGTCTCCGCTCTCTGCGTGTCAGACTGAGAGACAGACCAGTGGGAGAGTTGCAGCTCCGCCCGCCGCGCGCGCCGTCAGCCGAGAAACCACAGGCTCACGGTAAGGCCGCGACTGTCGATTTATTTGTTTCTGCGCGTGCGCCTCTTCGCAGTTTCGCTTCGTTGCTGCTCGCCCATTTAGAATAAACTAGAGGCTATCTTGTCTCTTCGCCTACCACTAGGCCAGACCAACCTACCTACCAATCAGTCATGCGTAGCGACCAAGCACGATCTGTCGTTCGTTGCTGTTTATTCTTCCCGCAGTGACCGTCATTCTGGTAATATTTCGTCATTGCATTTGATGGATGATCGACATATCGATCGTCGTAGGGTATTATATAGCACGCGTATTTGTCGATCTCCGTCTTTCTCTGAGTGTAATTAACACTATATAGATTTTAACAGAATACATTTCGTACTGCAGCAAACGGATGATGCTGAAGTTCGATTCCAAGATTCACAATAAAAGCTTTTTGCGCAGAAATTATAAAAAAAATTACATCCCAATCACCCAACGGCTAGGTCTGCTCCTACTTCTTCTTCGCAGTGTTTAATTAATAACCCTGTTTAGTTTAGAATTTTAGAAAAATTAATTCACAGCTTCCTTTTGTTGACAATCATTCATCAAAACGGATTAATGAACGGAGACGACGTAGAAAATAAGCTTAGCCCACATTTTTGCTCGTAATTCATTATCGCCGGTTTCGCTAGGCTCTAGGCATATAGACTTTTGTAATGCTTAGATTACTTTGTCCGATATAAAATTTCACATAATTTAATTACTAATTAGTGGCATGATTCTTTCTATAGCCTTAGTACATCGGGATGCAGTTAGGCCTAGTGAAAGCAGACGCAACTTTTTAAAGTATCGTATGGACAACTGACCTCTTCTAATGCGTCCGCTCGGGCGTCAGACGCCTACGTTATCGAAACTTGTCTCGACAGTTTGGGTGCGAATTGTGCGACGTGCAATGTCTAGCCTAACAGACGTAGGCCCCTAATCGAATTAAGACCGTGCGTCGTCCATTTAGCAGTCTGCTCTACATGCGCGGCGCGGCGAAGTTTTTAAATTGGCACAAAATATTTATCCGGCAGCCGTATCAATAACCTAGCAGTATACGGCAATACATACGGCATACGGATACGGCATACGGCAATCGGATAAATATCCGGTCCGACCCGGGCCTGCTAGTTTTATCCGGCCCGGCCGCCGACTTGAACGGTCTTAGCTGGTACGTACAAGCACCCGACCGTGCTCGTAGGCACCGGCTAAGGCTGTGTCTCTTCCGCGGCACGACGAGCACCGTATCGCCGCAGAGGCACGACGGCAGCAGGGCAACTGACGACCTCAACCCTAGCAAGTAGGGAATTACGGATCGCCAGTCGGCTAGTTTCTTACTTTCCTGCAGCAGCGTGAAATTTATCATTAACATATACGCTTAGTTTTGGTATGCATTATTTTCACATAAATCTCTGAAATACGTCAATAACCCTAATAACTCTATATAACTCTAATCTTAACCCTTAAAACCTTAAACCTAAAAATGCATCAAGATATTAGGCTTAACGCTAATTCTAGTCACTAAGCGTACCGCAATTACGTTGAGCGACATATTGGTGTCGCCGCCTAACGAGTGAACTTGAGTTTTTCGTTTTCGTTCATTGCCGGAACAATAGCCTACAGGCTATTTTTACGGCTGCCGGACCAATAGTCACCGCGTTTTTAATTACATGTACGTTTTATCACAACATTTCGGAAACTATTTCTGCTCGTGCATTATTGCAACGTTCTGGAGCATATTGATTCGACCTGACTGTAATAGTTCTCTCTGTGATACTGCGCCGCAGGTGCAATACTTTGTTAACAATTTGATAAAATACGTCGACTTTTGGGTACACATAAATGCCACTAGACGATCTAATGGACTGATATATAGCTATGTCTCAGACGGATAACCTAATGTGAATTCTTGTTAAAATTTTGTTGATAGCTTCTTCCGCAAAATTTATTTGCTATTTTGCTGGCAAGTTAAACAGACGGTGTGTAACCCTTCTGTGCCTAAGCTTTTTTTAATTTAAGGGAAGAAATTGTAGAAGGCTGTGCATGATTTTGCCAGTTTAATTAATTAGTTTTTCACTATATTCACCGGTTTAATTAACACGGCGAATAGGCCTAGTCATGTAAATAATCTTTGAAAATAAAAAAGAAACGAAATGAGCTCGTCGAGAAGCATGTTGGGGGGGGGGCGCTGAAAACGCGAGACTGGAAAACGCGGAACTGGAAAACCCGGCACCAAATCACAAGGGTGGAAAACGCGGGACCGGAAAACGGGGGAACCTCAAAGT
>Ga0209671_1003816_pt1 | contig 14678 bp, 9 predicted proteins | sample WorMetHERISLAND2_2_FD_187401 | JGI IMG/M metagenome (GOLD analysis project Ga0209671, IMG submission 187401) | Marine gutless worms symbiont microbial communities from Max Planck institute for Marine Microbiology, Germany - Olavius geniculatus... | ecosystem: Host-associated > Annelida >... | reverse complement strand
CAATAATACGGGAATGCATTTGGACTTAATCAAGTGGAGCGTAACCTCTTCAGACGCCACTCTACCAACCTTGCCAAATATCGCATTGGCAGCTCGATAGAAGGAGCGTTTTGCACGGTCCAATGAGCACTTGAAGGTTCGTGAATTAACGATGAATATTCCAAGATATCTAACTTCATTAGCCCACGCAATGGGCGCACCAGACAAACACAATAAACCATTACAAACAACTTCGGCACGAGGGCCAATACGCAGGCAACAACTTTTGTTATAGTTGATAGCCATGTCAATCCAAAGCAATTCTAATTCACATTTGTGCAGTAATTTTTCTAAAAGAGTTATAGAGGGTGCAATTAATAGTATGTCATCAGCATATAGTATCAGACACAAACTATTCAGACCTATATCAATATTTGCCAGATCATTCAAATATACATTGAATAATATAGGAGATAGGACAGAACCTTGTCTGACCCCAAACGTGATAGCAAACATGCTAGAGTAATACTGTCCCATTTGACGCAGGACGGCCGCATAATAATAGTAAGCGTTAATGCCGGTGCACATTACATGTCATATCGGTAGCCTACAAAGTCTCACTGGCATGCACAAGTAATTAGGATGCGAGCTGTGTAGTTACAGTAAATTTCAGACAGTAGTCACGTGACACGTTTACATTCCCATCAGTGCCATCACTGCCACGCTGGACAGTGTCGGATCAATGCACACAGTAAACACCGACTAAGAGATGGCCGACGGCTGCAGTGCAGCAGCGGCGCCTTATGTGACTCATACACTCATTACTGCTGCATGGCATCTCCAGTCTGCCGCTCAGCCCATAGACCCGCCGAGATGCGTGCAGACATTGGCTCAAAAGATAATTAGGCCTAGTTTCTCTCGTCCTCATTTTCCCCTTTTTTCTAATCCTTAGAGCCGGTTGTCCTCACTGTTTTCTATGTAACAGACTAATAATGTTCTTCTACGTTTTATAGGCAATTGCAAACTTCCAAAAGCAGATTCAATGTTGCGTTCTTTGTTAGGCGCCATGCTATTCTAGAATTCTAAAGTAATATTTACTGACGCGCACATCTATTAAATTTGCTTGATCGAAAAGCGCCGTTAGCGTTCAGGGCTCTGCACTAAAGGTTCAGTCTCAATAATTTTACCAGCTGAGATAGTCACTGAGTATAGCTACTTATAGGGGCCTATCACTGTTCACTATCAGCTAATGGAAAACACCCAGTATACGATGTTGGACATCGTGAACGACTAGGCCTACAACTGTCCAGCTGGACAGCAGGTTTGAAGGCGGTCTCGCGACTCTAAACACCGCTACAAAGTTGCTGTGCCATGTTTAGTGCGTCGGCCTATGCTACAGAAAGAAAGCGTTTGAAAAAAATCAAACCGTGAACAGAGCTGTTCATGACGAGCTTGTTCGATGCGTTGCCGTTGTCTCAATTTACTAGTAGGTTCTATTAGTAGTACCGGCGCTAGTACACGTAGTAGCGGTCATACACTGACTTTGAGCAGCCGATCACATCTGCCGGTCGGTCGGTCGGCTGCGACACTTGCAGTACACCTTCCTGGCAGGCTGTTCGCAGCTCTACAGACCACCGGCTGAGTCGTCCTCTGGCCCACCCAGCAAGTAAGCACTGACCGCTAGTGCTCAGGCAGTGAGCGGCGCAGCGCACAGCGCAGCACTCAACAAAGCGTCATCGATTATGACGATGCAGCACGCAGCACTTGAACGCTGCGCCTAACCGTGCAGTGATGCCATGCACCGGACCGGACTGACACACTTCGCGGCTAATTAGGCCTACCGGCAGCGCACAGATAGCGCTAGAAAAGCGCTCAAGCCTCAAGAACGCAGTTTCTTGCTGGTGAATTTTGTGCACATTAACATTTCCAGATAGATATTTTGATACAAAAATGGATTTTATATTTCTATACATAACGGATTTTTGTATTTAAATTTACGTACGATCACGATGAAAAAAATTGATGAAAAAATTGATGACCACGAAAATCCTGAAGGAACGAACTTAGACAATAAGCCTATGTCAATATGACGGTCACTTCTCTTCAACATTTAGTCCGTGAGCCAATGGGGTCGGTCGGTACCTTAATATGGTGTGATAATTCTCATAGTGATTTTCGCAAGGTATTTTTCCGTGCATTGACGACATACTAGGCCAGACGTCACCGTCAAACTACAGTAAATAACTAAATATAATAGCAAAAAGCCAGCGAAATAAACACCAAACAAGCAACAATTAACAGTTAACTTTATTAGATATCAATGTACAACTGTGCATACACGTCAGACTATCATCTTTCAGTAGCTTAATATACACGAAGACCCACATTATAATTACTAATCTTTGAAATAAATAAAAAAATGGACACAAAACATCGGTATCAGTATGCTAACTGCACTGAATAAGACGATCCATTCAATTCAAGCATCAGTCAGCAGCACAACATCTAGAGGCCTAATATGATACAACAAAGAAACATCATTTCAGTTACACACAGAGTTTACGACGGAGGCAAAAATACAACAAGTAGGCCTAGGTTCTAAAATGGGCATGATCAGGGTCAATTTTTGAGTTTTTGCAACAAGAGTTTTTACCATTATCTATTCTCAGAAAGACGTTATTGACGAAACAAACCTAACCGACTACCCAAAATGCCGCATTATCATTCCACTGTATAACAACAATACACAGTAACAAAGTAGCATTATGCAATACATAGGACCAAACATTTCAGCTTTGCAAGCCATGGCAAACACTTTAGCCTATGTCTCATTTTCATTGCTAATCTGTTCTGCTTATAAAATTAAGACTAGAACCACAGCATACTGCATATGATGCTTTTGTTTTGGAACAAACTCACTAACATAGCTGGCAGCCTGCAAAGCAATACATCAGCAATCAATCAATTTATGGATCCATCAATCAATCAAACACATTTATAGTGCCATATGTTGTGAATGAATCAGCCGCAACACATTAATGTTATGCGTTCTCAAATGCACTATTGCATTAAATAAAAATGGTTGTCTTGTGCATTTACCACGCACAGTTTTTCTTACAAAAAATATTTTAGAAACACATCCATCATTCTTTGTATACTATAAAACTACATAAATCATTAATACGACTGCAAGTTATAAGTATTTGGTTTGTGCAAACCATGCAGGACATCAATGCATCTTAGCAAGTATTAACAACAGATCCACGCATATAGATTTGTGTGCATGTCAATGCTGAATCAAATATGACATTTACTGTACATGACACTAGACACTAAAGCAATCTGATTTCAGTATCATCATCAATACTAAAATGTGGCTGATTTGCTAAATTTTACCCATTAATCAAACAGCAGAGCAGTTGCGTGAGTTAATACACAGGAACACAAGATCATGCACCAAACAAAGCCCGAATAACAAACAACAATAGCCGATACATATAGTATCGGAGCAATGCAAGTGATGCTGACACACAGAAATTATGTACATCAATAACAAAACAGTCTTCGATTAGCCACATAGGCCTAACTTCTGCTTTAATACGCTACATAAATTCACCAACTTACAACCTTTTCTGACTTGCTGATGTTTTGGCAATCGTTGGTGCCTTCTTTGCTAGCCTCAGACCACTGCTATTTATCATTGTTATGGATGCAGTCAGTGAATATGTTTGACACGATGTGCCACGGAACATGCTGTATGCAGATGATCTGATTTTGGCAGATATCTCGTCGGCCAATCTTCAAGAAAGATTTGGTGAACGGCAGGAGGCTCTGGAAAACAAGCCTTAAAGTAAATGCGGACAAAACAGAGTATGTGTGCATTGCACAAGGACAGCAGAGCCACTGCAGATTACGGATAAAAATGGGAAGGCTTTGAAAGGAGTAGAAAATTTCAAATACCTGGGCTTAGTAATCAATGCCCAAGGAGGAAATAAAAAAGACATTGCAGCTACAATTGCTGCAACATGGAAACAATGGAAAGAGTTATCAGGAGTGTTATGTGACCGAAGGATGCCCATTGCTGTTAAAGAGAAAGTATACAGAATAATAGTAAGGCCAGTACTGATCTATGATTCAGAGGCATGGACATTGAGAAGGCGTGATGAAGAGAGCTTGGACAGAACTAAAGTCAGAATGTTCAGATGGATCCTTGGCTTTACATTGAGGGATAAGAAAAGAAATGATGACATCCGTCGCATTCTCGGAGTAGCGTGCATCACGGACAAGGTATGGGAGGCCAGGCTGAAATGATATGGGCATGCACAACGTCGAGAAAAGGAGGGTTGTGTCAAGCGAATCTTGGAGGCAGACGTCCGTGGACAACGAAGTAGGGGAAGACAGAGAAAAGATGGATCGACGTCGTCAAGTGCAACATGAGGACTTGCGGCTCGTCTTGATGGACGTGGACAAATGGACAATAGAGCTGAGTGGAGACGTCAAACCCATGACCCAAGGGATCCACAGCCTAAAGAAAAGAGAGAGACTGCCTTCTTTGGAATGATTTCTTTTACCATTAGATGTCACCACGGTAAACAACTTCTCATCTATAAAGGTTGTACTTAGTAAAACGCGTCATCTCAACGTCAACAAATCAGTCTAAATAAAGGTTGTAATTTACTGAATTCAATTAGCTTTTTAATTCATGTCCCAATCTATGAATTCACAATATAAAGACACTGTTCTAGTATTTACAACACTGTTAACAATAACTCATAGTAGTTTGCCAAACAAATAAATAGCGTTTAAAAAAAATAAACAAACTACATATTTTACACACATATTGACAACAGCAGTATGACGCTAACAACAGAAATCAACAACAGTAGACTCACTACAATTCAGTTCATGCCATGCACAAACCACACATATATCGAATGTTTTAATCACCTAAATCTACTAATCTAACGCACACAAAAATTAATGTAAAGTCGTTCGCAAGGATCTCAGTTTCCTTAGCCCTCAGCAAGACAACAGTTTACACCACCAGACCGTACGTGGTGTGTTTGTTTATGCCCCTAGCTTTCACCGGTAGTCATTGTGCTTACCCGTGGAGGGATGGCCAGGCTGGTCCCATGCTTGACGCTCACACAACACCCATTTAAGTACTAATTGATTGAGACCAACCTGTTAACCACTGTATCAAGCCATCACACTTACTCTGCTAACAAACTGAGACGAGGTAAAAAAAACAAAACAAAAAGCATTTGTAGTTCTGCAGTCCTACGCATAACAAGGTCGTCGTACCTCCAAACTGAAATCGATTCACGTCGAACGTAGCGCTAAGTTGACATACATATCGATGTCTTAGCAATAATCAAACTCTTACTTATAAACTCAACCAACGACGTTGTTACGCATACCGCCCACGATCACAGATGTAACTCGAATTATCTCAACGTATTACGAGAATAATGTAACTGATTTACATACGGACAATGCAACATAACAAACATTTAGCACATCAGAAGCTGCGACTCTTTGCTATGTGACACGCTGCAATTACACAGCTTAGACAATATATCTAACACTTTGTCCATCAATTAGTAATTACCCCTTTCTTCATAGCATTATTTACAACTCCGTAGTTTGATCAATGCCTTGCACAAAGTGACAATATATGCTAGTCCCTTACACTACTGAACCACAGCATGGAATGCAGCAGCGTATTTAAAAAGCATATCCTTGCATGCAATATAAGGAGGAAATTTTGGCGTGAACTTTGTGTAAAAATCAAATCATCGTTTTCGGATGCACTATGGGCCATAAGCGCAAAAGTTTAAACTGGGGTCTTAATTAGCAAGGAGAAAGGGGCGGTTGTGCCTCAAACACCTCTAAAAATGTTCAGCAAAATTTACACTTGCCCCTCCCACTTCACAGTTCAAAATACGCTGCTGGTGGAATGAATGCGGGATTACTTAGCACCACGTGAGCCAACAGAGAGACGCCAGTCACACGTCACTCACAAGACAGACTCAGCAAACACTTGATGAGCAGTGGCCACGTCGATCATGCCGGGCTTAGTCTTCAGTCTTAGGTCGTGTGTCGTCGACCGTGGCGCCACGGCAGACTGCGAGGAGGAACAGTTCAGTCTGTCGCATTCGTCGTGGTCGGACGCCGTCGACTCGGTGCTCTGAATGCGAAGTCGCATCGGATGTGCTTCGAGTGCCGTCTGGTTGTCGTCGCCGACCGTTGCGATCAAGTCGTCGTCGAAGTACTCGGGGTTGTTCACCGCCGTCGGTGATGTACAGACGCCGCCGTCACACTGGCCGTCCGACAGACCACCTACAGACAGAGACCATCTTACAAGCTTTATACATCCCTCAGATGATGAGGACTTTAGTTTGCTGACTTGTTGGAATGATTTTTGTTCGCTGCTAGATGTAGCAGCAAACAGAAATCGTATATACTTTTCTGTAGCTGTTAGAAACGTTTTCAGACAGATCAGACATACAAAGCACCCACTCCATTACTAGTTACTTTCTGTCAAAGTGTCCCGCGATCAAATGGTTTCACGCGGCCAACGTTTGCACATCAGCTTTCACCTGTCAAGGCTACTGGCTATGTGGACGAGATTTTATAACATATTCTGTGTCCGGTAAGTTTATTGGAGTATTTGTGTTTGTTTTTGTTTGTTTATTGATGCTCGATTGACTGTCAGTGATCTGCTGTACTGAATTTGTTTAACAATTCACGATTACACTCTAATAAATATATTCTTATCTACTCTCAAAGTTAGGTCGAGCAAGCCACAAAAGTGATATATACACTGTGAGGCATAAAAACCACACCAAAATGTTTTTCATCATAACTTGAAAAAAAGTGATTCAATTTTAATACGCTTTGGTAAAAATATTTCTGATACAACTGGCCATCAAAAGACTGTTTAGTTTTTTTTTTTACCTCATCCACTGTTTGTTTCCGCACTACCTGGGGAAAGAAAACAAACAAAATATTTCATTTTTAACCACTTTGGTATTATTGCTTAATCAAAACAACACACAAAACACACATTTTGTCCATATTTTCATCGTTTTAATTAATGGTTTATCTAACTGTCCATTTTTAACTGCCTACAAAAATGTCTGAAATGTGGAGACACTTTCTCCATTCGTTGACAGCTGCGTTGATAACGTTCTGCTCCAGACCAATCCAAACTTCACCAGTCATTTCTTGAATTCATCAAGATTCCCGAATGTTATGCCTATTTAATAGACGTGCTGCTGCACAACAGTCAAACCTTGTAACTGATTAGCTGTTGGTGGCCACATATCCCAAATCGAAAAGATGAAATTTCATACAGTTTTTTGTCAATTTTAATGCATATTTTGTCTGTTCTGTTTTTCCCAGGTAGTGCAGAAGCAGATGTTGGGTAAGGTGGGAAAATAAATGGCCATTTGATGGTCAGTTGTGTCGTAAATATGTGTACCAAAAATTATTAAAATTGGATAACCTTTCTTCAGGTTGTGGTAAAAAAATTCTGGTGTGTTTTTATGCCTCACACTGTAGAGTACGTAGCCTACTAGGCACGGGAGGCGTTGAGTCAAGCAGGTCCAAGTAGACGGCCGGCGAACACTTGGAGCTCTGAGGCTGAAGGTAATCGTCTTCATCCACAGGCAGCTGGACTGAACTGGTCAACTCCTTGCTCGGCGACGTGTCAATTGACGTTGTCGTCGTCACTGTGTCACAGTCTTGCCGACACGGCGACACCGCTGCAGTACGTCACACATCAGCACACCCAAGCACGCTCGAGGCATCCGGACACATATCTCCAAAAACAGTGGCAAACCTACCTTAAAACCTGCCAGAAGCCAACCTCAAAAAATTTATCTTAAACGCAATCCAATTTTAGTTTCAAATTTTTAGGCATTTACTTGATATGAAAATTTCTTAGCAGTGCTCATTAAAATTACTCAACACCCACGAAAACCCCCAAAACTCACAGGGATGGATTTTCAGAAACGGGTTTTCAATCCTGCAATAAAGCAATACTTAATTGTTACAATGCAATACAAAATCTGTTGAAATTTGAAGGTCAGAAAATAGTAAGACAAAAGCCATATCATCACGGCTTGCAGTCATGCGGTATCTTCTGTCTCATCTCATGGTTGGTAATCTTGCATTTGTATCTGACCAGGCCTGAAGTACAAGCTACTGTATGTCTCTAAGTGAACTAAAAGATTACTGGCAAACAGAAATACTTTAGTTTCGTTCAATAATTCATTCACCGACTGAAGACTAAATTTGTTTCAACTTGTCAGACACAACTGAAATAGACCTGAGTTCGTAACTAGTGACTTGCAACAACATAATATAATTGCTTCACAACTATAATGCACGTGTTAGCTAGTCGAACTACTGTAAATGTGAAGCAAAAGACTACACACAGATCTAACTGAACAGTCAGGTCGGCATAGACCAGTCAGTCACCTTGGCTGCGACGTCTCTGAAATGCAAAGAACAAAGTTCGCGCAGACATGCGTTACTGCTGTGCGAAGCAGTCCGTCAGTCAGTGGGAGCAAAAAGTCACACGTATAATTCAGGGATGTTCAGTTCTCGACACCAACGTGGTCTCGAGACAAAACTTAATGGTCTCGTTCTCGTTCTCGTCATATTTTGGTCTCGTTAACATCCCCGGTATAATTATATACCTCTGTTGCTGTGTAGTGAATCGTTGTAGTGCGCTGTCCGCCAACGTCGCGAAGGTGCAAAGAAGTAAGGACTGTCAGCGGAGCCGCTGTGTTCACTTCTTGGCCGCAGACGTCGACCACCGCCTGACTGACCATCATCGACCAAGCCAGGCTGCAACCAGACGACACACATACATTACAGTCACATGGCACAGTGCCGACATATTTCGCTGTCATCCGCCTACACCCGCACAACCCCAATGCGCCCTAACTTTTGACCGTTTAAGGTGAAAAATTAGCACACCGACCACTCCAACCCTGCAAAACGTTCGCACCAGTTTTGGTTTTTTCTGTGCCTTCTTTGTTTACGCGTTAGCAGCCGCTGCAGGGGAGACGGACAGTAAGACAGACGGGAAAGACTGATAATGCCTATTAAGACGGCCACATTATAACACAATAACCAACCATTTCAGTAAATAATCACCCTAACAGATCAACTCAGCCTTCAATCCCTCCCGGGAAGGTGAACAAAGTACCGGCCTGTCCGGAGCACGTTCACCCCAGTGTGTCAGGTGGCAGGTGATGCCATACGGCAGGTGATAGTCCAGAGCCCTGAGACGGATGTCCTACAAGGAGTCATTGCAAGCATGTGAGTTCATTTACACGTCCTGCAACATCAACAGCAGAAGCTAGTGAGTGACAGACCAGCTCGAGTGCTCCGTTGATGTGGTACGGTCCATGGGCGGCAGTCAGACCGCGCTGATGACGCGATGCGGCAGCCTGTGGATGAAGGTATTCATCCGCGGTGATCACCTGCTCCGGACCGTCGGCTGGAATGCTCATGTTCCGTACCAGGTCCAACGTGTCATATGAGTGACTCGGCAGCCGCATCAACTTGTCGCCCTGAAACAAAGACGAAGTGAGTGAGTGAAAGAGGAAAGTTTTATGTCCTGCTCGACACAGGTCATTCCGAAAACGAGTCTTTTCAGGCTATCAGTTGCACTGGTACGGACGACAAATATCAATAGCTAAAAAGATCAAAGAAACAACACAAAAGCCTGCATAACAGTAATAAAAGTCCTCATACCCATTACCCAATGACACAATATTAACACAGAAAGTAGGCCTATTTACACGCGTGCGCAAACACCCCAACGAACCATACAAAACTAAAATGGCTTTACACCATCTGTCCATGTAACGGAATGGGCCAAGGGACCACCTGCACCATCGGGTAAGTGCTATTAAGACTTATCAGTCACATTCACAAAGTAAATGAAATCAGTTTAGTCTCAGAACATACCGGAATGACGAGATATCTTCCTGGGTCACGTGCCATCTTGGCAAATTCATCGGCGAGTTCACGAAACGAAGGTCGACTCTCAGCATCAAGCATCCAACCTGCACACAAGCAGCTCTTGCTGCACTGATTGTCTCAATTAGACAACAGCCAGTACACAGCGACAAACAGCAAGCCACGATACACTGTATAACACAACCATAATACTCGTACTACACTGCGTCGGTGCGTCCGGAAAAAAAGTAACCCCCTAGACATCATATAATAAAAATGTCAAATATGAACGAATCAAAATAAAGTTTTGTACAGTTAATCCTCAACAAATTGCTGAAACGATCATCAAATTTTGTTGAAAAATATTACTTCTTAGTGGAATCGTTAATGGTAAAATATCGATAACAAAATATCTTTGTTACCAATATGGCGTTACATAAGAAAACAACAAAACTTCTAGGTACATTTGCGTAACTTTAACAAACAACAGTGGCGAATCTGAAAGTTTGGAATAAAAGGGGTGGAAGGGTAGGCGTGGGGTCCGGGGCCTCCGCAGAAAATTTTGGAAAATTTTATCCAAAAATCATGCACTTTGGTGCAAAATTTTCCCTTGTTTTAAGATGAATCCGGTCAATATGGGGGGGCAGAATTCGTTACTGACAAACAACATCTAATTCCGGCAGAATTCAACATCAACAATGCAATCAATGTGTCAGACTTTAGTTACATCTGCCAACGCAAACAATAGTTACAGTGGCTTCTGTGTGGTCACCCCAAAACGTGAAGTTTCCAGTATTAGACAACCAGATTCGGCCACTGGCTGGCATTGTGCACTTTAAATATGCACCTACTTACTTACTTACTTATCACTTGTTCAATATTGACAGTGTCACGGCTCACTGGAAAATTTCGCGATAAACTTTTTAGCACCACACTCTTCTTTTATTTCAACAGTTTAATTAAAACACGAACGTCTGCAGAAAGTAAAATTTTGTTATTGTTTGCGTTATATTACGTGAACGAACGTCACTTCCGATCGAGCGACTGCAGTATGTAACGCCATATTGGTAACGGAGATATTTTGTTAACGATATTCAACAACTAATAACTCCACTAAGAAATAACATTTTTCAACGAAATTTAGTATTCCTTTTAGCAATTTACTTAGGATTAAGTGTACAAAGTTTTATTGTTATTCGTTCGGATTTGACATTTTTATTGTACGATGTCTAAAAGGATAAGTTTTTTTCTGGACACAGTGTAAACAATTAAACCAGAACTGCACCAGTCACGTTGCCAGTGTGAATGGCATTGAATAAAAAAAAACGTGAAAAAACACTTCCAATACTTCACTTAACGTCTTCAAACATTGACCTAAGTAAGACACTTTTGCTTTTTCGGACTTTGCACATCACTCGTTAACATGGCCAGCACACTGGATGTCATATTACGTCCAGTGAAGCAAACAAACAAAAACGTTATGTGTTTAAGGAAAAGTAGGCCTTTTCAGCTGGATTACTGGAAACATTACAGATTTTGACAGAATTTTGTAGAACAATTGTGCATGGTGCAAAAACTGGTTGGATCTTAATGACTCTCCGGGTTCTTCTGAGGCTTCTAATCATTATTTGGAATTCTTTACTATTTACACATAACATCTGCACTCGCAAGGTGGCAGCAACATTTTTGACAAAAGTTTGAGATCATCGATCTTTTCTTGTTGGTATAATCATGCTCATTGTTACTATTATAAAAATGTCATGACTATGCGACTGACATTTGATCATGATCATGTAGACATCGATGGTGCAGATAGACGGCTGCGGCAGACGTTCGCCTTTCTCCAGCAGATCCGAGATGTCTTTAGCACGCACGTTCTCGTACGGCCTCTGACCGTATGTAAACAGCTCCCACATCGCGACGCCTGCAACAGTTCATTGCAAATGAATACACATTAGGCTACTTACTACCTACAGTTTATGTGATGCTTTGTACAGATCACGAAAACATTCGATTAAAAAGTCAAAAACAAAGCACAAATGTCTGGCTACTCTAGCTCTGCTTACACAAGTCTGAAACAAGAAATTCATCATAATCTCACAATTAGTTGATTAGCAGTTAGGTACATTATGCAGTTATTTACCATGTAGGTTAAAAAACAATTGGAACCATCATGCTATGCAGCAAGCAAAGTGCAGACATGCCACCGTCCCAGTCAGTCACAATGGACCTGGTTTTGGAGCGTAACGGTTAAAACGGTCGAGGGTTTGACTTCCCTTTGAGTTGCTATCAAGTGGTTACTAGCTGGATTGTTGAGTGTCTTCAGACAGCTAAACAATCTCAACTCAATGGTGTGGCCAATAACTAACTACCAAGGTCAGCTCAGCAGTTCAATTCTTTTAAAGTAGGTAAATCGAGTACTGGCATGTATTACTGGGGTTAAGGCGGGCATGTTCGTCTGTGTCGGGTGGCAGGTAAAACTGTGTGATCCCATATGGCAGGTGGTGTTTTATAGCCTTAAGCTGGGTTACCATTAAGAGCTTTAAATACCGCCAACTTTTACCTTTAGCTAGAGAATCTGTAAGCTATTACTCATGTCACATCTGCAGAAGGTGAGGAGGCTGAGTTAGTCTGAGCACAGTGCAAGTTGGCAATCAGTCAGCTCACGCTAGTAATGTTCAGCAATGTAAGACAGCACAGCATAAAGCTATTTGGCTGCAAATATGTACTTGATATGTGCAAAACAATCTTACCAAAGCTCCAGACATCACTCTTATGTGTGAAGATACGATGCTGTATGCACTCCAATGCTAGCCACTTTATAGGCATCTGCATGCAGTAACACATCAACAAAGTCAGCAATGACGCATCGTGTTTTAGCACTGCTTTATTGCTCACAATATGTAGAGTGTTTTAAGAACAATCTGCAATCTAATTCAATGAAGCATTTATTTGATTGACTAGCAGGCTGAATAATCAAACCAAGTTAACAAACTATCTTTAGACGTATTGTTACATTACGACACTTACCTGAAAAACGTCAGTTCAGCGTTTCAACAAGTTACACACAAATAGCCAAAATATGGTCATAGCCTCTTATTACATCTATCTGGCTGTTATAAATCTGCTGCACAAAATACTTATTTATTGTTACTGGATATTTGATTTAATATTGAACAAATAAACAAAATTGTGTGAAACCTTGCCACCGGCTGCTCGGTAACCATCTTCATTATAGTCGAGAAGTTTTGCAAGTCCAAAGTCAGTGATCTTCACCTGATTTGGACTCTGAACTGTATAGCAAATCAAATGATAGATTTACGATTATAATGATATGATAACCACACAAACAGTAAACAATCATAATAGCACACAGAATCATGAAGCGGTGATCTATCGATCCTTGCATCAAGTCCTTTCTTTATTTGTTATCTCAGGCAGAAGTTTTTTTGCCTTCAAACCAGTATTTTTTTCACGCCGCTCATTCACTGATCATGTTCTAAGGTGGCAAAAAACGAGTTTTGTGACGCTGTTTATGTGCACCAAATAGGCACACTGAAGCAAATGGTTCAGTATTTCAACATAAGAGCAACTTTAATGCTTACAACAGTCATGCTGCGTAAATGGCAATCAAATTTTGCCTTAAGATTCAGCAGACTGCAGACTCCATGCTACCATAATGCACACTATAAATTTACTTACTTATCAGTACCGTAGTTGAATGGGGCAATAAATACCAAGAACGTTTCTGGCAGCCAAATCACGATGTACAATTCCTCGTTCCTCCAAATATGACATTCCCTATAGCAACACAAACACACGCAGGATACCCACTGCATAATGTTGAGATTCATGAATAACTGTTACGTCTACTATTTTTCTTTGCTGAAAGCAGAGAAAAATACTGAGGATCTTAAATACTATGCAGCACGAGAGAAGAAAGTAAGAAAAAGGAAGTAAAAAAAGACACTCAACAGGGATGATACAAGCATAAAAAACCAAAATAGAAAACAAAGAATAAAAAGTTGAAAAACAGAGTATGGGTGTGCAAGTTTGAAGTTAAAAAAGCGATACTATAACCCAATAAAGCATAAGGCCCTTCTCCCAAAAAAACTTTAATAATATAATTTGTAGAGCCTACTGCATATTTTAAACAAATCACTAGCAAAAAGACAGCAACAACAGTAGCAGGTGGCAGAAAAAACGTCATAAATTCTGGAAAAATTTGCCACTAAAATATTTAACTGTACTTTATGTGCAAAAAATATTTCGAGTCACAAATATAGGCCTATAGACGGCAACAAGGTCTGATGCAAGCCAACGAGCGCCTGACGCGACCGACCGACTGACCGACCGACCGACCGACCGACCTTGGCAATCTGAGTGCTCCAATTGAGCAGAGCCTTGGAGCTGATGTTGGTGCGATGTCTGCGCACATAGTCCAGCAAAGCACCCAGAGGAACGAGCGGCGTCACCAACATCACCTGCGACAAACACACAAGTCCGCCGTGATAATAATAACAATAATAATAATCTGACTTGTAAAGCGCCAGTATGTGCTAAAAAAAGACTTCAGTGGCGCTGGCGGACAGAACTAGTCGCTGAGGTTAAATGTCTGACGGAAAATGTGTGTCTTCAACCTGGATTTAAACACAGTCAATGAACAGCTACTTGTAACGTCAATGGCTAGAGAGTTCCAAACGGTGGGTGCTGAGCAA
>Ga0209671_1003815_pt1 | contig 14679 bp, 9 predicted proteins | sample WorMetHERISLAND2_2_FD_187401 | JGI IMG/M metagenome (GOLD analysis project Ga0209671, IMG submission 187401) | Marine gutless worms symbiont microbial communities from Max Planck institute for Marine Microbiology, Germany - Olavius geniculatus... | ecosystem: Host-associated > Annelida >... | reverse complement strand
CTGTCATAGCTACAAAATTTGCATCAGAAAATCCCCTATTTTGGGGGAATTTGGGAGCAAATTTTGTAATTATGAGTACTCGTAATTTTCTTTGATGGAAATTTGCAGCTCTTTCTGAAAATTACAGTCTCCTTGAGGGCCGGTTTCTGGATCTTAACTGGCCGGTCAAGTTCGCGTTAACTGACAGATTTGCATAACTCGTGTTTCCCGTTGCACTAACCAATGGTCAAAATGGCCGTCAAATTAACTGGCCAACATCGGGCAGTTAGCTAACCGTCGATCGTAGTTATTGTATTTAATGCAAATATTGTACCATTTTGCAAGCAGTTAATTGAAGAATGTGATACTATATAACGATTTTATCATATAGCAATGTCTTTAAAACGCACGAGGAGACGTTTGCTGCTACAAATTTTACTACAAAACCCAGTTATGAATGGACAAAATGGCCGTCTGCAATCGGTTGGCTGGCTCGTGGGCTGGCTCATGTGTGCTTGTGCTCATTAATATTCATGACACTTGCCTGCACTAGGCGGAAGTGATAAGTGTCGTGTGCATCGTTGCTAAGCAACTATAGTTTACCGCTCAGTTAGCTGACAGCCAGTCAAGGTTTTGTTCAGAAACGCGCACAAACTTAACTAGCGAGTTACAATTAACAGACGGTTTGCTAACTGATCAGTTAACTAAAAGATCCAGAAACCGGCCCTTAATGGTTAACGTAGCACAGAGATAGCTAGTTTCTGGCAATTTCATTTTCACTGGATCCTAACTAGTGTATTTTGTGGCAGGATAAAAATTTGTGCTTTTCTTAGCACAAACCCGACCACCAGCTTTTTCTTAGGCATGCTTGTGTCTACTTTTTCTCTCAATGCCAGTCGGTTAGCATCATGTTTGCATTCAGCACGTTCAAACCGCCTTTGGCAACACTAGTGGCATGAGCACTTACTTGGCTGGCATGCTTCATATTCAAGACGATAAACAATCATGTCAGTCATTTTCGGTGTGCTATCGTTTGCAGTATCTGGACACAATGGCTGACATGGTAAGGCAAGGCATTGTCAAGGCTGTCGAAGACTTGGAAAAGGAAAATCAGGAGAAACTTATGCAAGAGGTTCGACATTTTGGAAATTAGCGACTTTTTATGTTTTCGCTGCCACCATTTGTAGCAAGATAATGCAGAAGATAATTTTTTTTCTTGTTTTCTGTTCTTCCATGATACTTCTTTTGCCATATCTCTGGTATACATCAACAGCTTTGCTTCAAACTTTGGTCTAGGCCAGTGCTTTTCAACCTTTTTGCTGCAGCGGAACCCTAAACAAGCGTCAAGGTCACTCTCGGAACCCCATCCATGAGTCCAGAGACGTACGCGAGGTTGAAACCACATGGTATCTCCTGGCAATTAAGACAGAGCCCCAAAAAGCAGGCAAATATGACCAATTATAATATGAAATTTGACCGCATTAGTAAGCAGCAGCATAGCCCCTGCCACCAGCCCAGAAAATTTATCACGTGAACGTCTTAGGAAAACATACGTGTTTTTACAAATTTTCCTTAGCAAAGTGTTCGAAGAATTAAATTGAGTAAGTAAATAGTCAAACGATTTTGTAACCATAACCCTTATTAATACTTTTTTCTTTTCTTTTTTATTTCCGATAACGCACTAACCCTTTGAGTTGAGCAATGTCGTGCATAAAAAGCCTACATTATAATATAGGCCCAAAATGCAAATATGCCAAGATTACTAGCACAAAAATTATTTAACACGGTAGGTTAGAAATGCGATTTAGAACAAACTAGAAATACTTTCTGTGGAACGAAGTATCTGTGCCACTGCAATGCTATATAGCTGTCGCATTTCAGCATTATACCCCGTTTACACGATCAAGCAAACATCGAGCAATCATCCAGCAAACATCCAGCAAATGCATTCAAAATACACATGCACGACGTGTGCTCTAATTCCTCAATGTTTCCTCGACGTTTGCTTGATGTTTACGTCATGTAGGCTATGTTTTATGCATGCTTCATATTTGCTTGATGTTTGCTCGATGATTGCTTGATCAAGTAAATGGGGTATCACGATCTTACTTCATGGTGCACGTCCGCAAGGCCAGCGTACAGTGTAACTAGTTGAGTGTAGATATTTACAATTGTGGTGTCAGCAATCTCTAAGGTCACAGAAGTTCAAAAACGCAAAGAAATTCTATCGGATTTGTGGTATAGACTTTAAATGTAGGTCTACATATGCAATGTAAGATAACAGCGCACGCAGTAGCTTAACAAATTTAATATAAAAAACAATAATGCATACGCTGGTAGCACCTTCTGTCGAACACAGATATAATTTAAGATTGACATTTCCTTTACCTGCCGGAGATCGTTTATTTCTCCAAATTTCTGGCATTTTGTTACCTTTTTTATACATATGTGAAAATTAAATACTGTAATGAATACTAATTGAGTTGTTTTGTTGAAATAATCTGCACAAAAGCGACTTTATGTCACAAAACATTTAATCGTTCATGGCATAGCTGTAACTGATGAGCTTATTTCCATTGAAAATGCAGTGATCACAATTTTGGGGGCTGAGGGCTCAAATTGGGGGATTAGATTATTTTTTTGTACCCGTAGCGGCCATCAAGACATGCTTTTTGAGCTATTAAGCACCACCATAAGCCCACAGGATTTTCTGCTGTGGTACAAAAACCTTCACATTGAAAATGCATTACGGGGGTTAAAAATTGGGGTAAAATAGGGGAAGGAGTCATCAAATTTTTATCCCAAACAAACTCGATCTTACTTTTTGGGCCCCGAATCACTGTGCAAAATTTTATCAAAATCAAATCAAAATTGCGGCCGTAGGAGTGTTTACAGACAGACAGACAGTGTCACAGAAGTGATTTTATAATCTGTCCCATGCTATGCTATAGCAATGGGACAGATAAAAATTTGATGCTAAGTATTTATACAACATTGTCTGGCGTGATTTTGCATGCTAGGTTATTTTTTCTGGACAGCTGCGGAACCCCTAGCAGATGCTCGCGGAAACCTTGGGTTCTGCGGAACCCTGGTTGAAAATCACTGGTCTATACTGTCTGTATCTTGATGTTAAAGGGCAAAAGTTAATTGTCGTATCATGATAAAATGCTAAAAAGTACAATACACGTTATATACACGTTATCTCCATGTATTGGTTGTTGGTTTTTTTGTGATGGCAGAAGCATACATTTAATAAGTTGATAAATTCATTAAATTACAACCTTTATATATATTGGGTCACTTCACTTTTTGACTTAGACTTTCGCTGAGACTTTCGCTGAGTCTAAACTTCGGTCTATGTACCTACTAAAGTCAGAAAGTGAAGTGATTTTGCTGAGACTTTTCGCTGAGTCCAATGGACTCAGCGAAAAGTCTCAGCGTTTCGCTGAGTCCAAAAGTACCTACTTAGACCAAAGCTGAGCCGAACTAACCTGGCTAAAGTCGGTTCGATTTGCATGGAAGAGATAGCTTCAGCCCTTAGGGCTTAACTTTCGCTGAGTCTGAATCCACTTCAACTTTTGACTTTAGCTGAGCGAAAACATGGCGACCATTTACAGTCCTATGCGTACGGATAGTTTAGTAAATTAAAGCAGTCTGGTATGAAAAATAAACACCGTAATAAATATGCAGTGACGTCAAATGTTACATAATTACTTTATTTGCGTGCACGTCGCAATTAAATAAGCAAGTCCAAGCGTAACTGGTTGATTTATTTCCTGTCAGGTTTACGGGTTTTCCGCCATTTTTAATTGTTTTGGTCTAAGTCAGTAGACTTAGACCAAAGTTTAGTTGAACTGTGGTCTAAGTACAGACTTTAGCGTTCAGCTTTAGCTTTCGCTCAGCGAAAGCTAAAGCGAAAGTCTAAGTCAAAAAGTGAAGAGACCCATTGTTGTTGTGACACAGCAGCGGTTGCCGAAACGTCAACAACAACGATGTATATAAAAGTTGTAATTTGATGAATTTATCAATTTATTAAGTTACGGTTCAACCTATGAGTCTATTTAAAAAGCATACATCTAGTTTTGACTGCTTGTTGAGAATTGAAACAAGGAAAGCTGTTGGTGGCACAATATGCATGCAGCTGTAAGGATTTTTGATGACCAGTCTTCATTGTCTTTGACTTTTTGAGCTAAAAATATTTTTACCAATCACTACATTTCCAAACACCGATTTTAGTTATATATTTGTGTTTCGAGTTAGCTGCTTATGCGGGACCGATGCATGGGCAAAAGTAGGCGGTCAAATAATAATGTAGTATTTGTTGAATTTTTCTGTATACTCTATACAGTTGTTGTTCTACACTGTGTCTCAAAAAACATCCCCGACATTTTCGACTGTAACTTAGAAACCAATTATCAGATTTTTATAATTTTCGGTACAAATATTCCTAACATAACTTGCCATCAAATGACTGTTCATTTTCCCACCTAACCCAACGTTTGTTTCTGCACTACCTGGGGAAAACACAACTAGTGAAATATCACTTTTTTTATCCAATGCGATATGATTGCTTAATTATCATAACGCGTAAAAACACATTTTGTTCACATTTCTGACGCTTTGGCTTACATTTTATTCAGTTGTCCATTTATCAACTGCCTGCAGTAAAACTGCTTGAAGTGTTGGCCCACAATGCAAACACAGGCAAGGAGACGCTTTCTCCATTCATTGACAGCAATATCGATATTGTTCTGCTCCAGAAAAAATCCAGGCTGTACCAGTTGCTTAGAACTTGAAACATTCCTAAACTTCATCTGGTAGGCACACTCCTGCATGACAGTCAAACCTTGTAATAGACCAGCTGTTGGGGCCCACAGATTAGAATAGATAGAATTTATTGACGTTTTTTTATTCATTTTAACACGTATTATGCTTGGTCTACTTTCCCCAGGTAGTGCAAAAGCAGACGTTGTGTGAGGTGAAAACTAAAACACTTATTTAATAGCCAGTTGTGTCAGAAATATTTCTGCCAAAAATTATTAAAATCTGCTAAACTTTGTTCAAGGTACGATCGATAATGTTGGAAATGTTTTTTCAAGTCTTCTGTTTATTTCAACACATATTTCACTTGGCCTGCTTTCCCGAGGTAGCACAGAAGCATACATTGGGTGAGGTGGGAAAATGAACGGTCATTTGATGGCAAGTTGTGTCAGGAATATTCGTAACAAAAATTATCAAAATCTGATAATTGATTTTCAAGTTACAGTCGAAAATGTCGAGGATGTTTTTTTGAGACACAGTGTATGATTTTTTACAGTTCATTTTACGTGAAATGTGAAACATTGGCAGGGTGTATTACGTCAAGTGCCTTTGGTCGGCTCACTTATTAACTGGTGGTCGCCGCCGCCTAAAGATCCAATCAAAGGACGTGCTTTTAATCTCACGTCTGGTAATAGCTCTGTTTTCTGCACTAATAGATGTTTCAGTATTTTATGTATTCAACTTGGGTATATGCAGTTAGAATTGATCTGCTACATACAATATTAGTACATGAATGAGTTTTGATTTATTAGTTCGCCCGGAAGTGACAGCTTTCGGAGGGGGCTTATTAGAATTATTAGAATTATTAGCTTATTAGAATTTGGAACTCCTTAACTCCTCAAATTCGTCAGTGTCAAACCTTGGCTACATTCAGATGTCACTTAAAGACCCACTACTTTCAGTCAGCCTTTTCTGCCACCTAGCGTCCATCATCCTATGCGCCCTGATTCTCTCTTACTTACTTACTTACTTACTTACTAATTTGCTCTTCTGCCTGTTGTTGTTGTCTACGTTATGAGCCTATCAAGGAAAAATAATGCCTTGGATAACTGGTGCCTTAGCAACATCATGAACATCCACTGGACAGAGTTTGCATTTGTTTTTTTATAGCTGTTTTACTTTTCTTTTTATCTGCATGGACTATTTTTGATCGATTGTATCATAACTCATTGCCGTTTGCCAACTGTGGTTATTAAACAAATATGACGACGATAACGATGATGATATAAATGATGAGGTTTGCTCCTATACTGGGCAACCACTGCTGTCAAACACTGTCAGTAGCTGCAATCTTTAACCATCTCAACAGTCCTGATTCATGCCAGGACCACTACCGATCACTCCAGGCATGCAATGCAGACCATTCTGTCAACTGGAGATGAAGGCCTGGCTGTCCCAGACAGTCGTGGCTCAGAACCGAGAAGACTGATTTACATCCACTGAAACTCGGCACAGCGACGCATACAAGACAAAGCAGCATGGGAGCTACTCAAGTATTTGTGGCAACAGCAACGTGTAAACACGTTCTGGAACGCATGCAAAATTCCATCAGGTTCATCCTTTACCCTCCGAACACTAACCAAGCTATCAGTTACACTCTGCCACATACCACTGCGTATATGTTTATGTCTAAATGAAGCATTTATTTAAGAGCAATTTCAAGCCTGCAGAAAGTGATACAGAAAAGATAGGGCTTAGGTTACTATAAATCACTAATAGGAAGTCGTACACTGGCTCTCGATTGGCACCGAATTCAATGAGCTTGGATGACCTTGAACGCCAGAATAGGGGGTTTTATGGATTTTTTGGCGATTTCGGGCTGCGACCCAGATTTCAAGAACGAATTGCGCCGAAATCAATTGAGATAGACATGGAGAATATGCATATAAAATTTCCAGCATTGAACGTACATTTTGACGGTTTAACTCTCGATTTTCTAGGTTCAAGGAAACCTGCGTACGAGGGCATGAAAAGAGCGGTAGGCCCTACCCCCTTGAAAGTCGTTTTTACCGTTGTTAGCCAGTTTTTCGTGAAAACGGTTGCAGATCACCATGTGCATGCTGCCTATCACAACAAGCTTTAATGACGAGCTTTTTAGTCGTATCAACATGGATGACTTTGAAAGACCCTGAACTTTCAAAATAAGGGGTTTTATTAATCTTTGCGATCTTCGGCTGCAGCACACACTCCAAGAATGAGCTGCGACGAAATGGTTGGAGATAGACTGACAGTTTGCGAACAGGAACTACTAGGCTTTCGCGCGTCTGCTGAGCATATTAGGTTAAATTTCTTGTTTCAACCCACGACGCCGCTGGTGACTCTTGACGTTCTGTCAACATCTTAAAACCTGGCTCTTCAGAAAGTGACAGTTTGACATCATCATTTAAACCTTCCGTTGCTATTTAACCTTGAAGTAGCTTTGCTACGAAGGCAACATGATTGATTGACGTCTTGTGGCACGGTACAACGAGCAGCAGTAAGCCTGTGCGCAGAGATTGCGTCGACAGTCGCGTGATGTGACAGTTGAAAGACAACCGACACGCACTGCGCGTCTTCTGTGACCACCCGATATATAATGTTATAATAGCTTGCAATTCGGGTCTCGTTTGTGCGTCCCGTAATTAAAGGCACCTAACTCAAAAACAAACACTGTGTGAACGTTCCTTGCGGTAGGTATAACCGGCGGGCCAATAATAATTTTCAGTTTCACCGGTCAAAGGTTCGGAGCACGGCTGCACTGTAATTGTAATTATAAACTATCCGCAAGCCATTTTTAGAAAGGGAAATTTACTTAGCGTATACATAAATGACTTCATGTTGCTATTCTGAGTCATATAACGGCGATCGTAATTGCCTAAATTATGTCATATGCCTACTACACTATGTCTCAAAAAACATTCCCGACATTTTCGATTGTAACTTGAAAACCAATTATCAGATTTTGATAATTTTTAGTAAGAATATTCTTGACACAACTTGCAATCAAATGACCATTCAGTTTCTCACCTCACCCAACGTTTGTCTTTGCACTACCTGGGAAAAAAACAACCAGCGAAGTATCACTTTTTATCCAATGCAATATGATTGCTTAATTAACATAACGCGTAAAAACACAGTGTTCACATTTTTGACACTTTGGCTGGCATTTCATCCAGTTGTCCATTTTTCAACTGCCTGTAGTAAAATTGATTGAAGTGTTGGCCGACTGTGGGAACACAGGCAAGGAGACGCTTTTTCCATTCATTGACAGCAGTATCGGTAAAGTTCTGCTTCAGACCAATCCAGGCTGTACCAGTCGCTTCTTGACTTCACAAACATTTTAAAACTTTACCTGGTAGACACACTGCTGCATGACAGTAAAACCTTGTAATAGACCGGCCCACAGATTAGGATAGGTGAAATTTATCGACGTTTTTTCATTCATTTCAACATGTATTGTGCTTAGTCTGTATTCCCCAGGTAGTGCAAAAATAGACGTTGGTTGAGGTGAAAACTAAAACACTTATTTAATAGCCATTTTTGTGAGAAATAAGTTTGCCAAAAATTATTAAAATCTGCTAATTATTCTTCAAGTTACGATCGATAATGTCGGGGATGTTTTTTCAGGTTTTTTGTTTATTTCAAAGCATATTTCGCTTGATCTGCTTTCCCTAGCTAGTAGTGCAGAAGCATACATTGGGCGAGGTGAGACACTGAATGGTTATTTGATAGCAAGTTGTGTCAGCAATATTCACTTTAAAAATTATCAAAATCAAAATTTGATAATTGGTTTTCAAGTTAGTCAAAAATGTCGGGGATGTTTTTTGAGATGCAGTGTATATCGTGCAGTAGTAGGCCGCTAGTAGGTATATTTATGTCACTGATATTAGCCTACTTGTTTTCGTGAGTTTCACTGACTGCACGTGACACATGACAGTAGAACTAGCAGATCAGCAAGCAAAGTACAGTGTAGGTCGATTTTTGACGCGCTACAGCTATGCTGTACAGCGTCTTTGGCATCGTTGTTATCTGTCTGTCTGTCTGTCGTCTGTAACGGATGTATTGTGGCTAGCCGTTGTGTCTTAGATCTAGGCATGCAAACTTTCAGCGATCTAGTTCAAGGGAAACATTTTCAAAATTGGTGTTGAACAAAGAGGGGTAGGATAATGTGCGTTTTTCAACGGAAAACTGGCCATATCTCTGAAAAACGTGAGAGATAGGGCCAATGTTACTATTAATCAATAATAGAAAGTCGCATACTGGCTTTCAAATGACATAAAAATCATTGACCTTGGATGACCTTGAAGGTCAGTACTGCAACAGGAACTGTATAGGCTGTAACGCGTCTTCCCTAGCGACAGCTGGGCTTTCATGTATTGTTAGTTGTCATTCTAATTGCAGTTCTGGATGTCATACAAGCTCAAAGAACAAACTTTATTCGTTGTTATTAATTCCTAAACATTAACCTCGCATAACGTCTTAACGTAAGCAGAGCCAAATTAAAATGCCGCAACACAAAAACTATGATATCTGTGTTGTGCACGAATTTTTTTACATCAAATTTTCTTCTTTTATTTGACACACAAAACTGCGTAAACCAGTTTAATTTTGCTACAATAGTTGGCGAAGTGATAGTGCAGCATCAAAGTCAATGTTCGATTTTTTGCTGGTCAACAGCAGTATAATGTATCGAACTTCTCACGAATTTCCTACGCTGAAAAACACTGTTGAAGTGCTGGACAACTAATAAAAAATAATAAGCGTGAGAGCTGCACGCTTCTGCACAGTTTTCTGCTAAACAAATAAGCAAAATTTGGTGCAAAAATATTCACGCATTTGTAATTTTTCGTGCTGGGACATTTTGGGGCTCACTCCGTACACTATACCGCTGCATTGCTTTAAGCAAAACACGAATTTACAGCAGCTATCATCAGTTGAACAATTGATAACTGCGGTAGGGTGCTTTTTACGACTATATGGAAATAAAATAATTTTTGCAGCCTACTTTTGCTTTTTAACAATGTTAAGTTTTAAACCCATATAATTTTATGTAGAGTTTGCAATGGCGGATGGCACCATTCCACACGTTTTGAGCGACGTTTTGCTGCTTACAACGTTTCTCTACTATTCCGGTTAGATATTTTCTTTCAAGTCTTCGTAGAATTGCAGTAACAGTTATGTATAAGATTCACGCTCAGTTTAGTCGTTTACTGTCGACGATCATTGACGGAGAAGCACTTGTTTCATTAAGAAGCAAAAAAAATGCTAGGGGCTAGGCCTATGGTATGCTTCTGTTTCATGCTATGCGCATTATGCAGATTAAATGTAAAATTAAATAGAAAAAAATAAAAATGATAAAATAAAGAATCAAGTCAGAAGTAGGTCTACACGAAAAGAAGATCGATGTTTTGCCGCGCTGAAATTTGTCGGCACCCAGGAATCTTCGTCCTTTCCGTCGCGGAGTCGCATGTTTCTTCTGAACATTGTTGTACTATTAAGTTCCAAACAGATTGCAAAAAATAGAAATCAGACAAGAAGTTGACCCATTCCAGGAAAATCGTTAAAAGAAGGAGTGACATATAAATTACGTAAACAGTCCTGGTAATAGTTCCGTCATTAACTAATAGAGTTACGCGCAGCAGGCGTAATAACGTATGCTATTAGATCCAATAATAACGACGAGGAAAAGGGTACTGCACATGCACAACGTACAACACAGACTCATAAAGACTAATTAATTGAACGCAAAAATACACGCAAGTAACTGCAACATATGGCTTACATGGTGTGCCAGAAATGTCGAAAGTTGGTTTTGTTAAAACTTCGTCAAATCTGCACTAAATTTGATAATTTTGGTACAAAGACAGCCAGGACGATAGAATTATGTAAGGTACACTCATTGTTCACCTTCTTTGTCATTATTGAATGATATTGAGATCCCATGGCACCTGCTTACTGGTGATTGTCATAACAAACATGATGCGATATATTTTATTGACAGTTTCTATACAGATATTGTTACGGCTTTGCAGGCATCTTTTAATAACACTGTCCCCAAGCACAAATCCGATTTTTATAAATACTGGTGGGACCAGAAGCTAGATCTTCTTAAACAAGAATCTGTTAATAATCACAGAATAGGACTGCTCTGGGAAGACCTCGTTATGGTAACTGTTTTGAAGAAATGCGAAAAAGTAAGCTAAGGTATAAGCAGGCCATTAGAAGCAAAGAGAGGGAAGCAACTCAGCACTTTTCTGATTCACTGGCCGATGCCCTACTATATAAAGATATGAACTCTTTCTGGAAGTCTTGGAGGAGCAAGATGGGTAAAGATCGTACATCAGATATTATTGACGAGTACAGACACCCACGGGATATTGCCGATAGATTTGCTGATATCTTTAAAAGTGCTTGCTTACCAAATTCTGATGTGAGGCATGAAGAATTGAAGGCAGATTTCTTTGCAGTTTTTGAGCATGACTGGGTTAACCAGTCTTCGTGTGTTGGTTGCTGAAAGACGTTCAAGATTTTTTTAGTAAATTACATCAGTCGACTCTGTTTAGATCGCTAATGCCTCTGTTGTATAATCGCATCTTCTGAGTTTGTGTATTTCTGTTTTTATTTAGGTTTTAGGCTTGTGTGTGTTCTTTTTGCGTCCATTTCTTTTATTCTTTTTTTATCTGTATATTGTGTTGCTGCTGTCTGTACGACGAAATAAAGATATATATAATACGACCGCCCTTCCATGCAGTGATCACGATCGGGGATAATCGTTTTCGAAACTGTTCGGTTGTTCGATCTACGTAAATCATGCATAATTATTCCACTTTTCGTGCATCATTAGCAAATCATCTGGGTCTGGACCTACTGATTAAAATAAGCAGAACGTCCGTCAAATGAACAACGACAATTTAATATGCACAGTAAAATCACATTGCACTACAGTGCTATACGTAACAATGAATGAAAAAAAACAACTTCAACAACCAGCAGTATTGCCACACGGCGACATCTGACGAAAAACCAAAACGAAACGACTCTTGCAATGCTACCACATCACGTAGGCCTACAGCGTGCGGCAAAAATAACTAACTGCTGCCATTTTCGAAGCAATCGCTCTGTATTTCGACGCAAAGTTTTAAAAATTTATCACCTACCATATTCGGACATGCATACAAATGGCAAGCGGCATTTCGTAACCTGAAATAAAACCAAGTGTATGGCAAAATTATTATTTATTAGGTATACTCAGTTCGTACACTCACATACAATGTCTGCAGAACGAAAGAGAGACAAACTGTTTATACTTAACGCAAATCATTTCAGCAATGGAATAAACAATTCGCCAACACGCCAAATAAACGCCGCCAGCTTGAGTGAGTGAGTGGGGTTTAACGTCCCGCCCGACGCAGTATAGGTCATTTCGGGTACGGCCTTTGCAGGCAAAATTGCACATGCACATAATAACGGGAAAAAAGTTTAACATTTACAGAAAGTTTAACCTTTATGAAACACAAAACACAAAGAACAGCTTAAACCAAAAATTACAAGAACTACCGATTATAACTGTGCATATACTGTATATATATATATCGATAATGGCAGTTCTAATAATCTTCCCTGTTATCCTCCAGACAGTCATAAATCTCATAATGCTGTCTATTGGAGGACAGAGGGCGCTTGACATTCATTAAATCGCTGAATGGAGTTTTATTTGCTAGCTCGGTCACGATGGCGAAATGTCACTGATAACCTGCAGCGCTCACACTACACAAATCTGTCACTGACGAATGCATTAAATTCACTCACTGCATCAGATTTTACGTTACAAAAAGTTACGAATGGGTCAGTCGCGCACCAAGATCGTAACTGAACGGTAACTATGCGACATTTAACTTAAGGCAATTAAATGTTTAAGACGTGTGGAATTTCACGTCAAAATTGCAAGCGACTGATTGGAAAACTGCACAAAAAGTTTAGGTTTAGGCCGAGGGGGTTTACTTTTTGCCGCACACTGTATACTGCACATTAATGGTCAGTCACCTCCTGGCGTGACTGACCGGGTTCAACGTCTAAATCCGCGCATCACAAGGTTACAAATATTTCTCTTTAATTACTTGCCTAAAACAAGAACGAAAATACCAAAAAACACAAAACTGGATATCCAAGTGGGATGCAGCAAAAACATAAAGCTATCGGACGACTGCATAAGCTGATTGTTAATAATAAATATAAAATATGAAATTAATTTATATTTAGTTGTCAAATATCGAAAAATTCAAAAATGCACCGACAACAACAAGGACACTTTTTCATAACCAAATTAACAATTAAATGCCTCGCTGTACAAACCACAAGACAAGTATCTAATCCAAAGCTATATTATCAACACCATTAAGGCCTACTGCATACGACTTTCATGTAGAATAATCTCTGCCAAAAATACCGTATAAACATGAAAGCAAAATATTTGCTATGCAACATGTTTGGTTTCGTTTTTTAACCGGTATTCATTATATGATGCTCGAATAAATGCCTCTGTTTTCAAACGTTTTGTACTAGTATACACAGTTCTATAGAATTAAATAATAACACGAGGTCACATGCATCATTAAAATGAAAACGGTCAAACAACTAGCACAATTCAAATGTGTTGCAATCAGGGCTGTTAATATTGCGATATTGCAATTATTGCAATACATATTGCAATACTTTCTAGTATTGCAGCAGGTACTGCAATACTGGTTCCACATTTAGTATTGCATGTGGTATTGCAATACTTTTGAGGCTGAAATATTGCAATACTTGAAAGCAATACTTTTTGGTATAAAGCATGTTTCTAATCGCGAGGATGCTGTTTAATTAAGCAAAGAATTCTTTCGTACCTTTGTTCGATTGCGTGAAAAGGACTGAATGAAAAATAACATGCCAACACGACTTGTTTATTGTTTAAATTCTGGGTTGACCACATTATCACGTAGTCTGTAGTCTACCCAAGATTTAGAATAAGCTGCAGACATCGGCAAAAATCAAAATTTATTTGGGGGAGTGGATACTAGAGTATTGCAAAAAGTATTGCAATAGTGACTTAGAGAAAAGTATTGCAAACGGTATTGCAATACTCTTCCACCAAGTATTTGCCATTGCTATTGCAATACTTTTTGCCAGTATTGCTAGCAACCCTGGTTGCAATAACAATTACAGCAAATGTTTGGCAAACGATCCACCATTCAAAGTTTACCGTGAACACTCACCGTCTAGGCTAACAGTAATTACAACTGAAAGTGAAACAATGTTACAACCGGTGGAAAAACCCACAGTATTCAGAGACAGAATAATGCAATGATGGGCGGGACACAATCCCATGTTTCCAACGATGAAAACAAACTCATCGAAAAACCAGGTCTAGAATCAACACGGCAGCTTAACAATTTCTGATGCACAAAAAAGTTTCCAAATCAGCTAAAATGGAACTACAATTTCACGACAGCAAACGCAACAAAATGCCACTTTTACTACAAAGCAGGGGCGTAGCGACGGTAAGTATATCGGAACATAAACCCTCAAAATAAAACCAAGCTAATGCCCAATTCACAGCTACAATGCCGACGCAAAGTTGAAACGAGTAGTTAAGTTGCATAGACGTCGTAAGTGTGAACTGGCCATAAGCGAATTTATTATGGAGTAACAATAATATCTAAATGGTTCGTAAACTCATTTTATACCTCCTCCAAACAAATTTCTGCCTATGCATAAGTAAGTAAGTAAGTAAGTAATTTATATAGCGCATTAACTGTAACAACCTTGCATGCACTCAGTGTACTAGTAGAACGAGAAGTACAAATGTTTTAGACTGACGACTGAAAGTAGGTGAACAGCGTGAGCTGCATTGAGGAGCAT
>Ga0209671_1003814_pt1 | contig 14679 bp, 11 predicted proteins | sample WorMetHERISLAND2_2_FD_187401 | JGI IMG/M metagenome (GOLD analysis project Ga0209671, IMG submission 187401) | Marine gutless worms symbiont microbial communities from Max Planck institute for Marine Microbiology, Germany - Olavius geniculatus... | ecosystem: Host-associated > Annelida >... | reverse complement strand
TCACGAAAGACTATGAACAAAGTTTATACACTTATTTAAGGGTTTGCACGTCGAAAACAGCAAAAATTAGGACTACAAAATGTGATATTATTCAGCAGCACATTGACACACAGTCAGTGTGATGCGGGCAATATCACCTTTTGTGTTTTGTGCATTTATTTTGTGTAGGATTAGGCCTATACTAGCATCTTTACTACAATGTATGTAAAAAACTGTTCATTTCATATACAGTGTAAGGGTGACATCGTGGTTGTAGATATAAAACAGCACAAATCGCAATGTAACAAGAAATTTGAGCTAAGGCTCACAAGACGCGCGAAAGCCCATAGCAGTTCCTGTTCGCAAACTGTCAGTCTATCTCCAGCTGTTTTCACGAAAGACTGGCCAACAACGGTAAAATAACGACTTTTACGGGGGTACCACTCATTGATGCCCTCGTGCGCAGGTTTCCTTGAACCTAAAAAATCGAGATTTGGACCGTCGAAATCTACGTTCAATGTTAAAAATTTCATGTGCAGCTTGTCTATGTCTATCTCAACTGGTTTCAGCGAAATTCGCTCTTGAAAAGTGTCTTGCAGCCCAAAATCGCCAAAAATGATGCACAGTAAGCCTATTTGGTAAAACGGTTTGCATATCTTACAGCGTAATTTCTGATATTTTGTTCGATGGTGCTGCCATCTCGGGAATCGGTGTACAACACCCAGCACTAACTAACGCTGATTGATTGCATTGGTTGAGTTGTTAAATTTTTACGCGCGAAAGCAGCTACTGCTTTCATCGCGTCTTAGCCATCGCAATTCTGTCCGTCCGTCTGTCTGTCCGTCCGTCCGTCACACGGGCGGATCAGTCAAAAGCGGTGCAAGCTAAGATTACAAAATTTTCACCGTCGGCTGCACGGAACTATCGTTATGCGATCCAGATAGAGAATTTGGTATTTGTATATTAACTTAGCGTGAACACCACAATTTTCAGCTAATATACTGAACCGGAACTGCTATAGACTTTCGCGCGTCTCATGAGCATTAGCTCAAATTTCTTGTATCTACAATCACGATGTCACCTTTACACTGTATATAAACTGAACAGTTTTTTACATAAATATTTGCAGTTTTATTGCCCTTGGAAGTAATCTGGAGCTAAATAAAATCTGGCAGTAGAATAACCACTACAACTACTACCACAACTACTGCTACTCCTATTTCTACTTCGACTATAAGTAACCCTTACTTTACCATTACCATACTGTACCCCTACCATAACTTACCTTACCCTTATTGCTACCATAACCCTACGCCTACACTACCACTATCCTACCCGTATCTCTACTATTACTACTACTACTACTACGTATACTCTGACGGAAGTCACATTTTTGACAAACCACAATAATAATTTAAATTGGCCCAACTCTAGCACCAACGTTGTCCGTTGACGTCATCGTGGATACTATTGATCAACTTCCGCTAAGTTTAACGACTCAAAAGCTGTTTTGTCTCCAAACTATATTTTTACCAGTATCTTATTCATTTTATTGGGCGTAAAGTAAATTAAAAATTGGGTTTATTTTGGAATACGGGCTACTTTGCTTAGTTCTATGGGTGTACTATCAATTTACGTTCAAAGCGGACGGGTGTTCTATCTCGCTTTAAGCAGCTCTTGAATTAAAAAATTCTGTCGTTAACTTTTAGAATGTTATACAAATCTAACGTCTGATTAGGTAATTATAGCAATGTTAGAAAATGTAGAAATGTTTTTGTTAATAGATAATAAAGATTTTTCGTATCTTAACGTATGATTTTTGCGGGGGTGCGTATGTGCGCTTTCGAATAATTGCGAAAACACCCCATCTGACACAAAGATCTTCGATATTCCTCTTACGTAATCCGAGTTCTAACCCATTATGTCCCAAATTTCGTTGTCATAACAACGAGGGTCGCTAGGGGAAAAATTCGGTTGGCAGCATTCGATGGCCCATCCCCTAAAACGCCCGTATTTAAGCAAAAATTTTGCAAATATCTCTTACACAGATTGAGATATAGTCAATTTTGTCCCAAATTTCGTTGCCATGGCAACAGGAGTCACCAGGGGAAAAATTTAAATGACACCATTGAATAGCTCGGGCCCGAAAATAACGGGTAGGCGCAAACAGCGCGCAATTATCTTTTACGGGGGCCGAGTTATAGTCAGTTTTGTCCCAAAATTCGTTGCCATGGCAACGGGGGTCAATCAGGGGTAAATATAAATGACACCGTTAAATTGGCCGACCCCAAAAACCATACCACAGAACCAAAAATTACGGCTCAATTTTATACACAGCCATGCAGAGTTATGACCGTTTAAATAATTGTTTAATTTTCCCCATAGGCGCCATTGTAATTTTCCATATTTTTGGGAAAAATAGGTTAAAATATTAAAGTTAAATTTTGTAACCTCCAAAAGGCACTTCCTTGCGTGAAACCGCGTTACACGAGCCATCGTGTGTTAAAATCGGTTCAGTCGTCTTTGCTGTAGGAGACGGCAAGTATAAAAAAGGGAAGGGAAGGAAAGGCACAAAAAGTCACGCAAGCGTTATATTTCACCTATTGGTGGGAAAGCCCCTCGTGAACGGATTTTTACCAAATTTTGCACATCGGGAGATATGCAGGACGTAATCATTTGTGCAAATTTTGGTACGGAAAAATTAAGGGGTTTGGGAAATACGAGGGGTCCAATTTTGGAGTTTCCCATTGAAATGGCTGGTCACCCTTACAACAGTGCTGCGCTACCGCGCAGCCTGCGAAACATGAAGTTTTTCAAAAAAGCGCCAGTGATCAAAAGTGTGTAAATTTTTTTATCCAGCCAATGTCGACTTTCGTGCAGTTTAACAAAGAGTCTGGTTGCTTTGATGTAATGATGACCGATGACATCTCCAAAGGTTTCGAAGCACAAAGAATTGAAAGCCGACGTCGCTGCTACTGCACGAAAATACCGCCTCGCTAGTCGCGCCGTTACAATGGCGCAAGAAATGCACCACACATTTGATCAGCTGTTGTTCAGCACAGCATTGCAGAACGTAAACACAACACAAAAATTAGTGACAATAGCACACCAGCGTAATGAAATCGAACGCAAAAAGTGTATTTGTCGAGCGTCTACTACAATATACAGACGGTGTCAACATACGCTATCTTAGCTGTAGGCCTACATTCAAGTCCAGACTCTCATATCTCCATTTGTTGTCAACTTGGTAAACCACAAGTCGTGCAGCAAGCTGTACATTAACAACACTTAAACGTATTGTTGTGATACTTCGGTTTTGTTGACTTATTTCAGGCAAAAAATAGACAACTTTTTGTCGCACGTTGTCTTAATTTGTTCGATGTGTTCTGCAGGTACGATGTTGTTGATGTCTAATGTGTTTTTCGTGTTTGTTTTGTCTTCGCCGTTGTAGGCTACGTGAACAAAATGTTTTCAAAGAGTCACGCAAACAGATGTTTGATACTTCCTGGCTCGAATGAAATCCGCGATCAAACAACGCGTGACTTGTGCACATGCAAATACCGAGTTTGCGCGCCGAGTGTGCACCGATATCACAGTGGATATGAGAGAGGTTATTATGTGAGCAGTGAGCAGAGATTTCTTGTCGCTGCGTACGTTTGATGTCAAAAACATTATTATATCGCGGGCACTCACGTCTTAGCGTGATGTGGCAGTGAACAAATGGTGTTAGATGCGGCACAAGCACGGGTCCCGACTTCTAACGTGTGGTGTTCAGCCAAGGGAGCAACAGCGATCGTGATTATTTTGTTTGGGACGTCATAGACATGCATCTCGCGTGAGGCTCGCGCAATTTTGTTTAACTCCGTTTTTCAACCGCTAAATAGTATTTTACGTATTTCGATTATCGAGGATAAACCTACTAATTCTCTTTGCTAAAAAACTATCTTAACACATTCTATTGTAGCACAAGCGCATCCTCGAACACTGGCGTTTTTTAAATTTTCGACAAAAACGTCCTTGGCTAATCTTCTTCACCATCTGTGACCTAGCATGCATCATACATCCGTTTATGCACAAGTGGGTACAAAGAACATGGTCCTCGATGTTTTAAGCGTAGGACAACAATGAGTTTGTCTCACTAACGTGGAGGAATCGTGGCTCCGAATTACGGAGAGCTGCCACATTGCTGCCGCAAAGAAAAAATCGTTTTTTTTGGTAAAAACACAAATGCACTGAAATCGCTTGCGACTGAAGGTCTGTCCCATACGTCGTAAGCTTCCCCAGACCATCCAGTTAGCAACACCATCTCTTCATACCTCACTCCCGTTGACACAATTAGTCCCTCAGTGTCCGATGTAGGTTGCATCCTACTACAACATTCTGACATTAAGCGCCTATTGTTAGAGTTACATGTGACGTGTGATGTCATGTGCGCGAAGTGGCAAGCGCTGAAGCCTACAACCGCGATCCTGACAAGCAGCTCAAGTCGTTGAGCGAGCAGGTGAGAAATAAGTCGGTGTTGTACATGTATGTAACAGAAACACGCCTAACTCTAAAAAATGCATAAATGCTACTGTACAGTTGGTGGGAAAAGGTGTTTGCTGCGCTTCCCTTCCCCAGCTCTGATACTTAAAAGCATAGACCAAAGCGAATTAAATGTTTGTCATCAAAACACATAAAAATATTTAAAAGTTACGTATCTATTCTTAGTACTCTTAGCTAAAGACATTTAGGTTCAGGTGTCGAGAACTCATAACTCATATGTTAATTCATCGTGATTATGCGCCTTTGATTCGTTCGCGGCATAAATGGCGCTATACGACTGTGTTTTGATTGACTGATTGATTGATTTTAACATGCACTGCAGACCAGCAGGAAAATACGAAAGACCGATTTAAGACCAAACTCCATTATTTTTATTTATTGTTTAATGCTGTACAACAAGTCGTACAACAAGCTGTACAATATCGTGACATGTTGTGGATGTTGGTAGACATATCGTACAACTACAGGGTGGGCAAAAATGGCATAAAATATTTATATGCCAATAACTACGTCAGATAATAACCGATTTTCAAAATTCTTTCACTGTCGAAATCAGCAGAAAATTTGTAGTAACATAACATTAAAGATCTTACCACACCTCATAGGTGTCAGACATCACTTTCACGCCGGCGACGACAATGACCAATTGCATGATCAACGTTGATCAAACAGCCCGAACGTAAATCCCGTTGATTATGCTGTTTGTCTTTTAACAAATAGTTTATCAAAGTTGACAATTCCCGACAATTAACCAGCTGAAGCACTGAGTGGGGCGAACTGTAGCAGCGTTTCGTTAATCGCGCCATTGGTCAGAAGCGTCTCCGGCTTGAGTGTGTCGTCCAGCAGCAAGGCGGACACACTGAACATTTGATATGAAAACTACGAGATGTGACAGTTACTTTGGACAATAGCTGAGGCAATAAGCAGATTGTTTTCTGTTGTTAATTTTTTAGCATGTGTTGTTACAGATATTGCCTTGTTTTCAATTGTTGCTTTCAAAACACTGATATTTTACTAGGTAGTGTAACGACACACTTGAAGTGTGGTGAGGTCTTTATTGATAGTGTTACTACAAATTTTCTTTTGATTCCGACAGTAAAAATTTTTTAAAAATAAAATCGGTTAATATTTGACAAAGTTAGTGGCGTATAAAAAATTTTGTGCCATTTTTTGGCCCACCCTGTATGTCATAGATTTGCTTCAAACTGTTGATTTTGTGTGTACCAATATGACGTTGTATACAGCTTATCGTACAGCTCGTTGTACAACAGCTCCACAATGAATGAAGCAGACCAAGTATAGGCCTACGTTTCATCACGGTCTAGAGTACATCATGCGACTGCAGTCCACGAGGCATAGTAAACTCTAGACCGTGTTGAACCTATTTTATGCATAACCAAGATTGACGGTGTGTTCTGCGTGTGGTGTACAGCCGCGAGACGCGTTTCAACCGTCAAGCTCGACTGCAGTGAGATTATGAGCGGTTTTAGTCGAGATGGTCACTGCGGGGAGAGATAGGAGAACGAAATAGGTCACGAAGTAAGTGAAGTTTGCAGGGCTTTCGCCCAACGCATAACGACGACAGTTTGTCCCGTCAGGCCGCCGTCGAAAAGACCAGGGCAACAGTGCTTGTGTGATGTTGTCAACTTTACGACTGCTAGTAGATTCTCACTGCAGGCGCAGGAGCTAAGCTGCTGGATTTGCCGATAAATAGCGACACGAGAATCTATGACGTTCTACTTCGCCGTTGTGCGCTGAGAACCAGTGCAATGCGACTGCAATGAAACTGCAGTAAAATAACGGACTGGAAACGGTCGTAACATTCTTGTATTGCAATCGCATTGCAGTTGTGCTAACCATTGTCATTTCAACGTGGCATAACAGGCAACGAATTCAGAACTGTAAAGCCCATTATTAAACGGAAAGCTGCGTATGAAATTAAAGGAAAGGCACATGAAATCGCACACGACACGTATATACTATGTATAAAACAATAAAGCAGACAGTAATTAAAAAGTTATAGAGATTTATTAACTTGTTACTTTAATTGCAACCTCTATCTCGAGTATTGTTGACGTTTTCGGCAACTGCTGCTGTATTCTGCGGAACGACAGTCCGTCAGATGTCGCTGCGGCAGACATTAAATAGTGATAATTATTATTAGTTAATACTCACGTCAACAATAAACGAGATGAACTTTGTAATTTGATACATTTATATAACTTTTAGTAGTTAGTACCGTTTTAACCTCTGAGTATATTCAGAAATGTAGCCCGGCAACTAATAAGTTTTACGTTACTGGGATCATGTCGAGCATTTTTGTCATGTTAAAAATACCACGGCGCTCAAAACTAAACGAAAAAAAGATCGACGCAAATAACTAAGACTTCGGGTCCCAAGAGCCTCAAGTTGCAATGCAGAACCACGATTTTTGACATGGAAGGTTCAAGTTAAACGGCAGACGAAGCATTATGTTTTAAATCTAAACTGAGTTAGTTTTACTAACGTCTGCCTACCCTAGGCAGTTGCAACTTGCAAACAGTTATAACGTTTAGTGCTTTATGATCGTCTGCAGAATTTCTGAACACGTTTATTCGTCAAAACGTCACATCATGCTACGAGTTTCTACACAGAGGGGGATAAACGTGCAAAGATCACTGCAGCATGCATTAAGGCGTAGGCTAAATCTCCAGCTTTAAAAAACCAGTCATTCCCGGAAACATCATCATAATTGTTCCACAAACAGTGTTTTATTACCGTAAATTTAAATTCACGAGTCTGTGGCCAGCTACGTCTTCCGTACAGCCGGGGCGATTGCTTCTACCTTGCGGTTAAATCTACCACGGACTGACGGTGACTAGTAAACCGGCGTATAGTAAGCACTACATACAATCAAATTATCGATTCTCTGGCGAATGCCATGGAGGACAACTCGGCCATTTTATCGCGTTTTCGCCGGCCCTGCGTTGTGCTGTGGACTGAATGTTACGCTCGTCAATTCCAATTTGCCGCAAACCCGCCGCAGCGTGCGGAATTTGCTTATTTCGCAGAAAACGCGCCACGATGTGTCCGCAGTAGGCCTAATATGCAACTAACGTAATAGGCATACCATGTGTCGTTTCTTAGATTTGTATTCCAATACGAATCTAGAAATGCACCAATTATACGTGGCAACGTTATTTCGGATGCATGGTGCACAAATGGCCCTGACCCTGATGAAGACAAATGCCATCACAATGCAATGCATTAGTTCAATCTGCAATCGGCTTTGAGTGTGTTCTATCCGGGTGGCCATTGGCGTCGAACAAGGGGATGTTATGCATTTGAGGGTCATAGGACAGCCGATAAGGTCACTGCATAGTAACATTGGCCTTATCTCTAAAAGTTTCTAAAACCCGGAGAACGAAATGGCAAAAAATTGCCTTTTTGCGATCAACTCACAGTCGTTTGATGCCCCTAGAGCTCCCTGAAACTCAACGAATATATAAAGGTAAATGTGCCATACCCAAACTGGGGCGTAGGCGGGGTTCTCATCTCCCTTTCTTAGGCCTTTGAGCCCGTAGGCGGATAAACAACTAAGGTCCGTGACGCATGGCCAGTGCGACGTCAGACCTAGCCTCGGGGCATCATCGCCCTTTGACCGGTACCAAATTGTACTGCTTGTGTGTAAACAGCTTGCCTAAGGTCGTTGTCCGGCAGTGTCCTGGTGCGGAGTCGAACCTGCGCTCCTGAGTGACCTTAAGATTACAAGTCCGGCACGTTACCGTTAAACTATCGAGCCACACAACGAATATATGCATGACCGTTATTCCGTCTGACAATAAAGTCCCCGGGCTACAGTTTTGCTGCTGATAATATTGATCTAAGCCTATCCCTTTTCAATTTTTAGTGAGCTCTGAAATATGCATAAGTTGTATACTAATGTGTGTAACATTAATGCTCGTTCAAGTTCATCCAAGGTCGTTGACTTTAATACCAATCGAAAGCGCGCCTGAAACTTTCTATTTTGTTTGATCAGTTGTAATTTTGACTCTGCTTCTGACATACGGCGACTTGATTGTTGCAAATCGCTGACCTTTTATTCTACTCCACTTCTGTTTTTACCAGAAATCGAAACTTGTTTTCATTGAATCAGATTGCTGATGTTAGGCGCGCCAATAGCCAATTACTCATGTAAGTAATTTTCGACTTAACTTCACTTATATGACCACAGTGCTTAAACGTCACACCAGACAAACAGACAGACGGACAGATGAACAGGCAGACAACAACGATGGCATTACCATCACAATATTGTGTATCGATCGCGAAACTGTCTTAACCAATTTACACAGATAAATAAAAAACGATATACTTACGATTTGCATGAGGTACTCTAGAACATCGTCGGTTGAATGTCGATTGGATCTGTGTCTGGATTAATAAAGAAGCTTTCCACTTTGCAGCATTCGTTTGTTATCAGTTGTGGCATTTGCTAATTCACTTTGCCGCTCCTCCGGGCTGCAGCAACGCTGTCTAATGGAATTATTTGCGTGCTGTTTTACCGTACGATTCTCGATTTTTTTGACTTTCCGCCCCCCCCCCGGCTTTGTCTGTGTGAAAAAAAACCTGCATGGTACCGATAGCCACAGGTTGCCACTAAAAAGCCCGGTACGCACTACCCGTACGTATGGCCCGTACGTACTGACCGTTCAAACGTACGTACGAGCCGTACGTACGGTTAGTGGGTACCGGGTGTAAAGCGGCGTATATACGAACTTAAGACGATGCTTAAACACTCGGATTGCAGAATTACGCAACTATTTTTTTGTTGTAACTTCGTGAAATATTGACCGATAAGACATTTTTGCTGGTGAATTCAGCAGTTAATTCCCAACGAAGTGAAATATTTCGTTCTACATTTGGCTACTTTGTAAAGTCTGAACGACAGAAAACTTCTAAAACGCTGCCCGAGACTCCCGAAATCAGCGTTTGTCACCATTTTATCGTATCTTGCCTTGCCCGATAAAACCGCAAAAATGTACACTTTTTTCGCAATTTTTGACTTCAGTCTTCTGAAGGCATTTGAACGTAAATACCCAGTGGCCATTATAGCCCGGTACTTAGTTAGGCCTATAATGCTGGGCATTGTATAGTTCGAACTGCAGTCGCATTGAACATAGGCTAAACTTCGAGGTCGATATGAATGACATGTTATAATATTTAAAAAACTTTCCTGTGAATTATGTTGAAATGCACATTATTTACTGCATAAAATCAGTTTCACGTGTTTCATGTTCATTATTCGCTTACGATTTTAGCCGACCGTACTTAAGTAACGGTCGAGCTTATGGTACGGTTGTCGTCCGTCAGTCCGTCGTCTTCTGTCACAGATGCATTGTGCCTAAACAGTGCGAGATAGGGCTTAGGTTGTTATTGATCACTAATAGGAAGTCACATTATCTTTTAAATGACATAAAAATCATTGACCTTGAATGACCTTGAAGGGTCATAACGCACTATGGTATACCAATCGTGCAGTATTGTGGCTAAACGGTAAGTCGTAGAGGGTCAGCGATAATACTTTCGGATAGGGCGCTGATGACTTTTTACAGATTGTTAATAGCAACGATGTCTCCATCTGCAGGGGTTTTACTGCAATTTTTAATGGAAAGTTTCAAGCTATAAATGGCCGTATCTCGAAAACGGCGGGAGATAGGACAAGGATACTATTAATCACTAATAGAAAATGCATATTAACTTTAATAAAACATGAAAATCAACGACACTGGATGACCTTAAAGGTCACTGACAACCAGTACGGTGAGCTATTCTAGCAGCAGCTGTTCTTTATGTTCAGAATCAGCGTGACTCCTTTGCCGCCGAATAGTTCGCCGTTCCCTGCAGCTTTATTGGAACACTATTGCGTGGGTCTTTGTAATGTCATGGAACAACTAGTTGTTCTGAAATGTATTTCATTCAATGTCAGCTAAATAATATTCTATAATTTTTTTTTATAGTTTTATGGCCAGGTAGCTCTACGAGAATAGTTCTTTGCTTTTTAGAATGTTCTACCCACGAGTTTCGACGCACTTTTATAAATGGCGGATTTACCCTGCTTGGCATGCTCGGTAGAACAGGGTCCCCACAAAAGAAAACTCCGCAGATCACAGAATGTGGGACAACAGCAATGCGACATTTTCTGTCCCGTGGGGTTTCTTTATGGTGAGTCGTTACATTAAAGAGTTCACTTGGTGCAGTGTTTAACGGATCAATGCCGTGCGATAGATGGGCGTCCACATACGTCAGCTATTACATAATTACATTACAGATATGGCCAGCTAGTGTCTGTCTTGCCATCGCTCGATTAACCCAGATGGTCGGTCATTTTAGCAATAACTGAGTTCTTGCTAAGCTTGACGCTTAATTACATAAAGCTTCTAAATTCAGAAAGCATTGAATCCCAAATCAAGTAATAACAGCAAAAATGGGTACAGTTGTAACGCTAAATTCGTGGTAATTTTTGGGTAGATTAATGAAAGCAATTATGTTAGGGCCGCGCATTTTCATTCAAAAGGGCCTAATAGTTTTTAAATCCAGTGTCTCCAGCTGTGTGCGACTACAGAGACTTTGCTATTGCTCTGCAGTTGGCTCAATGAAGAACAGTGCAAATCAGCGTAACAGACTCGGCCGAATTGCGTAATAGCCTAACTTGCGCGTTTGTGTAATATAGAACACCATTATTCGTGGTTATTCTAATTGAAATGAAAATCTGAACCGTCAACACAACGTCCGTAGAAACTAACCTCGCGGGAAAAACACTCACACGCCTGCGAGCACGAGTCGAACATGTTTGACATATGGCGCGCTACAAAATTGTTGTTTGCTTACTTACTTACTTAATTACTTGGTTACACGTGACCTACTGACTAGGCGTTTTACAGGACATAAGCGCCATCTCCCGAAATACCTGAACGGAGATACTTAGAAGACTAGTGTCTTTGTCTCCGACAATGCTGTTTTTTTCTTCTCCTGCTGCTGCTGTTGTTGTTGCTGTGACGATGACTTGCACACAGAGCGGATCTCACTCCTTAGAACAGAGTGCCCTGCCATTGTGATAACATCCTGCCGAGATGTACAGAGAACTCCCAGTGACAGGTCGTGTGTTTAAAAATGCCAGCTCGAACTTTGCTTGAAGCCGGACAGTCGATTAACCGGTGTTCCGTTCACAGCGGGGGCGTCCTAGCCGCATTTGGGCCACGTTGGATCAATGGAAGAGTCCATTAGACGGCGATATGCTCTGAATGTATGATTGTGTGATGGATGAATGAAATTTTGCAGTAGGGTAGACGGCTTCCACCGGAAATAGACCATTTGACCAAAATGGACAAAAATGATAAGATCAAGATAACGGCGGCCGCCATTTTGAATTTCATTTATCGCTCATTACTCGTTTACTATTGCACATGCACGAAATTTGGCATGTGTATAACGCTAGAAATCCCACCTGCAAGTATGCCAAAATATTAAACAAAAATAAAATCCAAGATGGCGGCGGCCGCTATCTTGGATTTTTGGACAAACAGCAATAACTCAGCCGCCGATTTAAGTAGATAAATAAAATTTTGCAGTAACGTAGACGGCTTCCACTGGAAATAGACCATTTGACCAAAATGGACAAAAATAATAAATTCAAGATGGTGGCGGTCGCCATTTTGAATTTCATCTATCGCTCATAACTCGTTTACTATTGCACATGCACGATATTTGGCATGTGTATTACACTGGAGGTCCTACATGCAGGTATGCCAAAATATTAAACAAAAATAAAATCCAAGATGGCGGCGGCCGCCATCTTCAAAATGGCGGAGGCCGCCATCTTGGATTTTTGCACAAACAGCAATAACTCTGCCGCCGATTGACGTAAATGAATGAAATTTTGCAGCAATGTAGAGGGCTGCTACCGGAAATGGGAAGTGTGACCAAAATGAACAAAAATAATACATTTCAGATGGCGGCCGCCGCCATTTTAAATTTAATTTATCGCTCATAACTTGTTTGTTATTGCACGTATTTGCACAAAATTTGGCATGTGTATTACTAACGCATTTAGAAAAATTGTCCAGGCTTGCGTTCTGAAATGCTTTAACGAACGAATATTGATTAATTGATATCATTCGACAGCTGTTTCTAGCAGCCGAGTTTTGCTTGACGTCCAGCTGCTTGAGTCAGTGTTGCTTCGGCAACCAGTATTGTTTTTTTAATCATCATAAACCAAGGTTGCCGTGACAAAATATTGCCTATATGACCACAGATTGTGTATTACTGTATATTGAGCTTAGACCCATTTGGTGTGGCAAACGATAGGCTTACATTTGTGAGTAACGGTAGTTTTACTGGCTCAGTACCTACTCTATCGACCGCGTTCACATACTCTTGATTAAAAATGCTCTTGGTTTGGGGACTCTGGGTTGCTGTCTTGAAATGTGATGGGATTCTGTAATCCATAGCAGTAAAGAAACTGAAAATGTGTGTATATTTGGCCACAGCATGAAAAACGGTTTGATGTCTTGTAATAGGCCTATATGACTTACTGTAGTCTATAGTGATTTCCACTATTTGCTGATACCGTCATGCTGTACAAAAATGATCATTGCACACATTGTTCTGCTCGAATTATCTTGCCACAAACATGACGTAGGACGCCTATCGGATTTCACCTAAGGGGCTTACAGACCGGAATCATTAAGGTAACTCCGTAAGCCAGATTAAGGATTAACGCAGCGTTCACTGTTATGCTGAGCACCGTGCTGTGTTCCGCCCTCAACAGTTTAGTCTCCGCCCCTCACTCACAGCAACCACAAACATACCCCCACCCCCGCCCCACGGACATGAGTCGTCACACTACGGAATGTATGGCAATGTCCCAAGCGAATCCAAGTCAGCCGGGCTGCATCTTTCCTATTCTGCACTGCTCTTTCATTTTGCGTAATTTCCGGCTGCATTCCCAGCATTATTCCAAGGCGGATCACGTATGAAACAAGATAGAACAGATAGAGTTAGGCGATGGCGTTTCGGAAAGACACTGGTTGATAAGACCAGTGGCAACAAATTTTGTGAATTCGAATAGCCAGAAGCGTCTGAGTAGTTCTGAGGAGTGTAATTGTAACTCATTCACTCTCCCAGCAAAAGCGAGGTCTCGATGAACAGAGCCCCACCCACTAGGGCAATTTCATGCAATTCTGTAAGACAATGCAGCGTCCTAAAAGTGCTGGAAGAGTGACCAGCTTACGAATACTTGGCATCATCGTTAGCGATCGTCTTACCGTAACAGAACATGTCAACTATCTGCTACCTTCTTGTTCCAGTGTGTTTTATGCTCTGCGAGTTCTACGAAGCCACGGTATACCAGCAGCGGCGCTGCATGACGTGTTCCGTGCAACCATCGTTGCCAAGTTGACTTACGGCGCACCAGCTTGGTCCTGCATGTGCACGGAGATCGCGATAAGCTGAACTCATTCATGAAACGATGCAAGCGGTTTGGTCTTTGCGACGAAGAACTTCCGTCTGTCGCAGAACTGTTCTCTGAAGTGGACGATAAACTTTTCAAAACAACATTGCACAACACATATCATGTTCTCCAATCATTCTTGGCCGATCGTGCAGAACTCAACTACAATCTTAGAAGTAGGACACATCATAAGTCATTAATTACTAAAACTTCACACTTAACTGATCGGAACTTCATTGTGCGTATGCCATATAAGGACAGTTATTAGTCTTGTTGCTTTTGTTTTTACTGCTTTGTAGTTTTTTTTCCTGCAACACTTTAGTGTGTAACTGCCTGTTAATTTGTACAAGTTGCATTTGTCAACTTTGTCCATTAAACGAATATGTTATCACGGCTTGTGCGGTAGCCACAAGCTGTTGTATAAGCGATGTGCCAGGTCAATGGGAAAGCCAAAATTTCGACCCCCCACTGCTCCCACATTTTTCAACCTATTTTAATGAAACTCAAAACCAAGAAAGATATCCGGCATACGACCACACACGCAAAATTTTGTTGATGTGGGACGACGGGAAGGGGGTCTGCGTAAGGAGGGCATTTTCCGTTACTTTTTGTGTAATATCCTTTTTTTGTATTCTTGCTCACGCCTACAGGTCACACCAGAAGAC